>OGGI01002296.1_pt1 | contig 11447 bp, 9 predicted proteins | sample 1571051 | NCBI WGS metagenome assembly OGGI01 (sample SAMEA2582075, study PRJEB24529) | metagenome | biome: Human gut stool | place: China | collected 2011 | reverse complement strand
ACCTCACCGGTATTACGGATATGAAAGAAGTCGTGGTTAAGCACATGATTGATTCTCTATCTTGTTATGATCCGAAAATTATCAAATCTGGATTCTCCATTATCGATGTCGGAACCGGTGGTGGTTTCCCTGGCATTCCCTTGGCCATCTATGACAGAACCTTGCACGTGACCTTGTTTGACTCTCTCAAGAAACGCCTTACCTTTCTTGAGTCTGTTATCGACGAATTGCAATTGACGAACTGCAAGACCTTACATGGACGGGCTGAAGATTTGAGTCATCAGGACTATCGTGAAAGCTTCGATATCGCCACGAGTCGTGCAGTGGCACGTTTACCAATCCTATTAGAATGGACCGTACCATATGTAAAAGAAGGCGGCTATGTAGTTGCTTTAAAAGGCGCTATCTATGAAGAAGAAATTGAGGAATCTAATAAAGCCCTTAGCACATTAAAAGCATCCATTGAAGATGTAAGAACCGTGACCTTACCGACACTAGACGATAAACGTGCTATCGTGTACATTAAGAAAACAGGAACAACACCTGGGAAATATCCAAGAAAACCAAAAGAGATAAAGGATAAACCGTTATTATAATATGCTACAATCTTTTTCATTAATGTAAGCAATCTAAAAACACCTTCCAAAAAGCCTCCACCGGCCGGGTCTGACTTCGGCCTATCGGCCTCCGCAGGGCCAAAGTCGTTTTTTGAAAGGTGTTTTTAGATTAAACTATATATTATAGGTAACAATAAATAGGAAAAGATTGTAGCATATTAACACTAACGGTTATATCGAAAACAAAACAGGGAACAAATCAATTTTGATTTGTTCCCTGTTCTTTTTAGACTTGCATATTATTGATTACGTGTATGTTTTATAGACGAAAAAAAGGAATGTCCTTCCAAAACCGACTTTGGCCCTGCGAAGCCCGAAGGGCGTAGTCAGACCCGGCCGGTGGAGGTTTTGGGAGGACATTCCTTTTACTGTTGTATTAAAAGTATTACACGTGATCAATAATATGCAAAGTCGTATCTATATCATTGAGCGGCATGATATGTACGCCAGCTGCGATTTTCTTGATTTGTTCCAGTGTTTCGATGGCGATTTCTGTACCTGCTTCTTTACCGCCTTTTTCTACGCGATCTAGGATGTCTTGAGTAAGGCTGATTCCAGGTACTTTCTCGTGAAGGTATGTGGCCATTTTAAAGCTTTTAAGAGGAATCAAACCGAGCATGATTGGCACGTTGAATTCGGACATTGTATCGATATAGCGTTTAGCTTGTTCTAAATCGTAAATCGGTTGTGTTTGTACGAAATGAGCACCATTTTTGATTTTAGCAGCTAATTTTTGGCGTTCAATTTCTAAATCAGGGGCCCCAGGGTTACCTGTAGCACCGATATAAAAGTTTGTCGGTTCGTCTAAATCGTTGCCTGCTAAATCTTTACCGGCATTTAATGTTTTCGCAATATTGAGTAAGCCCATGCAGTCCACTTCGAATACGGATTGTGCAAATGGATGGTCCCCGTGGTCAGGCTTGTCACCAGTAAGTGTTAAGATATTGTTCACACCTAATGCTGCAGCACCAAGTAATTCGGATTGTAAACCGATGATGTTGCGATCACGGCATGTGAGGTGGAAAATCGTTTCGATATCTTTATTGTGTTGTAATAAGTAGGACAAAGAAATTGGGCTCATACGCATTTTAGACATTGGGCTGTCTGCGATATTAATGGCATCTACCTTGCCTTTTAAGCGAGCCGCTTGCTCAAAAACCTTTTGGGCAGAACTACTTTTTGGTGGATCTAATTCAACGGTGATAGTAAATTGACCGTTTTGGTGTTTCTCTCGTAATGTCATCATGTACCTCGTATGTATTCTTTGTATGGTGAAAGCCCTATATGTACTATATCAGCGTTTTATGAGGCTTTCACCATCATTATTATTATGTATATTATATTTCTAGAATGGCGATTATTTCAAAGTTTCAAAGAAATCGTTTGCATGATTTACGGCCGCAATGCCATCCTTGGCGTAAATATCTGCACCTGCTTGGTCTGCGTAGTCTTGAGATACTACGGCGCCGCCGACCATGACCTTAGTTTTTAGGCCTGCCGCACGAATGGCAGCAATGGTGTTATCGATTTGTGGCATTGTAGTGGTCATCAAGGAACAAATGCCTACGAGGGCCGCCTTGTTGTCCTTAATGGCTTGTACGATAACCTCTGGATCAACGTCCTTGCCAAGGTCAACGATTTTGTAACCATTGTTTTCAAGCAATGCAGCTACGATATTTTTACCTAAATCGTGAATATCGCCTTTAACTGTAGCTACGATGACAGTTCCTTTGTCTAGACTTTCACTAGCTGGAATAATTTCTTTGATGGTGTTGAAAGCAGCTTGCATTGTTTCAGCAGCAAGCATAACTTGTGGTAAGAATAATTTACCAGAGCCAAACTTGTCCCCTACTACGTTCATTGCCTCTGAAAGGCCTTTTTTCGTAATGTCTAATGGATCCATACCGTCTGCTAAAGCCTTTTTAACAAGCTCAACAATGGCTTCCTTTTCACCTTGCTCTACGCAAGCACGAATATTGGCTAACGGATCATTGCTGTCAAAGGATGCTTTATCTGGACCTTTTGGCGCCGCATTGCCTGGCGCTGTTGTTTCGTCTTCATAGCCGTATTCTTTAATGAACTCGGCAGAACCTGGATCCCAACCAAGAAGTGTGGAGCTTGATACGAATGCTTTTTTAGCGGCGTAGTTAAGTGGGTTCATAATTGGCGTAGTTAAGCCTGATGCGAGTGCCATTGTTAAGAACTGACCGTTTAAGTATGGACGTTGTGGCATACCAAAAGAAATATTGGATAGGCCCATAACTGTTGGGAAACCAAATTTTTCTTTATATAAACGCAATGTTTTTAGAGTTTGTCGTGCACTATCTTCCCCACTAGCAAGTGTTAATACCAATGGATCGAGTAAAAGGTCATGAGGTTGTAAACCATAGCCATAAGCGCGATTTACGATGCTTTCAGCTAAAGCGACGCGGTCCTCTGCTTTTTCTGGTAAATCACCGCTGGAAAGTGGCAAACAAAGTAATGCAGCACCGTAGCGTTTAGCCAAAGGCATAACCTGTGTGATGGACTCCTCTTCCCCGTTTATGGAGTTAATAAGGGCGCGGCCTGGATAGTTTTTAAGGGCCACTTCCATAGCTGCGGGGTCTAGTGTGTCGATGGATAAAGGCGTTTCAACAAGCATGGATAGCTCAAAAATCGCTTTTTCCATCAAAGGTGTTTGGTCCATGCCAGCAACGCCCATATTTACGTCGAGAATATCTGCACCAGCCTCTACTTGATCTAATGCGTCGCGTTTTACACGGATGAAAGAACCATCGCGTAACTCTTGAGCTAATACTTTTCGACCTGTTGGGTTGATACGTTCACCAATAATTAATGGCTTTACATTATGACCTAACTCAAGAAGTTTTGTACGGCTTGTAATGATTGTTTTAGGCTCAATATAAGCACGCTCTTTTGGTGTGTGTGCTTTTACAGCATTGGAAATAGATTGAATATGAGCTGGTGTTGTACCACAGCAACCGCCTACATAATTTGCACCTGCATCGACGATAGCAAGCATCAATGGCCCCATCTCTTCAGCCGTTAATGGGAATACAGTTTGTTTGTTGATGAGTTGTGGCATACCTGCGTTCGGTTGGCAGCTGATTGGTAAATTCGTTACACTTGCAATTTCTTCAATAAGCGGTGTGATTTGCTCAGGTCCAAGAGAACAATTGATACCAATGATATCTGCACCGATGGCTTCTACGATGGTAGCTGCTACTGCAGGTGGCGTGCCTGTAATGGTACGTCCATCTTCACTGAAAGAAAATTGACAAATAATTTGTACGTCTTCTTTAGTTTTCCCTGCTTCATTACGTGCATCTAAGGATGCCAATAATGCGGCACGCATTTCTTGTACGTCGATAATCGTTTCAATGATGATAAAATCTACACCACCTTCGATTAAAGCATCTGCTTGCTCTTTGTACGTATCGTATATATCATCGAAACTCATATTGCCTAAAGGTTGCAAAAATCGTCCTGTAGGGCCCATAGAACCGGCTACGCGGGCAGATGGTTTAACCTCTGCAATTGCTTCTTTGGCAACCTTTACAGCTGCTATATTTATTTCTTTTACACGATCTTGTAAATCGTAATCTTCTAATTTAAGGCTACAAGCACCGAATGTATTTGTAGTAATCACATCACTACCATGTTGTAAATATTGAGCGTGTATATTTTTTACTACTTCTGGTCTTTCTACGTTAAATAATTCTGGGCAATAACCTTCTTCAAGGCCTGCGGCTTGGAGCATTGTACCCATAGCGCCGTCAAAAATGTACATGTGAATCATCCTTTATATTTAATGAGATGTAATTATTAATAAATGACTGCAGTGTAGTTGGCCCTTATTCCTGTATAGCGTATAGATGTGAATGAACATTGCTTTCTCGCTCCACCGGCCGGGTCTGACTTCGCCCTTCGGGCTTCGCAGGGCCAAAGTCGCTACGAAAGTAATGTTCATTCACTATCACTTTTCTCTACCTGTTTATATGGGTTTAATACACTGCCATTCATTTTTATAATTGCATCTATTTAGTGTTATAAATGAATTGTTTCACGTGAAACATTTTTGCCTGCACATAGGTACAAGGAAATGTTTCACGTGAAACATTTAGTTTGTTGGTTGTCCTTTCATTGTGATGCTAGACGCATCTGCTGTGCTTTTTTCGCAAGGTACTTGGTCATTTGTGTTTTGTGTACTTGCTTTTTCTGGAAGTTTTCTAGATGCACAGTCTTTTTGTGAACAGGATGTACAACCTCTTTTAGTTTTTATGTCTTCGTTAGCTGGCATTAAGCCGATAATGGCTGTTACAGATTTTCTTGGAAATAATAAGAAATTATCTGTAACTTGTAGGCCGATTTGTTCGGTCTTAATGATTTTTGCTAAATCTTTTTGGACTTCTAAAGGCCAATTTCCATAACCTGGGCTAAAGCGCCATGTAGGTTTGTAGCCTTGTTTTTTTGCTATTGTATTAATTACTTCATTAACTTGGTCTGCTACTTGCTCGACAGCTGTTGTAGCAGCTGCATCAAGTAGTAATCCTACTGTATAATTACCTGCTTTAAACAGTTGTTCGCTCCGCACTTCTACATCTTCACCTACGGTAACGCCTAATACATATACCTTTGTAGATTTTTCTAAATGTTTTTCTATTACAGAACCTTCAATCTTAAATGGCGGATTGCTAAGAATTGTTTTAGTCTCAGCGTCGTAATCATATTCTTGATACACACCTTTTGGTGTTGCTAGTAATTGGATTTCTTTACAAGCTTCATCAACAAATTTTTGAGGAAAATCCTCTGCATGTCGAAGCCCAGCATATCGCTTTACTTCGTCCTTGTTTATTACCGGAAGCATTCCGTTATATATGGGCATGTGAAACGCCTCCTTTATAATGGTATATAAAATAGCTTTAGAGCTGTTAAATCGATAAAATACTATCTTTTATAAGTATAAATATATCCTTATGTACTGTAAAGGTTATAGCTTCATATAATTTATTGAGGTGCGTCCATAGATAAAAGTTATATAACATGTAATTGTATAAGGAACACGTAATACTGTGTTTGTAAAAGCTCTATAGAATTTAAGTTTTGGGATTTCTTTTAATGAGTTGTCGTTGTATATAAATTTGAAATGTTTCACGTGAAACATTTCAGATAAGTTTACATAGATTCATGAAAAATTATTTTGTATAATCTATAAAGTTCTATTTCTTTTATGTACCCTATGTTATAATGAAATGAAATATTTTTGAACGTAAAGTCGAGGTGAATATTGTGGGCAAAGTAATAGCGATTACTAATCAAAAAGGCGGTGTAGGAAAGACTACAACATCTGTTAACCTCAGTGCTTGCTTAGCTGATGCAGGAAAAAAGGTGTTGTTGATTGATTTAGATCCGCAAGGTAATGCTAGTTCCGGTTTGGGCATTGAAAAAGATGATTTAGAGTTATGTATTCACGATGTACTGATAAATGGCGAAGATATCACTAATGTCATTCAAACTACAATGCTTAAAAAGTTATTTGTAGCGCCTGCAACAATTCAATTAGCCGGTGCTGAGGTTGAATTAGTAGGGGTTGTTTCACGTGAAACAATTTTGAAAAAAGCCCTTGCTTCTGTACGTGATGACTATGATTTTGTTATCATAGATTGTCCGCCATCCCTTGGATTGCTAACATTGAATGCTTTTACAGCGGCAGATAGCGTGTTGATTCCTATTCAAACCGAATTTTATGCATTAGAAGGCGTTAGTCAACTTGTTAAAACGATTACAATCGTACAGCAAACATCAAATAAGAATCTTGAAATTGAAGGTGTATTGCTTACAATGTTTGATGGACGTACAAATCTATCTATACAAGTTTCCGATGAAGTAAAAGCCTTCTTTGGGACTAAGGTGTATAAAACGGTGATTCCTCGTAATGTACGTCTTAGTGAAGCACCTAGCTATGGTGAACCAATCATTGTGTATGATCCAAAATCAAAAGGTGCTGACGTGTATACTAAATTAGCTAAAGAGGTCATCAAGGCTTCTAAGAAAACTAAATAAATATAATTTAGATATAAGAAAACCAAATAAATGTAATTTAGATAATAATAAATATAATGATGTAATGTAAGCACAAACTGTATATTAGTTTGTGCTGCATTTTATATATGACGGTGTGTGAAAGTACTAATAGATTGGGGATTATTATGGCGATGAAACAGAAAAAGGAAAGAAAAACATTAATGGCAATGATGGGAGAGCAATCCATTGAGACGGCTTTGCCTGATCGTGAAATCCATGAATTGCCAATAGGGGAATTGATGCCTAATGAAGATCAACCACGTAAAAATTTTGATGAACAAAGTTTGGCTACACTAGCTGAATCCATTAAAAACCTTGGCATTTTCCAACCAATCGTCGTGCGTAAACAAAAGGATAAATACCAAATCGTAGCCGGTGAACGTCGCTATCGTGCAGCTTTGATGGTAGGGCTAGAAACTGTTCCTGTAGTAGTAAAAAATTACAATACAGAGGAAATGACAGAGGTTGCATTAGTAGAGAATTTGCAACGTGAAGGTCTCAATCCAATTGAAGAAGCATTGGCATACCAAGGCTTGATGAACACGTATAAGCAAACACAAGAGATGATTTCTGCTCGTCTTGGCCGTAGTCGCTCTTATATCGCTAATATGATGCGTCTTTTGAAATTGGCTGCATCTGTGCAAAAGGATTTAATTGAAGGGGATTTGACCGTTGGTCAAGCCCGTCCTTTGTTGGCTTTGCGTAGTGCAGCACAACAAGTAGAAGCGGCAGAACGTATTAAAGAGGGTGAACTTAGCGCTCGTCAAGCAGAACAACTTGTGAAAGCGATGATATCGAAAAAGACTAAAGCTAAAGAAACAGAAGAACCGCATAATACAGCTGAGGTTCGTGATTTAGTTGACCGTTTGAAATTGAGTTTAGGATCTCCTGTATCTATCAAATTCCGTGCAGGGAAGAAGGTACAAGGTAAAATTGAGATTGCCTTTAGCTCTGAATCCGAATTAGAACGTCTCATCGCTTATATGGACGCTCAAGAGAGTACAGGCGAAGAAGAAACAATGGAGTTTCGCGTATAATGGAACAAACACCAAAGGCTAACCGCGTGCACATCGGCTTTTTTGGCCGGTGTAATGCAGGGAAGTCTACGTTGATTAATATGCTTACGGATCAACCGGTATCCCTCGTATCTGAGGTGGCAGGGACTACGACTGATCCTGTAAGTAAATCTATGGAAATATTGCCTCTAGGTCCTGTGGTTATTACCGATACGGCTGGTATCGATGATACTTCGGAGCTGGGTGCTCTTCGTATTGAAAAATCTGAAGAAATTATTAAAAAAATTAATCTGGCTGTTTACGTACTGCGTAATGATCAAGCGCCTACGGCTGATGACATGATGTGGCTTAATAAATTAAAGCAAAATAATGTGCCTATCGCACTGTTTATCAACGAAATTAATACTTCTCCTAGTGAAAGTACTAGTAACAATCAAAATTATGTAAGTGAAAGTACGTCAAATAAAGCTAACAATGCTCATCAAGGTTATATTAATACATATTCTGAACTGACATCTATTGCTACTGTAGTAGGTTCTACTGACTTTACATCTAATCGAGATCGCCTGATGTTACTCGATTTATTGGGTGGATTAACGCCACTAGATGTAGAAGGGGAGCAAACTCTGTTGCAGGGTTTAGTAGAACCAGGGGATACTATTATTTTAGTGTGTCCTATCGATTCTGCTGCTCCTAAAGGGCGTTTGATTTTGCCACAGGTACAAACGATTCGAGAGATACTAGACCATAAAGGGCTAGCCTTGGTCTGTCAAACAGAAGAACTGCCAACCCTGTTAGGTAAGCTTTCACAAAAACCAAAACTTGTCATTACAGACTCGCAAGCCTTTGAGGCTGTTAACGCATTGACACCAGCAGATATTCCGTTAACATCCTTTTCCATTTTGATGGCTCGATTTAAAGGCAAATTACAGGATTTGGTAATGGGTGTAAATGCTTTGAATAATCTGAAACCAGGCGCACGTGTGCTCATTAGTGAAGGTTGTACGCATCGTCGTCAGTGCGATGATATTGGAACCGTTAAAATTCCGATGTGGCTGAAAAAGAAGGGGCATACGGATTTACACCTTGAATTTACAAGTGGTGGTGCATTCCCTAAGGATGTAAGTGGTTATGACCTTATTATCCATTGTGGGGCTTGTATGTTGACGCGGCGCGAAGTGCTTCGACGCATTGATTATGCCGTTGTACAAGGTACGCCTATCGTGAATTATGGTGTACTTATTGCATCATTACATGGTATACTAGAACGTGCTATTAGTCCATTTTTGGACGAATTAGATAGAAAGGAATTTGAATGTTAGAAACTATACAACCCTATATCGGCGTATTAGGATGCGTACTATCTGCTATTTTGCTTGTATATTGCATCACTTTGCACATCCGATTGGGAAGCTTAACGAAGAAGTTCAATTTCTTTATGCAAGGCGAAAATGGGGTTAGCCTAGAACGTAAACTTTCAGTAGAAATCACTGAAATTAGAGAGGCTGCAAAAGGTTTGCAAGATATGATTGCAGAACAAACGCAAATTCGCAATATTCAAGGGAATACATTGCAAAAAATCGGCTTTAAAAAATACAATGCCTTCGATAATATTGGCAACGATTTATCCTTTGCTCTCACATTGCTTGATGGCAATAACAACGGTGTTTGCATTTCCAGTATTTATGGCCGCAACGACTCTCGTATTTTTAGTAAACCTATTGTGAAAGGTAAAAGTCTTGTTAATCTTTCACAAGAGGAACTGGAAAGTTTAAATGAAGCGCTAGGTGAACGTACTAATGAGGAAGCGTTAGCGAGCGTTATCCATTCCCAATAGGCAAATTGCTTTGTTGTGTTCGTATTGAACACACATGCATGAAGAATTGAGGAAAGATTAAAAGTAAGGAAGACATTTTGAAAGTACCAAGTATTTTAAGTTCTGTAGTGTCTCAAAATGGTGAGAATACCACCATTACATTGAGCCATAAACAAGCGAAGATAGCCGCAATCGTGGGAACTATCTTATTTGTAGCAGCACTTGTTTTGACTATTTGGGGCATTGCACGACAAGCAGAAATTGTTCAATTACGTCAACAAACACAATTGCAAACAGAACAATTAAAACTGTTACAACAAAAAACAGAAGTGTTGGATAAGAAAATCCAAAACTTAAATCAAATTAGTGAAGAAAACAAGCAAATGTTAAAGGGCGCTGAATCTGGTACACCATCTCAAGGTGGTGGCGATGGCTCTGACCCAAAGCAAGTAGCCGCTAGCGATGAGACTAGTCCCACGCTAACTGCGGCACAGCTTTCAGCTAGACTATCCAAACTAGATAAGGATGCTCAAAAATTATTGGTTAGTTTCTACACGATGCGCAATATTTTGCGTGATGGTGGGGCCCAAGACATTGCAGCTTTGCAACAATTGAACTACACCGTTGGCTCCGGTGGTTATACGAATAGTACAACCCCAAGCATCTGGCCAAGTAAGGGCGTTATTACATCTCCTTATGGTAGACGTATCGATCCTGTAACGGGTGCAAGCAGTGCATTCCACGAGGGTATTGATATCGCCGATGATTACGGCACATCCATCGTTGCTACCGCAGCGGGGACCGTAACAATTGCAGGCTACACCGATGGGGGTTATGGTAACCTTGTGGAAATCGATCATGGCAATGGATTTGTGACTCGTTATGGCCACAATAGCGCCGTCCTCGTTACACCTGGTATGAGCGTTAAACAAGGTCAAGTGATTGCTCTTATGGGTAGTACTGGTAAAAGTACAGGCGCACACGTCCATTACGAAGTGCGAATCAATGGGACCGCAGTTGATCCAATGGTATTTTTGCCAATTAGTAATTAAAACTTAATAGAGTCGATAGACCCCTCCAGAAAATGATACGCTACTGCGCTTACGCGGAGCCCGAAATCATTTTCCGGAGGGGTCTATCTTTTTCTATTCAAATTTAGCAAGCTAATTGGCATAGAATACCATTGTACAACTTAGCATAAGGGAGAGCCCGAAGTCGTCTTCGAACAGGGGGTATCCCTTTTAGCGTATTAATAATTACTAAACTAGCGGGAGTGGGGAAGCTACTGCGCTTACGCGGAGCCCGAAATCATTTTCAGGAGGGGTCTATCTTTTTCTATCTAAATTTAGTTGACTAATTGGCATAAAATACCATTGTACAACTTAGGATAAAGGAGCGTATGGGATTGGCTTATATATTTCTTATAAAAAAATCGAACAGGCGTGTACTAATTCTAGGGACACACTATAAGGAACCTATGTAACAAGTATTCATTACATCTCTTCCCAAACGGCTGGGTTGGTAGTAATTCATATACCATAATTGGTACATGTTTATATACTGATAGTATAGATATCACATGTGGGATAATCCTTTTTGGTTGATAATAATATCTATTGGATATTGTATTGGTGTCTATTATTTTATAAGCATACGTTATTGAAGTGCTAGATAGTAAGATGATGATGGGGTTCTAAATCCGACTTTGGCCCTGCGGAGGCCGAAGGCCGTAGTCAGACCTGGCCGGTGGAGGATTTAGGGCCCCATCATCATCTTGTTTGGTACCAATGTGTAGGTAATATAATTAATGGATCAATAGATATTATTATCTTATGCATAATTAGGATTGGCTTTCATGTGATATCTATTCCTTTTCGTCTATAAATATTGTACAATTATGGTATATGAACGGAG
>OGGI01002265.1_pt1 | contig 11573 bp, 9 predicted proteins | sample 1571051 | NCBI WGS metagenome assembly OGGI01 (sample SAMEA2582075, study PRJEB24529) | metagenome | biome: Human gut stool | place: China | collected 2011 | reverse complement strand
CAGCCGCCCGAAGGCGGCTGCAACTCAATATAAATCAGATTGCCGAACTTGTCGGTTTCAACACACAGCCGCCCGAAGGCGGCTGCGCCATTTGCTCGTCCTGATCATAATCAAAAGACGAGTTTCAACACACAGCCGCCCGAAGGCGGCTGCTAAACCAAATCCAAAAACTTCTTGTCAGCAAAACAGTTTCAACACACAGCCGCCCGAAGGCGGCTGCTTATCTCGCACAAACTGATACAAATTGCGCACAATGTTTCAACACACAGCCGCCCGAAGGCGGCTGCATTATCTCGCACAAACTGATACAAATTGCGCGCAATGTTTCAACACACAGCCGCCCGAAGGCGGCTGCCATTAGTAGGTATGATCATAACGATCATACCTTGAGTTTCAACACACAGCCGCCCGAAGGCGGCTGCACATGACTCAATTAGCACTCGTATTTGAGGAGGGTTTCAACACACAGCCGCCCGAAGGCGGCTGCTACCATCGCCACTATAAGCATTAACTTTGGTGTCTAGTTTCAACACACAGCCGCCCGAAGGCGGCTGCTTATCTCGCACAAACTGATACAAATTGCGCTCAATGTTTCAACACACAGCCGCCCGAAGGCGGCTGCTTGTCGAGTGATGTCACCAATACAGTGCCTTTCGGGTTTCAACACACAGCCGCCCGAAGGCGGCTGCGATGTTAATAAAGATATGAAAGATTTTTTCAATGTTTCAACACACAGCCGCCCGAAGGCGGCTGCGTTATGACGTTAAGAATGGGCGTATCTTTTATTCTAGTTTCAACACACAGCCGCCCGAAGGCGGCTGCATAAAGCCGTGGCCGCAGGTCAGGCAGGTAACTTTGTTTCAACACACAGCCGCCCGAAGGCGGCTGCCTATCAAAAAATGAACCTATAAGGGGCAACAATATGTTTCAACACACAGCCGCCCGAAGGCGGCTGCTCGTCTAGGAGCAAGGATTTTCGACATAAAAAATATGTTTCAACACACAGCCGCCCGAAGGCGGCTGCTATGGGCTACACCTTGGTGGGTTTTTCATTATGCGGTTTCAACACACAGCCGCCCGAAGGCGGCTGCTGTTTTAAATCGAGTTTTAAATCATTTTTACGAAGTTTCAACACACAGCCGCCCGAAGGCGGCTGCAAACTTTGATAATCGTGATTAAATTCGCCATGGTGTTTCAACACACAGCCGCCCGAAGGCGGCTGCGTGGTAACTGGATTTGGCTATCAGGTAATACAAAAGTTTCAACACACAGCCGCCCGAAGGCGGCTGCGAGGGTAAGGTGGTAATTTATGATTGTGATAGTGGTGTTTCAACACACAGCCGCCCGAAGGCGGCTGCTTGATGGCATTGATAACGTTTCTCTTTCACAAATTGTTTCAACACACAGCCGCCCGAAGGCGGCTGCTTACCTTGCTTTTTCTCATTCTCCATGGATTTGATGTTTCAACACACAGCCGCCCGAAGGCGGCTGCAATTCATTAACCGAACCGCCAGATTGGATTGAGTGTTTCAACACACAGCCGCCCGAAGGCGGCTGCTCTTATCGCGGTGTGCGGTTTGATGTGGTAAGTGTGTTTCAACACACAGCCGCCCGAAGGCGGCTGCATAACCGCAATATCCACGCCTCTAACACGACTTGTTTCAACACACAGCCGCCCGAAGGCGGCTGCATCAAAAAATGAACCTATAAGGGGCAACAATATGTTTCAACACACAGCCGCCCGAAGGCGGCTGCATAAGCTCACCATTCGGGCGAGAGCGGCAGATTTAGTTTCAACACACAGCCGCCCGAAGGCGGCTGCAAAGCAAATTTTGCCTGACTATCTACCATGGATTGTTTCAACACACAGCCGCCCGAAGGCGGCTGCCGTTTACTACACAATCTGCGGTTTTTAAGTTATTGTTTCAACACACAGCCGCCCGAAGGCGGCTGCTCCCTACATAAAAAAGTAAGAAAAATCAGCTAATTAAACACTGTATTTCGCTAACTGACTTTATGATAAGGAGTTTGGTAAGTATAACGGCCGCATCGCCGTTATACAAATAGATTAATTCATCCAAATTGTTAAAGAAAATAAAGATCGCTATCCCATCAGGGTTTTAATGAGAACAACAGGTTAGCGAACTAAATGACAAGCACGTCTTTAAATACATCTACTGCCGGTTTTGCCCCATGATGCTCCACTTTATTACGCCACTTACTGCCCAAATGGTAAAAACGCAGGCTGTCACATGTGGGGTCGTAAGTTTCCAACAGTTTGTTTTTCAACATAACCCATTGGTCAGGCGTGACATCGCATTCAAATACCGAATATTGTGCCCGCACGCCGTAATCTAAGCAATGTTTTGCAATACGGCGTAATCGCGCTTGCCCGTTTGGATCGTCAAAAGAAATATCATAAGTAATCAGCATTAACATGGCTTATCTCATCAAAAACGGAGGATATTCCGCTAAATCTCCGCGCAAGTGCCGCGCCAACAGCATCGCTTGAATATACGGCAGTAGCCCGATTTCCACTTCCTCGCCTAAAAACGGATGAACGATTTTCTCCTGTTTTTTCGCCTGCAAGGCTTGAAACAAAAGCTTACGCGCATCGGCTCTCAGACTTACCGCGCCGCTTGCCTCGGTAACAAAATCCTGCGGCTTGATTTGTCCACGATTAATCAAGGAAAGCACTAACCTGTCCGCCCACCATGCGCGGAATTCTTCCAAAATATCCTGCGCCAGACTATCGCGCCCCGGTCGGTCGGCGTGCAGAAAGCCCACCTGCGGGTCCAGCCCCACGCCTTGCAGCGCGCCACTGATGTCCTTGCCCAGAATGCTGTACACAAACGACAAGAGCGCATTCACCCCGTCTCTGGGCGGGCGGCGGTTGCGCCCGTCAAAAGAAAAGCCGCTTTTTTCGCTCAAAAGCTGCCCGAATACGCCAAAATAATGCGCCGCCGCATCGCCCTCAATGCCGCGTACCACGTCCAGCTCCGCCGCGCCCTTCAACTGCCGCAGCGAAATGTTCAAAGAATCGACCGCACTTTGAATCGCCTCATTCTCGCCGTAATTGCGAATCTGCCGCTGAAGCACCCGCTTACTCGCCTGAATCTTCGCCGCAATGATATTGCGCGCAATCGGCACAGGATTTTGCTCCGACCCCCGATACTGCGCCCGACGCAACAGCACATTGCCGCTCTGCCGCCCTTGAAGCCGTCCCAAGAAACGCCCGTTTTCCGTAAAAAACGCCAAATTCACATTATTTTCGCCGCAAAACCCCAGCAAAAACGGCGACACCAGCACATTCCCGAAACAGAAAATATGCCCGATGGAATGCACCGGCAACTGCGCCACTTTCTTACGCTCCTGTTCCACCACCAGCGTCTCTCGCTCTTTATGCAGATAGCTGCCTTGGGTGGTGATATAGAGCGTGTTTTGCAGTTTGCGCATGGTAAACTCCTTGGGTTTTGACCGCACTTTTTTGGGTAACGGCATGTACAGGCTACCTGAAAAATATTATAGGTTGGTCGGATTAGCTACAAACGTAGCCCAACCTATGATTGCAAATCAAAGAACTTTCTTAATTCACTCTCAGCCCAATTTGGATACTCTTTTTCATCACGCTGTATTTCTTTTATCTTATCAACAAATTTTTCAACCTCTTCTCGTTGGTATTGATACTGTAAGTCAAATCCATTCATATTCGTAACAAAGTCAAAAAAATAATCTTTTAGGCTACTATTTAAACAAGAAAAACTATGGTTTACAATTTTTTCTTCCAATTTAAAAGAATCATAAATTTTTAAATATCTAGTATTTACATTCCATCTTTTCAGAATCCTAATCAATGGCTTAATTTTATAGTCAAATACTTTATTCTTTCTTGTAAGCTCGTCATTAAATTCAAATGGTGATGTTAATAACCATTCCTGATAATCACTGGCTTTTGACGGTATTTTATAGTTACCGCCTTCATACCATTCAGCTTCAAGACATGGAACCAATTCAAACTTAATATGATTTAGCTCTAATACTATAGTGGGACTTGACTGATAAATTTCTGAACGTGAATACCAATACTCAGCAAATCTTTTTAATTTGTTTAGATATGTTTGAGGCTTATATGATTTATCTGTAAATTCAACTAAAACATCAACATCAGAATTAAAATCATAGTCTCTTGGCAATATGGTTTCTCTATGGTATGAACCAAATTTTCTTACAAATCCAATATCACTTCCAAAATAATTACTTAAACGAGACTCTAATGCACTAAAAGATCTTCTGATAGAATCTTTTTCTGAATCCCTAATGATTAACTTTTCAGCTAAATCATTTAAATATGAACTTACTGTCATATTCAATCCTTTTTACTGTCAATATGATAATCTGCAAACCCTTTTTCTATTTCAGTTTGCGCCTTTTTATATGCAAAATTAGGAATAGCCAAACTAATTGAATTTAACTCATCTTTCTGCTCTAAAAGCTCATTTACTAGTCTGTCACATTCTTCATCGCTAATTACCTTGCTTTTCACTTCTCTTAAATATCTAGCTTTATTCTTTATTTTTAAAAAAGAGTTACCTGACATTTTATGACTTTCTGCTTTTTTAGAACATTCTAAAAATGTAGTTAAGCCAGTTACTATTGCCGTAATAATAGCAGCTATTTTTATTGCTATTTCAATTTCAGAAAAAGCTGTTATTCCTGCAACAACAGAGCAGATGACATTAATAATTCCCAGTGCGTTATACCACCATCTCCATCTCTCTGATGCATTGTAATGTCCTTTCATTGAATACAAAGAATCTTCTTCTATTCTGCTTAATTCATTGTATAAGTTAGTCTTTAAATCACTCATTCTTACCTCATAATTTTGACTTATTGATTGTTCTAACTTAAATCAAACAACCTCTCCACATACCCCACACTCCTATCCCGTTTCCCCAGCAATTCCGGCTGACAAATCTCTACCAGCGAGCAGGCTTTGCAGCGTTTGCCGTAGTTAGGCGGCGGGGTTTGGCCGCTGTTTAAAAGTTCGCGCACGGCGGCAATGGTGGCGAGTGTTTGGGCGCGCAGGTCGTCTGAAAACACGACGGGGACGCGGTGGCGGGTTTGCATATACCACAGCGCGCCCTCAGAGATGGTTTGCCCCGTCATTTCTTCCAAGCACAAGCCTTGGGCGCAAAGCTGGATTTCGTCCATTGGGTCAGGTTTGGGCTTGCCGCGTTTGTATTCCACAGGTTTCAGACGACCTGTTTTCGTATCCACTTCCACCAAATCCAACACGCCACTGATGCCCAGCTTCTCTGCCGACACATGCATCGTCCGCTCAAAGCGCACGCCCTTGCGCGTTTCCGGTTCGCCCGAATCCACCCGCTCATGTAGTGCTTTGCCCTGCGCGGTCAAATAATTCTCCGCCCACGCCTGCTCGTTGTGAATCAACGCGCATTGGCGCGGGCAAAAGGCGTAGTGTTGCAGGGCGGAAAGGGGAATCAGGTGCATGTCCTGATTTTCCCCTTGGGTTTCGGTTAAAAGTGCGGTCATTTTTAGCCTAATTTACGCAGCAGCTTGGTTTCGCCAAGATTTTGATCGTCCACGCTGACAAGGTAGTCGTCAAAACTCCTTGCTACTTCCACTCCGTCTTTTTTAGCAACCTGAATACGTTTGAAGAGGCTGTCGGCAGGTGTGTCGCCCAGATTATTGCCGTGTTCAAACACATAAAGCCCGCGTGCATTCATTTGTCCGCGTGCGGCGGAATGGTCGTGGTCGAACATATTGACGAGTGCCTGCCAAAACAGTTCTAAATCACTTTCGGAAAAACCGGTTTGCTTGGCGAAGTGGGCGGAAATGAAGCCGTGGCAGCGGTATAGCCCGTAGGGGACGGTGAATTTGCGACCCATTCTCCCACGTTCTTTCTTTGCTTTTTCTTCTTCACTATCTTCAGGATTTGGGTTTTCAACCTCTTTGGCTGGCGCACAACGAGTAATCGTATGTTCAAGTGTTACTATCGGATCAATGGAGCGGGAAAAAGTCAATTGCACAGGACCTCTAACTTGTCCCGCATTCTCACCTGTCGTTAAAACCGCACCAAAAGTACGAATATCGTAATAGCGTTTGCACATATATTGACGTGCACTTTCGGTTTTTTCTCTCCCTTTTGGTTTGTCTTTTACTTCATCTTGCTGATGGGCTTCAGCAATTAAATCATTAAGAATAATTTTTTCACGAATAAAGATATCGTGATGTTCGTCATTTTGAGTCATTTGGATAAAATTGCGGACTTTGCGTTTCAGGCAGACATCAGTTACCAAACCTTCGCCGGTTTGCGGGTCGATACGCGGCAGGTTGCCTGCATCGGGGTCGCCGTTGGGATTACCGTCTTGCACGTCAAATAAAAAGACAAAGTCGTAGCGTTTTTCAATAGTCATAGCGTTTGCTCCTTAGGCGGTTTTTGCTTCGTTAAACAGGTTTTTCAATGCATCTTTGGTGAACAGGAATTGGGTTTCGTGGTAGTAACCGATGGCGAATAGGCCTTGCTGTTCCAAATTCAGATGGTTGGGAAATTTCTGACAATGTTCCAAAATCTGGCGGATTTCCCATTGCAGTTGCACAGCACGACCTTCAAATTCCAGTTTGTTCAAATGGTGCGGCAGCAGGCGCATCAATGTGCCGAATACGGCAATCGGCGTGCTGCTTGCCGAACCGAAATAGCGGTCGGCAATGGTGGCATTTAAGCCGGGATTGGCTTCGGCCTGTGTTTTTTCCAGCACGGCAAACAGCCGCCCCAGCACGTAGCCGATGTCTTGGCGGTTTCTATCTAAGCTCATAGTTAGCTCCTTCATGTTTTTCAGACGACCCGCGCGGATTGCGCGATTGATATAGGCTTTAAGCAAACTTGCCCTGCCATAGGTAATTTTCTGTTCCGCCTTGTTGCGCCGCAAAGCAGCCTGCAACAGGCTGACGGGTAAAACGCGGTTGTTGAGTGCGGCATCGGTTATTTGGGCGATTAGATCGGACGGCAGATTTTCCATTTTGCCGTCCAACACCAAATTGCCCAGCAGGCGTGGTAGCGGCATATATTCGGGGTATGGCGAGTTTTCGCCACGCACCATCTGCAAATCGTCATACCACGCCGCAATGCTTTCGGATAAGGCGGCAACAGTGGTTTCATGCCAAAAGCGGACGACAATCCGCGCGGAATTGGGCGATAGACCTAAAAGGTAGAATTTTTCTTTGCCGTCAGGTTCTGTATATTTGCCGTTGTACAAGCTTTTATAAAGTGATTTGACCGCATCAATATGGGCATCGGGATTGTCTTTGCCGCCGCCGCTAATCAGCGAAGCAAGATACTCTTCCAACGGAGTCGGTTTCGCACTCCAACAGATGGCTGTTACATCGCCGATACGGAAGCGGTTTTCACCGGCAAGCAGGGTGTTTAAGGCTGTGGTGTATTCAAACATGACTTGTTCACCCACAGGAAAGATAAAGCCCTGCTCTTTGCCGTATGATTCAAAAGCCGACAGATTTACCGATGTAAACGGGGTGGGCTTGGCGTTCACACCTTTCACGGGGTTATGTAGCCGCGCAATCGGCGCAAGTTTGCCCGTTACTAGGCAAATGCCTTTGGGGATGTTATCGGATTGTGCCTGATTAGCTTGACTCACATATGCCTGAACCGCCTTTGATTGACAAACCAAATCTACAGCCTCGTCCACCAAGCGGAAGCTGAGATTACAGCCTTTGACTTTGGCACATTCCGCCCAATTTGCGGCCTGCATGACTTTGCTTTTTTCTTCCGCAGAAGCCAGAAAGGCGGCAACGGCGGCAACACCTGCATCATCGGGCAACGCCTGTTTCAATTCGTTTACATTGGCAGTAAAGCTGGCATGCTGTTTATCTGCCTGCTCCTGCCCTTTTTCTCCGGCATAGGCAAGCACATAACCGTAGTGATCCCACAATAAATTGCTTACTTCGTAGGATTTTGAACCGCTCCTGCCCAAGCCTTTCGGCACTAAAAAAGTGCAGGCAACTTTTTTCTTATTTTTCAACTCGCGGGTATCTTCAAGCTGAATAAATTTGCCCTGTTTGTCTATAACAATAATGAACGGGATTTCTTTGTTTTCAAACCCTTCCGGGGCAACACCACCATCGCTTTCGGCTTTGCGTTGGTAGTATTGGGTGAGTGCGTGCAGAATCATCGTTTCACCTCCTCGCTATTAGCTGGGGGTACGGTAATTACGCCATTTATCGCTTTGCATTGGTAAAACATGGGTTCGGCGTTATTGGAATCGCGCGGGTCGGATTTGCTGAAATCCATGTCGTACAGCATAAAGCCGAAATCTTGGGTGATGTCTTCGCGCGGCAAACCGTCTTCAACCTTTTCAAGCAGCCTGAAATGGCAGGGAAACTCTCGGCAACCCAAATAAGGTTGATGAAAATACTGCCCTTTTTTTGCGCGCCGTTTGAACATTTCGGCAAATTTGACGTAGTTGTCGCCCTCGCCTGCTTCATTTGTCATGTCAAAATCGGCGTGGATGCGATAGGCAACGTCTTTCAGCAGCATGGATGCGCGCTGCTGACGGTTGTCTTCAATATAGAGCGAGCCGCTGCGTTCACTCATTTTGGTTCCCACTTCGTTACGGCGGATGTTCGTCCACTTAATCGGTTTTAGGATTTCTATCTTCAAGACTCGCCAGCGGATTGCCGGCTTCCACAATATCGCCATTAGGATGTTTCTGGCGGCAGACGGTGTGATAACGGGGTAGCTTACCCTCTCCACCTTAAGCTCGGGCCTGGTGAAGCATGCCAAATCACCGCTGATTTCTAGGATAAAACTCATATCATCTCCTTATTGCTTTCATTTCATAAAACCGAATTTTCAGGCAGCCAGGCCGTATCGTCAAAATCCGCGCCAAGCACGGCTTTGTAATAGCCCTTATCTAACACCAGCAATCCCGCTCTGGAAAAAACGGCATGTTCAGGCAACTTTTTCAGTTCGTGTTCGTACACAGTAATCGTGTAGCGTTGCAGCTTGCGGTAAACCCATTTGTGTTTGAGCGGGTCGCTTTCCAACAAGCTGAACCAGCGTTCAAACGGCTCGGGCAGCGGTGGTTGGTCGGTTTGCCCGAAGAAATTGTCGGTAGGCTGCAAAAAGCGTTGTTTATCCAAAATATCCTGCCATTTTGAAACTTCCACATCGTCCAGATGTCGTCTGAAAAAATCGTCCAGCTCGTTTGCTTTAACGATTTGCGGACTGTTACCTTCTTCCTGATGAGCCAATGGGATAAACGGCACAATGAGCGCCACGCCTTGATTATCAATCAGGCGGAAACGTTCGGCAGCGGTGCGGAATTTGATTACCAGCGGATTTTCATTGGATGATTCTGCCGTCAAAAGTCTTGTAATGTCGTGTTTATCCACATCTCCTTTGCCGTTGAACCGGCGGAAATATGCGGCAAATGCCGACGGGGAAAGTGGGTCGCCAAGCAGCCCTGCTTTCAGCATTTCCTCGGTAATGTCCTGCCCCTGTTTCAGGCTGCCGCTGGGTGCGCCTTCTTCGGCACGGAACACGACTACTTCGCCAAACGGCAACTTGCCTTCGCGGTTGCAGCGCCCCGCCGCTTGGGCAATACTGTCCAGCCCCGCCATCGCCCGATAAACGCAAGGGAAATCCAAATCCACGCCGGCTTCAATCAACTGCGTGCTGACCAGCCACAAGGGCTTGTGCAGGCTGCCTGCGCGATACAGTGCCAAATATCGGCGAACCAGCGCAATCACTTCGCTGCGGTGCGTGGCGCACATATTGGCGGACAAATGCAGTTTGATGCCGTCAGAAGGCAGGGCGGCAAAGAGTTTTTGGGCGTGCTTTCGCGTATTAACCACCGCCAAAACGCACGGACGCGCGGCGATTTCATCGGCAATTTCCTGCCAGCTTTGCGTTTCGCCGTTTGGCGGCGGCATTTTGATACGGACGCGGCGCAGTTTTTCCGATAAGGCGATTTTATCCGCCACAATCTCGCGCACGTCCGGCAGGCCTTCCAAAATAGTACGACCGAATGCATCGATATTTTTGCCAAGTTCAGGCGGAGTTGCCGTGCACAGCACAAAGGTAACACCGTAGTCGCGCGCCAATACCCGCATCATGTCGGTAATCGGCTTTTGGAAATCTCGCGGAAGCTGCTGAGCTTCATCCAAAATCACCACGCTGTCGGCAATATTGTGAATCTTGCGGCAACGGCTGGTTTTCGCTGCAAACAGGCTTTCAAACAGTTGCACATTGGTGGTAACAATCAGAGGTGCGTCCCAATTTTCCGTAGCAAGACGAGTTTTCGCTGTTTCCTTATCTTCTTTCACTTCCAAATTACTGTGGTGCTCCAAAACCACATCATCGCCTAATGCTTTGCGGAAAACATTGGCGTTCTGCTCGATAATACTGGTGAAAGGAATAGCATAGATAATACGTTTTTTGCTGAATTCCAGCGCGTGCTTCAAAGCAAACCCCAAGCTCGCCAAAGTTTTACCGCCACCGGTCGGCACGGTTAAAGAAAACAAAGTGCGGTCGGTTTCTGCGGCAGAAAAAGATTGCTGCAAAATGGCATAGCGTTCTTGATTTAAGAATGAATCTTTATCTGATTTCTCATGAAGTTGCGCCATATATTGCTCATATCGTCGGTGCAACTCATCCAAACCGGGAAATTTTGGCCGCAATCCAGCAGCCTGCGCAGTATCCGCATCGGCATAGCCGTTCATAAAGGCTTCGGTATCCAAAAAATCGGCATCCACCAAACAGGAAAAGAGAAAACGTAGCCAAATATGCAATTCTTCCAGCTTTGCCCCTTCTTTCCAAAATGCAAAAAAATCCCGCTTCAGATCATCATCTGATAACGGGAAAAAATCTTCGGACAAACTGCTTTCCACCAAGCCCGACAAAGACGCAACCAACTCGTCATCCGCCTGTTGCAGACGGCTTTTCAGACTGCCTTTGTCATACCAATCTGCCAGCCCAGCATGATGCCCGGCAATCAAATACGCCAGCAAATGCCCGAAAAACGGATTAAGGCGTTCCACCGCATATTTGGCACCGGCAGTGGAATGCGGAATTTTGCGCAACTTGGTAGATTCGACATCTTCCAAATGGGCATTTTCTTTTTCAAATCCGGATGCATTACGGATATATTTCTGAAAAGCTTCCTGAAATTTCCCCAAATCGTGCAAAAGCCCCGCATATTCGGCAAACAACGACCCATAACGTCCTGCAAAACGCTTGGCGAGTTGGGCGACTTTTTGTAGATGTTTTTGCAGGGGGTGGGAATACCAATTTTCTGATGAGTCTTGGCGAGCGTGGGCTATGTAATGAACTTTCAAGAGCGCTATCCCATTGTTAAATATAAAATTATGAGATAGTGTACGCCTTTTTATTATGGCTTCAATATGATAATGAAATATATATTAAATTTGTGATCTATATCTCAAAATTTATTTTTGGGAAAAAAAAGCCCTTTCAAAAAGGTGAAAGGGCAAAATATTTGGAGTCATACTATGAGTTGTTGAATTAACAAATCAGG
>OGGI01002247.1_pt1 | contig 11651 bp, 9 predicted proteins | sample 1571051 | NCBI WGS metagenome assembly OGGI01 (sample SAMEA2582075, study PRJEB24529) | metagenome | biome: Human gut stool | place: China | collected 2011 | reverse complement strand
CTTCGCTCTTTCTATTTTCTGTGATGAAAGCAATGCCAGCTTTGATGGCATCTTCAGGTTTTTTACAGTTCAGAACGGAGCCGTTAACTGTTACGGTACCGCCATTGTGTTTATCTACACCAAAGATAGCACGCATGATTTCTGTACGGCCAGCGCCCATGAGACCTGCTACGCCGAGGATTTCTCCTTTGCGTAAGGAGAAGGAAATGTCGTTGTCGAAACCTTCTGGTTTGAGGTTATCAACGCTCATTACTATTTCGCCTGGTGTTGTGGTGCGAGCAGGGTAGAACTCGTCGATAGAACGGCCTACCATGTGGCGTACCACTTCATCTACAGAAATCTCAGATGTTGGTTTAGTGATGATGGTGTGACCATCACGCATAACCGTTATGGTATCACATTCGCTAAATACCTCTTCCATACGGTGAGAGATATATACGATAGCAACGCCACGGGCTTTCATTTTGCGCATCATGTTGAACAATGTCGCCGTTTCACGCTCTGTGAGGGCTGCTGTCGGTTCGTCCATGATGACAACCTTTGCATCTAACATCAAGATACGAAGGATTTCCGTCATCTGTTGGTGACCGACGGAGCAAAGGCCTGCTTCTGTTGTGAGCGGCAATTCGATGCCTAGTTCGCGACACGTATTTTGTGCTTCTTCGAGCATCGCCTTTTTATCTAGCATACCGAATTTACTGCGCTTCGGTCTCATTAAATATAGATTTTCTAACAATGTTAGATTTGGCCAAATATTGAGCTCTTGGTGGATGAAAGCTACACCGTTTAGCTCGGCCTCTCTCGGGTTCGGGAAGGTGCGCTCTACGCCGTCGATGGTGATTTTACCAGCATCTGCCTTGTGAATACCCGTAAGGATATTCATAAGGGTGGACTTGCCGGCGCCGTTTTCGCCCATTAAGGCGTGAACCTCGCCCTCCTTGAGGGTAATACTTACATCGCGTAGTACTTGGTTTGTACCAAATGCCTTTGCAATGCCTGACATAACAATTTCCATAACTACTCCTATATGACTTGTGAAAGTATCTCTTAATCTATTGCTCTAGGGACGATCGCTGAAAATACAATCGGCGCGCAAGATAATGTTCGCATACGGAGATGCTTCACCAGTTCTAATAATGCATTTGCATTGTTTTGTTGCTTCTTTGAAAGCATCGTGGCTAGTTGTAATCCATTCGAAATCAGTGCAAGGGAATGTGGATTCCAAGAAGGCGTGACCCTTTGGATTAAAATCTTTCATTTCCTTGGCGATATGAATTGCTTCAATCTTCATATGCTTTGTAATAAGAGATACAACCTGCTCAAAACTTGGTATACCGAACTCTAAAGCAAGGTCAATCTTTTGAGCCCCTTCAGGTACGGGTAGACCACAATCAGAAATACAAATCGTATCTGTATGACCAAGATCTGCAAGAACCTTGGCAATATGACTATTTAAAATACCATGTCGTTGCATATAAACTCCTTTAATCAACGAATATACATTTCTAAGCCTCCACCGGCCGAGTCTGTCTCCGGCCGAAGGCCTCCGCAGGGCCAAAGTCGTTTAGAAATGTATATTCGTTTCTAAATAACTTTATTGCTTTAAAAAAGAATCGACTTCATCCTTTGTAGGCATTCCTGACTGGGCACCTAGTTTTTGGATGGAAAGGGCCGCTGCTGCGTTGCCGTAGTGTAGGGCATCGGCTAGGCTTTTACCATTAACGATAGCCGTAGCAAAGGCCCCATTAAATGTATCGCCTGCGCCTGTTGTGTCCACGGGTTCTACCTTAAAACCCGGAACAATGCGAATCTCACCATTGTCGGCGTAGCCCACACCTTGGCTACCAAGGGTAACGATGATTTTATTTTCATTGGCTAACAGCGTTTCTTCTGTAGATTGGTTAGGGTAGAGGGACGATAATTCGTGCTCATTTGGTGTAATATAGGTTGCCAATTCCAACCATTCAGGATTGAGGTCGGCTGCCGGAGCTGGATTTAAGAGGACTTTTACCTGTGCCTCGTGACAACGACGAACGATGTATTCGATTGTGGGAATAGGAATTTCGTTTTGAACCATTACGAGGTCGGCTTGTTCGATAGCGGACCAAGCATTATCGACTACAGCATTGTCTACCTTAGCATTAGCACCAGCGATGACGATGATGCTATTGTCACCTTCAGCTAACGTGATATGAGCAGTACCTGTTGTCGTATCTGGAACAGTGACGATATAGTCCGTGTTGATATGATTTTCTTTGAGGTTATCCAAAATCATTTGGCCATACGCATCTTGACCGATACAACCTACCATAGTAACCTCTGCGCCTAGGCGAGCTGCTGCTACCGCTTGGTTAGCGCCTTTACCGCCGTGGGCGATGTGCAGTTCGTTGCCCATAATTGTTTCGCCTGCTGTCGGACGTTTATCCGCGAGGACCACAATATCCATGTTGCAACTACCTATAACAACAATGCGATTCATGATATCTCCTTAATTGTTTATTAGTGTATCTTAATTCTGTTATTAGTATAGCGTAAATAACGTTGTTTATCTACATAAATAACCATAAATTATGGGAATAAAAAATCGGTATACATTTTCTTGAGAAAGAAATGTATACCGAAGATATTTGGTAGTTTTATAATTTATAAAAATGATGGTTTATCGTAGTGTGTACCTGGTTCACCTACACCAATGCTAGAGCGGCTAAATGGTGTTTCGTCTTCAACGTGTAGGATGTCATAAATGGCCTTTACCACAGCTTCGCGTGTAACTTGTGCGTCGTTGAATGGAGCGCCTTCTGCGATTAATTCATAATTCGTGTTTTCCATATTGTTATAGAGCCAAGGTAAACGCAAAATAGTGTAGTTCAAATTAGATTCGCGTAACACATTGCGCGCTTGACGTTCGCCTTGTACATAGCTAATTGGCAGATTATCGAAGGTCCATTTTTCCAAAGCTTTTGGAAATTCGCCAGATAAACCGGCCATGGATAAGCCGATGATACGACGAATGTTTTGGCGAGATAGTGCTTTCACAATCGCTGCCATATCACTGCCAGTTTCCATAGCGCTGAGGAATACGACTTCTGTATTTTTTACGGCTTCCTCTAATTTTTTAGGATTTTGAAAGGATCCTTCGATAACAGTTACCCGTTCGTGTTCTAAAATTTCCGGATGAATGCGTGTGCTCAATTGTCGTCCATATAATGTGATGTGCATATCTGTATATGTTAAAAGTGTTGCTGTCAATCGTTGTGCGATTTGGCCTGCAGCGCCTAAGATTGTAATATATTTGTACATATAGACCTCCTGTGTGGGCATAATAATATATGCATTATATCATAACTATGTGACGAGGAAGTGAGAAAGCTATGTATAGAAAGATTCTGATTTTAATAGTAACATGAAGATGCGTGGACACTCTTTATAATTTGAATGCATTATGATTTAATGATATCAAAGTAAGATTTTATTTAATCTTAATCTGTCAGTGAAAGAGAGAAGTTATTCATTACAAAATTATTTGGAGGGAATTAACATGAAATTTCTAGATCAATTGGGAGATGCGGTAAAGGACGTAAAAGAATTAGCTAAATCCAAGGCTAGTGTTGTGAAAGACTTAACTGCTGATGCAGCACAAGAAGTGAAGGTGTTGGCTAAAGAAAAGGCGGCAGATGTTAAGGCTAAATCCGCTGATGCGGCGCAAGAAGTAAAGGTCTTAGTTAAGGAAAAGGCGGCGGATGTAAAGGCGAAATCGGCTGATGCAGCACATGATGTAAATGAATTAGTAAAAGCAAAGTCTGCAGATGTGGCAAAAGACCTAGAAGCTACCTTTAAGGAGAAGGCTGAAGAGTTAAAACAAAAGGCTAGAGAAGTAAAAGATATAACGGCGGACGCGGCAAAAGATATTACGGATACCGTTAAAGAAAAATCCGCAGGGGCTGCAAAAGACATTAGAGCGAAGGTTGCTGAAAAAACTAGCGAAGATAAAACTTCAGAAAAATAAAAATGAGAATGGCTTGATATTCTTAGTTGGGTATTAAGCCATTCTCATTTTATTTTTAGAATAAACGATGAAGTTAATGTTTTACAAATGATATAATTGTATATATAAATTTCTTAGCTTTATGTGGTGTGTAATCTAGAGAAGGGAGTGACTATATGTCGGATGGTCCGTTTTTAACACCAAGAGAACAGGTAGAACATAGTTTATCTAAAGGTATTACATTTAATGACATCACTGAATCGGCAGCAGAAGAATATTTAGTAGAGAATAATAACTACTTTAAGCTTAGAGCTTTTAGAAAGAACTTTTCTAAATCGACAAAAACTGGAAAGTATATAAATCTAGATTTTAGCTACTTAATAGATTTAGCATGTATTGATAATAGATTGAGAAAGATTATGTTAGAAATGGCTATTGGAATTGAGCATTTTTCAAAAGTTCATTTGTTAGCTACGTTACAGAGAAGTAATATTGACCCGTATGATATTGTTGAAGATTATATGAATCAGCTAGATGGACCTAATTTTAAACAATTAACGGATGACTTATGGAAAAATAGTGGTAGCTTATATTGTGGTAATTTATATGCTAAATATATTAAAGATCAAAATAAACGTTGTCCTGTATGGGCTCTTCTAGAAATGATTTCTTTTGGACAGTATTTATATTTCTATAAATATTGTGCAGACTTATTGCAAAATACGGAGATTACAGAACGATTATACTTAATGTATACTGTTAAAAGCTTACGGAATGCATGTGCTCACAACAATTGTATTATTAATGATATAAATTCTACACATAATAAACGTATTAATGCTGATTTATCACGTGAATGTGCTAAATTTATAAAATCTCCATCAAGTAGACGCAGACATCTGGGACATATTTCAACTTATCAAATCTTAACTACGATGTACGCTCATCAAAGAATATGTATTAGTACTGGTGTTCATCAACATATATGCTGTGAATTAGATGAACTTAAGAAACGTTTTTTTCGAGACAATGATTATAGGATACATGATAATATAAAGGCTACATTTGATGTGTTTATTAGAGCTATTGACACATGGTTTCACATAATGTAATATTTAAGTACATAGAAAAACCATTTTGGTTTCAAGCGGCAGCATCGTTAATTCGGTGTTGCTTTATTTTTTATATAAGCACCCTGCGGGGTGCTTTTTTCATATTTAAAACAGTAGTTGTTTGTAATGGTATAATATTGATATAAAATACGTAAAAATACATGATTCAAAGTCATATATTGGGATTAACACTTTATATGACTTTGCATGTATTGTTGATAATGTAAGGGCTGGAATCGATGATTAATATACGAAAATTAGAGAACGAATTATGGGAAGCTGCAGATGCGCTACGTGCCGGATCTAAATTGACATCAAATCAATATTGTATGCCTGTATTGGGACTTATCTTTTTACGGTACGCGTATAGTCGTTTCAAACTTGTTGAGTCTGAAATTTTAAAAGATAGACCTATGCGTAATGGCCGTATTATGCCTGTAGAAGCTAGTGACTTTAAGGCTAAAAGTGCACTTTATTTGCCAATAGAAGCACAATATGACTATCTTCTTAATTTACCTGAGGATATCAAAGGTGCAGTTTTAACTAGTAAAGATGGTCAAGTTATGACTAGCCTAGGTGAAGTGGTAAATAACGCCATGGCTTTAATCGAAGATCAAAGTGCACAGCTAACAGGGATATTGCCTAAGAACTATACAGATTTTTCTGATGAGCTGTTGGCAGAAATACTTCGTATCTTTAATAACTCTGCCCTTGATGAAGTAGGTGGAGATATTATTGGACGCATCTATGAGTATTTCTTAAACAAATTTGCTAAGAATATTGCTTCTGATGATGGTGTATTCTTTACGCCTAAATCTCTAGTTAAGATGATTGTTAATGTTCTAGAACCGACTCATGGTACGCTATTTGATCCTGCCTGTGGATCTGGTGGTATGTTCATTCAATCTGGTGACTTTGTTAATTCTCACGGATTGAATGCGAACAGCACAATGACATTTTATGGACAAGAAAAGGTTGAGTATAATGCGCAGCTTTGTTTGATGAATATGGCTGTTCATGGTTTAAGTGGTGTTATTAAATCTGGCGATGAAGGTAATAGCTTTTACAATGATGCTCATCAATTAGATGGTCGCTGTGACTATATTATGGCGAATCCTCCATTTAACGTAGATAAGGTTAAATCTGAGTCTACACAGGCGGCAGGCCGTTTGCCATTTGGTATGCCTGGCGTTAACAAAAATAAGGAAATCGGTAATGCTAATTATCTTTGGATTTCTTATTTTTATAGCTATTTAAATGATACAGGCCGAGCTGGTTTCGTTATGGCATCCTCTGCTACGGATAGTCAAGGTAAGGATAAGGATATCCGTGAAAGCTTAGTTAAAACTGGTGCAGTAGATGTAATGGTGAGTGTTAGTAATAACTTTTTTTATACATTAGGGTTACCATGCTCTTTGTGGTTCTTTGATAAAGCAAAATCAGAATCTATTAAGGATAAAGTACTTTTTATTGATGCACGCAACTATTTTACTGAATTAGATCGTAACTTAAATGAATGGAGCGAATGGCAATTAAAAAATTTAAATGCTATCGTTTGGCTCTATCGTGGAGAAGGCGAAAAATATATAGCTTTACTTAATGAATATCGTCATACATTAGGTAGAGATAAATCCTTTACTGAACATATAGAGAATCTTTCCGAACAAGTGAAAGCTATTGAAGCAGAAGGTAAGCAAGCTGTTACTGATGCAGGCCGAGGTAAAGGGAAAAAAGTTCAACAAGAATACGATGAAAAGGTAGACGCTATTAAAGAAACATTAACTATTGCCCAAGAAGCACAATGGTTATATGAAAAATTTGGTGATGGCGAATATGTAGATATACCAGGTTTATGTAAAATTGCGTATATCACAAATGAGGCCAAAGGTGATAATGACGGTGTAAGCATTGAAGATAAAGGCTGGTCTCTTACACCAGGTGCTTACGTTGGTGTAGCGCCTGTAGAAGATGATGGGGTTAACTTTGAAGAGCGTATGGCTGAAATACATGCGGAGCTATTAGCACTACAACAAAAGTCTAATGTGCTCATAGAAACTATCTCTAAAAATATGAAGGAGATGGGATTATGAGTTGGAGCCGAATTAGGTTAGGTGATATTGCAATATTTCGTAATGGAATAAATTTTGGTAAAGAGTCATATGGTAAAGGAGTAAGTTTTATAGGAGTATCTGATTTTAAGAATCGTTTTTATCCTGACTATGAGACTCTTGATGAAGTTAAGGAATCTGTGGTAGGTGTTAATGACTATTTAGATTATGGAGATATAGTTTTTGTAAGATCAAATGGAAATAAAGAGCTGGTTGGCCGATGTATGTTAATAAACACTACTAAACCTAAGGTTACATACTCGGGCTTTTGCATAAGAACAAGAATAAAGGATAGAACTGAGCATGATTCGATATTTTGGACATATCACTTTAAGAATATTTCTTTTAGAAAAGCTATGGCTGGGAATGCAATTGGTACGAATATACAGAATTTAAGCCAGGGGATGCTATCGAATTATGAGGCTGAGATTCCTGACTATAATACTCAACGCCGAATAGCGAGCATTTTAGTTACTTATGATGATCTCATTGAAAACAACCAAAAGCAAATTAATCTTCTTGAAGAGGCTGCACAGCGTTTATATAAGGAATGGTTTATAGATTTACGATTTCCTGGTCATGAAAATGTAGAAATTGTAGATGGGATTCCAGAAGGATGGAATATAAACCGTGCGGATCATTATTTTAAGGTTACTATCGGGAAGACTCCATCTCGTGCTGAGAAACATTGGTTCACCAATTCTGGAGAAGGAACTCCGTGGATATCGATATCTGACATGGGAGAAGCAGGGGCCTTTGCTTTTTATAGTAAAGAAGATTTAACAGCTGATGCTATTGTTCGTCATAATATGAAGGTAGTACCGAAAGGTACTATCTTGGTGAGTTTTAAATTGACTATTGGACGAGTGGCAATTGCTGGCGTCGATATGTGTACTAATGAAGCAATTGCACATTTTTATATTGATAATGATTTAAATAGAGCTTACACATATTGTTATCTTAAGAATTTCGAATATGATTCTCTTGGAAATACATCATCGATATCAAAAGCAATTAATTCGAAAATTATTAAGAGTATGCCGTTTATAATGCCTACAAGAGATATATTGGAACTATTCTCTATGCTTGTACAACCTATTCTTGATCAGATCGAACTTAAACAAAAAATGATTTTTAGATTAACTGAAGCCCGAAATCGTTTACTCCCTAAGCTTATGAGTGGGGAAATAGAGGTGTAAAGGAGGTGTTACCATGAGCCATGATTATTCTGAAGAGAAACTAGTTCAAGATAGTGCTTGTGATGTGCTACAGAATAAATTGGGGTGGAAGATTGTATATGCATATAAATCCGAGCGATTAGGCGTAGACGGCACATTTGGTAGGACTAGTTATAAAGAAGTCTTGTTGACTAGATATATACGCGAGGCTCTTAAACGACTCAATCCTTGGATTAATGAGCAACAAATTGTAGAGGCAATTGCTAAATTAACTCGTAGAATATCAACGGCATCTTTATTACAAATAAACGAAGAAAAATACATTTATCTTCGTGATGGCATTCCTGTAACGGTTAAGCGTACTGATGGAAGAACAGAGATTAAAAAGGCCGCTATTATAGACTTCAATAATGCACATAATAATGAATTCTTAGCAGTAAAGGAGCTCATTGTTAAAGGCGATTTGTATAATCGGCGAGCAGATATTGTTGGCTTTGTAAATGGTATTCCATTGCTGTTTATTGAATTGAAGCGGCCGGATATCGATGTTCGAAATGCATATGAGGATAACTACAAAGATTATCTAGATGCGATTCCACAATTGTTCTATTATAATGCTTTTGTGATGCTTTCTAATGGCTTAGAAGCGAAGGTAGGTACTGTTGGTAGTAAATATGAATTCTTTCATGAGTGGAAACGATTAGCAGAGGATGAAAAGGGAAGTGTAGCTTTTGAAACTATGCTTCTTGGTATCTGCAAGAAGGAAAACTTTCTTGATTTGCTAGAGAATTTTATCCTCTACGATCATTCTGATGGTCGTACCGCTAAAATTTTGGCTCGTAATCACCAATACTTAGGTGTAAATGTAGCAGTGAATGCTTATGCTAATAGGACATTAACGGATGGTAAACTTGGTGTGTTTTGGCATACTCAAGGTTCTGGTAAAAGTTATTCCATGGCATTTTTAGCCCAGAAGATACGTCGCAAGATGGCTGGTTCCCCAACCTTTGTAGTTCTTACAGACCGAGAAGAGCTAAATACACAAATTAGTGATACATTTGAAAACTGTGGCATTTTGGGCAAGGATAGTAAAGCAAAACAATGTATTGCTACTAGCGGTGAGGATTTAATTGCTAAATTAAAAGGCAATCCTAGCTTTATCTTTACATTGATTCATAAGTTTAACAAATCTGATGTTGAGCCGATTTATCCTGACCATGACATCATCATTATGTCTGATGAAGCACATCGTAGTCAGTATGGACTGTATGCAGATAATATGATGAAACTATTGCCAACAGCAGCCCGCATAGGGTTTACTGGCACACCATTACTTTCACATGATAATATTACAGCACGTACCTTCGGTGGCTATATATCGGTCTATGATTTTAAACGAGCTGTTGAAGATGGTGCTACAGTGCCATTGTATTATGAAAACCGTGGTGCCAAGCTCGATGATTTGCAAAATCCAGAAATAACGGATGAAATTCTAGATGCTATCGAAGCAGCAGATTTAGATAGTGCACAACAGGAAAAGTTAGAGAAGGAATTTGAGAAATCAATCCATATTCTTACTGCTGAACCTAGATTGCGTTCCATTGCAAAGGACTTCGTACAGCACTATTCTGACGTTTGGACTAGTGGCAAAGCTATGTTTGTCTGCTTGAATAAGGTTACTTGTGTTCGTATGTACGACTATGTACAGGAATATTGGAAAGCAGAAATTAATCGCCTTAAAAAACAAATTAAAACATCGACACAACAAGAAGCACAAGAATTAGAACGTAAACTAAAATGGATGGAAGAAACGGATATGGCTGTTGTTATCAGTCAGGACCAAAATGAAATCCAAACATTTAAAGCATGGGGATTAGATATTGAAACGCATCGACGGAAAATGGTAAAACGAGACCTTGATAAAGAGTTCAAAGATGCAGATAATCCATTACGTATTGTGTTTGTATGTGCTATGTGGCTTACAGGATTTGATGTTAAGTGTTTGTCTTGTTTATATTTAGATAAACCGTTAAAAGCACATACCTTAATGCAGACGATTGCTCGTGCTAATCGTGTTAATGAAGGTAAGAGTAATGGTCTGATTATCGATTATATTGGTATCGTAAAAGCCCTTAAAAAGGCATTGGCTGAATATACAGCAAATGTTGGTAATCATGATGGTGTAGATCCAACAATTGATAAAGAGCAGCTCATTATTCGCATATTAGACATAATTGATACCGTAACAGCCTTTTTTAAAGAAAAGGACATCTATTTATCAGATTTTATGGTCGCTGATGGCTTTAATAGACTAGCGAAGCTACATGAAGCTGCTAACGCTGTTTGTGATAGTGCTGAATCAAAGCAAACTTTCACGGCTTATGCATCAGAATTGCATAAGTTGATGAAATATATCGACCGTGATGATATTTCAGAGGATACACGTAAAATATATGAAACGATTGCGGCTATACATCGAGAGCTTAATAAAAAGAAACGTGATGTAGATACCACTGATTTGATGGTGACCATTAATGCTATTATTAGCGACCATATAGAGGTACAAGACTCCTTGCAACATGTAGGAGAGGGTATTCGTTTTGATATTAGTGCTATCAATTTTGATGTATTGCGTGCAGAGTTTGCCAGAGTTAGAAATAAGAATTTATTATTCAATGATTTAGGCGATTTAATACAACAACGTTTGGATAGAATGTTAGCGGCGAATCCTAATCGTAGAGATTATTATGAGCGCTACAGAGAAATCATTGAAGATTATAACTCCGAAAAAGATCGTACTAATATAGAAAAAACGTTTGAAGCATTGATACAGTTAGTCAAAGAGTTAACGGAAGAAGAATCCCGTTATATTCGAGAAGGTTTTACTAGTGATGATGAATTAGCTATCTTTGATTTGTTAAAACGTGATAATCCTAATAAAGCAGATATCAATAAGTTAAAAGGTACTGCTACAGAAATGTATAGTAAAATAACAGAGGCGATTTCCCAAATGGATCACTGGGCGGATAAGGATGAAACAACAGCGGAGATACAAAATCTAATTCGTGATATCCTTTGGCGTGAACTTCCAGAAAGCTATGATGATCGACTTATAGAAATCTGTCGTGGTGATGTATTTGAATATGTTTATACTAGATATGGTCGTGCATAAAGTACAATACTTTCACAATACCCATATAAATGTTAAAATAAACAGTATATATTCTATTGAAGAAAAGAGGGTATTATGGAACGAATAAAGGATCTC
>OGGI01002239.1_pt1 | contig 11665 bp, 10 predicted proteins | sample 1571051 | NCBI WGS metagenome assembly OGGI01 (sample SAMEA2582075, study PRJEB24529) | metagenome | biome: Human gut stool | place: China | collected 2011 | reverse complement strand
CGTTTATGCAAGCTGGCATCTCACAGCCGGAATGATGGCTGCATATCTGAAAGCAGAAGAGAGCGGCGAGGGCAGTAAAGTTTCCGTAAGCTCATGGCATACGATGATGGAGCTTGATGATACTTTTGCAGAATGTATGCAGGGACTGAATGTGTTACCTAGACGTCTCGGCAACGGATTCCCGACAACGAACCCGACTGACACATTCCACTGTAAGGACGGCTGGTTCGCTTTAAGTATCGGAAGCGATAAACAGTGGCTTGACTTTGCAAGAGAGGCCGGCAGGGATGACTGGGGAGAGGGAAGCGTATATGCACACGACCCGGATCGTTCCATGAAGCATTACTTCGGAGAACTTGACCAGCAGTTAAAAGACTATTTTGCAACGATCTCAATTGATGAAGCAGATCAGATCTGCCGCAGGGCAATGGTACCTGGCGGACCTTGCAATACAGTAGAAGAGCTGATGAAGGATGAACAGGTTGCAGACCGTGGAATGATGATCACGGTAGGCGGAGAGACACAGATCGGAATTCCGGCGAAGTTCTCCGGTGCGGATGATCTTGATAACATAGAACCTGGTCATGTGCTTGGTGCAGATACGCAGGCAGTTCTGACAGAATACGGTGTAGAATAAGGAGAGTCAAAGGCTATGGGAACAGAGAACAGAAAGGGACCATTGAAAGATGTAAAAGTGCTTGATTTTACGATTGCACTTGCAGGTGTATATGTGGCATGGCAGTTTGCAGATATGGGAGCTGAAGTCTGGAAAGTAGAGCGCTACGGCAGCGGCGACCAGGCAAGAACATGGGATCCATTCGTAAACGGATTAAGTACTCTTTATACAGCATATAATAAGAATAAGCAGAGCATTGAGCTGGATCTGTCTTCTCAGGAAGGCAAACAGGTCATCTACGATATGGTAAAGGAAGCAGATGTCGTACTTGAAAACTTCAAGAGCGGTTCCATTGACAGACTGGGACTTGGATACGAAGAACTGAAAAAGATCAATCCAAAGATCGTGTTCGTATCACTGAGCGGATTCGGAGCGACAGGACCTCTGAAAAAATATCCATGTTATGATGCAATCGCAGCAGCCCGCGGCGGATTTGCAGGAAGCAACGGAGAACCGGACGGTGCACCAATGAAAGCAGGAAATGCAAATTGTGATACCTTAACCGGAACACACGCATTAAACGCAGCGCTGATCGGCCTGATCCAGGCACGTAAGACAGGAGAGGGATGCAGAGTTGATATCGGTATGATGGATACGGTAATGATCTCCTGTGGTGAGACTGTTGTCGATTACGGAAAAGGAACTTATACACAGTCAAGATTCGGTAATCATGACCGCTTCACCGCACCATACGGAATTTTCGAAGCAAGAGACGGCTGGGCAGTTATCATTGCAGACAGCGAGGAACGCTGGGCAAAGATGTGTGATGCATTAGATGCCGGACACTTAAAAGACGATCCAAGATTTGCAGATAACGCGGCAAGAATCGCAAACAGGGACAGCCTGGTAGAAGAACTTGAAAAAGTAACCGTTACTTATAAACGGAGCGAGATAGAAAAACGCCTGACAGAAGCCGGGGTACCGGCATCTGAAGTACTTCCTTTTATTGAAGCATATACTTCAGAACATGCAAATTCAACAGAGACGACAACACTTGTTGATCAGGAAAAGATTGGACAGATGAGATTCTATAACAATCCGATCCGGTTCAACGACGAGTTATGCCCGATCTGGAGAGGAGCACCACTTCTTGGCGAAGACAGCAGAGAGATTCTTGCAGGACTTGGATACAGCGAAGAAAAGATTGACCAGCTCTTTGCAGACGGTGTTGTCGGAAGCAGCATGATTTAATCTTGGATCACAGATAGAATACAGGTTTTGCGTAGGAGGAAAGATGCAGATAATCAGAGTCCCGGTAGGGGCATTTATCACAAACTGTTATATTGCAGAAGGACAGGAACCGGGAAGAGGATTTCTCGTTGATCCTGCAGATAATCCGAAAAAGCTGATCTCCATCCTGGAGGAAAAGCAGATCTGTCCGGAAGCAATTCTTCTGACACATGGTCATTACGATCATATTCTTGCGGTACCGAAGCTGCAGGAACGATGGAAAGAGATTCCGGTGTATTGCAATGCAAAGGATATTCCGGAGAGTCTTACGGAGTATGATATGGGACAGCAGTTCCCGACAGTCAGGGCATTTAAGAATGTGAAGACGATCGAAGATGGACAGGAGCTGGTGATCGCAGGAACAGAGATCACTGTGATGGAAACACCGGGACATACGCCGGGATCCGTTCTGTTTCTGACAAAGGATGCAATCTTTACCGGAGATACGATTTTCCAGGGAAGTATCGGAAGAACGGACTTTGAAGGTGGAAATGAGCGCCAGATGATGCAGAGCCTGAGAAAAATTAATAATCTTGCCATAGAGGACATTACCCTATGTCCCGGACATGGCGACACAACCACATTGAAGTGGGAAAGAGCACATAACAGCTATCTGAAGATGTGCAGATAGCTGTAAATGATAGAAAAAATGAGGTGACAATTATGGGGGAAACAAAGAAAGTACTTACTGAACTGAAAAATGGCGTATTGATCGTAACAATCAACCGTGAAGAGCGCCGCAATGCAATCGACCCGGAAACATCCGCAATGATGGAACAGATCTTAAACGATGCTGAACAGAATCCGGAAGTTGGCGCGATCATTATCACAGGAACAGGCGACAGAAGCTTCTGTTCCGGAGAAGATTTAGCAGCTTATGATGAAAACGGAACCTGTCAGACAATTATGGCACATGGATTTGCAGGAATCACAGAACGTCTTTCCGCAAAACCGATCATCTGTGCAGCAAACGGAACTGCAGTAGCAGGAGGTCTTGAGATCGCACTTGCATGTGACATTATCGTTGCATCTGAGAATGCAAGATTCGGACTTTCTGAAGTAAAAGTCGGATTCCTGGCAACAAGCGGAGGACTGATCCGTTTACCAAACATCATTCCTAAGAAGATCGCATCTGAGATGGTTCTGACAGGAAAACTGATCGATGCACAGCGTGCTTACGAGGTAGGTCTTGTTAACTATGTTGTTCCAAGAGAACAGGTTATGGACAAAGCAATGGAATTAGCAGAGATCATCGCTGCAAACGCACCGATCTCATTAAAACTCAGCAAAGAGATTTTCCATGTAGCAACACAGTGCTCTTTCGAAGATGCACAGAGATATTGCAATCGCTGCTGGGATTACATCGAGAAAACAGAAGATGCAGTAGAAGGACCAAAAGCGTTCTTAGAGAAACGCAAACCGGACTGGAAAGGCAGATAATAACAAGTGTTTGGCATGGAATGAAAAAAGAAACCATGTAAAATATAATTAAGAAAAATAATGGAGGAAATAATATGGATTTCAGAATTACAGAAGAACAGGAATTAATGGTACAGGCAATCGAAGAGGCTATGACAAGAGAAAATCTTGAGCCTTACTTCCAGGACTGTGACAAAAACCACACACATCCAGAGAAATGGTGGGAAATCTTAAAAGAGCTCGGATGCTTTAGTATGTTCTTACCAGAAGAAGCTGAAGGAGAAGACGGAGAACCAGGTGGCGGCGAAGGCGCAGTTACAATGTTCCTCGTAATGGAAGCTTTAGGACGCTGTGGCGCACCAATCTACCTTTTCTGGGATCATGTAAAAGCTGATGCACTTTTAGAGAATGGAACAAAAGAGCAGATCGATAAATTCATGCCTTTATTCTTCAAAGGAAACGGAGCATTCGCACAGGGATTCTCAGAACCAACTGCAGGTACTGAATTATCCAGCAATACAATCCTTACAACTTATACACGTCGTAACGGAAAAGTATACATCAATGGACACAAACATTTCATTTCCGGAGCACAGGACAATGATTACTGTCTGACACTTGCTAAAAACAGCGAGAATCCAGAACAGCTTACATTATGGTTTGTTCCTACAAACGTTCCAGGCTGCAAGAAAGAGCCAATGGAAAAAATGGGATTAAACATGGAAAACGTAAACGACATCTGGTTTGATGATGTTGAGATCGAAGAAAGCGATATGTTCAGCTTCGAAGGAAACGGATTAATGGCAACATCCAAAGGTTTTGATTACGAGCGTCTGATCGATGCATTCAACGCATATGGACAGGCATTATGTGCATACGAAGATGCATGCAGATACGCAAACCAGAGAATCGTAAAAGGTCAGGAGATCGGACGTTTACAGCTGATCCAGAACCATATCATGGAAATGACCATGAAGATCGAAGCTATGAGAAATATGCTTCTTCACTACGCATGGAACAAAGATAACAACTGCCTGACAAGAGCAGAGGCATCTATTGCAAAACAGTTCTGTTCTGAATCTGCAAATGATATCGCTGACCATGCACTCCAGGTAATGGGCGGAATCGGATACTGCGGAAGCCGCGTAAGCCGTATTTATAGAGACTTAAGAATCACACGTATTTCCGGTGGAACAGGTGAGATTCAGACAGTTATTGCAAGCCGTCAGGTATTAAAGAAATATAAATAAAGAGAGAGGAATGGAGGATATTTGCAATGAAGAATATTCTTGTCTGCATTAAGCAGGTACCGGATACGACAGAAATCCGTATCGATCCGGTAAAGAAAACACTGATTCGCGAAGGAGTACCAAGTATTGTCAATCCATTTGATGCATACGCATTGGAACTCGCAGCAAGAATCAAAGATAAAGAACCAGGTACGAAGATTACATTAGTATCTATGGGACCACCACAGGCAGAGAACGCTTTAAGAGAGTGTCTTGCTGTAGGCGGAGACAAAGCATACCTTGTCAGCGGAAGAGAATTTGGAGGAAGTGATACACTTGCAACAAGTTACATTCTTTCCTGCGCAATTAAGAAATTAGAAGAATTAGAAGGAAAATTCGACATCATCTTCTGTGGAAAACAGGCAATTGATGGTGATACAGCACAGGTTGGACCTGAAATCGCTGAGCATATCGGACTTCCACAGGTAACATATGCGATCGAAGCAGAAGCTGAGGAAGACAGACTTGTGATCAAGAAAGAAGTAGAAGCCGGATTTGAGAAGGTTGCAGTTTCTTACCCATGTCTGATCACCGTAACAAAACCATCCTTCGATCCTAGATTCCCTACCATCAAATCCAAGATGGCTGCAAAGAAAGCAGAGATCAATGTTCTCGCCTATGCAGACTTAGAAGCTGGTATGGATAATGAGAGAATCGGATTAAAAGGTTCTCCAACAAAGGTTAAGAAAACATTTACCCCAGAAGTAAAAACTTCAGGTGTGAAGATCAATGAACCGACATCAGAAGAAGGCGCAGAAAAATTATTTGCCATTCTCTGCGAAGATAAAGTATTTTAAGGAGGTGAAAAGAGATGGCGGTAGAAAAGACAAAGGATCTTTGGGTCTTTATCGAAACAGAGGATGAAGGTACTGCGAAAAGCGTAGGACTTGAGTTACTCGTTCCAGGTAGAAGACTTGCAGATAAACAGAACGGAAAACTTGTTGCAGTAATTTTAGGAAGCAATGTTGCACCAGCACTCGAAGCTGTAAAAGCACACGGCGCTGACGAAGCAATCGTTGTGGATCAGCCTGAATTAAAGCACTATAACACAGATGCTTATGCAAAAGTTCTTTGCGAACTGATCGAAAAATACGGACCATCCGTAATGCTGATCGGTGCTACAAATAACGGAAGAGACATCGGACCTCGTATTTCCTGCAGACTTGGAACTGGTTTAACAGCAGACTGTACAGCATTAGATATTGATGATGAGACAGGCAACATGGCATGGACAAGACCTGCATTCGGTGGAAACCTGATGGCAACAATTATGTGTCCTGACCACAGACCACAGCTTGGAACAGTCAGACCTGGCGTATTCAAGAAGAGTGAACCAGGTGAAGTAAAAGACATTCCGGTGATCAAAGAAAAAGTTGAGATCACAGATGCAGAAAAACGTGTAGAGTTACTCGAAGTGATCAATGAGATGGCAGGGGAACTCGTTGATCTGGAAAACGCAGAAATCATCGTTTCCGGTGGACGTGGAGTAGGCGGACCAGAAGGTTTTGCACCTGTAAGAGAGCTTGCAGAAGTATTAGGTGCTACAGTAGGAGCATCCAGAGCAGCTGTTGATGCAGGATGGATCCCACATGCACACCAGGTAGGCCAGACTGGTAAAACAGTTGGACCAAAGATCTACATTGCCTGCGGAATTTCCGGAGCAATTCAGCATCTTGCCGGTATGAGCAGCTCTGACGTGATCATTGCAATCAACAAAGATCCAGATGCACCAATTTTCAATGTGGCTGATTACGGTCTTGTTGGAGACCTGAAAGTAGTTCTGCCAATTCTGACAGAAAAGATCAGAAAATACAAAGGGTTATAAGAAGTAGCCAGAGGTTTTTTGATTAAAAAAGTAAGAGAAGAGAGGTAAAACACTATGGAATTTAAATTAAATGAAGACCAGCAGTTAATGAAAGACATGTTCGTTGAATTTACAGAGCAGTTTGTCAAACCAATCGCTGCAGAGTTAGATGAGCAGGAGCGCTTCCCGGAAGAACTGATTCCACAGCTTGGAGAAACAGGACTTCTCGGAATCCCGGTCGCTGAAGAGTACGGCGGAGCAGGTGCAGACAATATGTCTTACGTTCTTGCAGTAGAAGAAGTTTCTAAAGCATGCGCAAGCACAGGTGTTACAATTTCAGCTCATACATCTTTATGCTGCTGGCCAATCGAAGCATTCGGAACAGAAGAACAGAAACAGAAATACCTTCCAGATCTTGCATCTGGTGAAAAACTTGGTGCTTTCGGTCTTACTGAGCCGGGCGCTGGATCTGACGCTGCTGGACAGAGAACAGTTGCAGAAGACAAAGGCGATCACTACTTATTAAACGGAAGCAAGATCTTCATCACAAACGGTGAAGTTGCTGATGTTTACGTTGTATTTGCAATGACAAACAAAGAACTTGGAAACAAAGGAATCAGTGCTTTCATCGTAGAAAAAGGATGGGAAGGATTCAGCTTTGGAAGTCATGAGAAGAAAATGGGTATCCGTGGATCTTCTACATGCGAGCTGATTTTCGAAAACGTAAAAGTTCCGAAGGAAAACCTTTTGGGAGAAGTTAACAAAGGATTCAAGATTGCTATGGCAACTCTTGATGGCGGACGTATCGGTATCGCTGCACAGGCACTTGGTATTGCTGAAGGCGCATTAGACGCAGCTGTAGAATATGTTAAGACAAGAGAACAGTTTGGACGTCCTATCGCAGCATTCCAGAATACAAACTTCACACTTGCTGATATGAAGACAAGAGTAGAAGCTGCTAGATACCTTGTATATAGCGCTGCTTGTGCAAAAGATAACGGCGAACCATACTCTGACAAAGCTGCTATGGCTAAATTATTCGCTTCTGAAACAGCAAGAGAAGTTACCTGGAGAGCAGTACAGTTATTCGGTGGATATGGATATACAAGAGATTATCCAGTAGAAAGAATGATGCGTGACGCTAAGATCACAGAAATCTATGAAGGCACTTCTGAGATCCAGAAGATGGTAATTGCAGGAAATTTGCTGAAATAGTTTCTGGAGACAGAAATGGAGGATGATACGATGGGAGAAATGCTATTTTCAGTTGTAGTTGGAGGCTGTCTGATCGCTTCAGGAATCCTTATGATTTTCGTCCTTGGGAAAGAGGAAAAAAAGGTTAGAAAAGATAAGGAGGATGTTGCATGAATATATTCTTTATAGGAGTGGTTGTCAGCATACTGGTTTACATAGTGGTTGGAATCTGGGCAGGTCGTTCTGTAAAGGACGTAAATGACTATTATGTCAGTGGAAGAAATGCCCCGACGATTTTGATCGCCGGAACCCTGTTTGCATCGATGCTTTCGGTAAACGGGTTCATGGGAGACCAGGGATGGTGCTATTCCGGCAACATTACAACACTGGTATTGCTAAATTCCATGTGTGCAATGGGTTATATTGCCGGACCACTTATGTTCGGACGATATTTAAGGCGGTCAGAATGTACAACAATGCCGGAATATTTCGGAGCGCGTTACTGCGATCTGAAAAACCGGAGAGTTGCCGGAATTATTACAGCAGTTTCCCTCACAGCGTATTTGCTCTCATGTATCACCGGAGTTGGAATTTTAATGCAGGAACTGACAGGGCTTTCTTATGAGCTCTGTCTCTTCCTGGCATGGTTTTGTTTTACCGCTTTTACTTTTTATTCCGGTTCGAAAGGAGTTATTCTTACGGATACGATGATGTTCATGGTATTTTTAATAGCGACGATCATTGCCGGTCCTTATGTTTTCAAGGCACAGGGTGGAATTGGTCATCTGCTGGAGAATCTCATGAATAATCCAAACATTCCGGAGAACCTTTTGGATTATCATGGCAATATTCCAGGAGCCGGGGCAACAGATGTTTTTGGTGCAGTGATGTATGCAGTGACGATGGGAATTATCTGGTTTATTACAGTGTCGGTATCGCCTTGGCAGGCAGGACGTAACATGATGGCAAAGAGCGAGCATGTTACATTCCGCGCAGGTGCGATCGCAGCGGCATGTACGGTGATTTTCCTGATGTATTTGAATCTGCAGTCTGTGACCGTACTGAATCTTAACCCTGGAATGGAAGATCCGCAGAGAGTTCTGATCTGGGCAGCATTTCATGTAATGCCGAAGCTTGTCGGAACATTGATGCTTGCCGGCATTATGGCAGCAGGATTATCTTCTGCATCCACATTCCTGTCGGTCATTGGATTTTCTATTACATCGGATATTGTTTTTGTGGAATTTAAAAGTGAAAAGCAGCAGTTATTTGTCAGCAGAGTGATAATGCTGATCCTCGGTGCGATTTCCTTACTGTTAGCATATACAGGAATCGGAAGTGTCCGCATCGTTACTTATTTTGCATCTACGATCATCGCAGCAAGCTGGGGCGTTTCCGCCATCGGAAGTGTGGTAAGTAAAAAGCTTTCCGCTACCGGAGCGAGATGGTCTATGATCGCCGGATTTGTTGGATTCATTGTTACAAAATGTCTGGTTGGATTTCATGTAGGATTATTTGCAACTGTATTTATTAACTTTTTAGACCCATTCTTTATTGGAATTTACCTGAGCCTCTTTTTTGCGATACTCGGATCAAAATTACATCCGGTGACAGAGGAGGAAAAAGCATATCGGGAAAAACTTCTGATATTACCGGAGTCTGAAAAGGTAATAAAAGATTACAAGATCGACAAAGTATTTGGATATCTTCTGATCGCAGCAGGAATTGCAGTGACACTCTTCCTTTTATTCGGCTGGGCGCTGCCATATAACGGAATCATATAAAATAATGATAGAGAAAACGTGGAGGGGAAACGTTATGACACAAAAATCAAAAAGCAGTAAAGTAGTTACTCTGATTCTTATGATCCTGGCAATGAATACCATTTATATGTTGCCATACCTGATGTATACATACTATACACCATTACAGGAGGCTATGGGTCTTATTGGAAGAGATGCTGACTATGGTAGATTATTAAACGTATATGGTATTGCAAACGTTATTTTATACCTGCCAGGTGGATGGGTAGCAGATAAATTTGACTGCAAGAAGTTACTTGTATTTTCCATGGTTTCAACAGGTGTTCTTGGTCTCTGGGAAGCAACATTCCCAAGCTACACAATCCTGTTACTGATCCATATATTATTTGCAGTAACAACCGTACTTACATTCTGGTCTTCTTCTGTAAAATGTGTCAACATGCTCGCTGAGGATGGAGAACAGGGCGGTATGTTCGGAAGCCTGGAAGCAGGACGTGGTGTTTCAGGTCTGGTTCTTACTATTATCTTTACATCTATTTATGCAGTAAATGCAGCTGACAGCACAAAGGCAATGAGATTAAATGTGTCAATTATCTCAGTTGTTATGATCGTGATCGGTATTCTTTTAGCAGTTTTAATGCCGAAGCCAAAGAATACAGAAAATGCAACAAATGCTACATTACTTGACAGTATCAAAGCGATGGGTGTTGCATTCAAGTGTCCAGTTACTTATCTGTTAGCAGGTATGATCTTCTGTGGATCTATGTGTCTTGCATCTACAACTTATTTTGCACCATACTTACAGAACATTTGTGGATTACCGGTAAAAATCGGTGTTTTATATTCAAACTACAGCAAGATCGTTACACAGTTAATCGCTGCATCTGCAGCTGGTATTTTAGCAACTAAATTAAAACGTTCCACAAAACCTATGATCGTAGCCGGTGTTGTTGGAGCAGGTTTATATATTGTTATGGAAATCTTACCAGCATCTACAGCAGTTATGTGGCCAATGCTTGTTGTAATGACAGTTGCTCTTATGATGATCTATGTATTCCGTGCTCTGTATTACGCAACAGTAGATGAGGAAGGAACACCTAAGAACATCGTTGGTAGTGTTATCGGTATCTCATCCTTAATCGGATTCATTCCGGATACATTCTACACATCATTATGTGGTAAATGGCTGGAAGCTGATCCTGTAGGTGGATACAAAAAGATCTTCTTAAGCTGTATTTTGGCTATGGTAATTGGTCTTGTTTGTGCATTTATTTCCGATAGAAGAATCGTAAAATTCCGCGCAGCAAACGGCAAAGAGAACTAATAAAAGAGAAAAAGAGAGACGTATTAAAAGTATAATTTATACTTTTGATTGTTAAAAAATAAACAGAGTGTCCCGGAGAAAGGGCACTCTTTTTTTTTTTGTAATAGGATGATGTTGGTGTCAAAAGGTCTACTCCGTAACCTTTTGACACCCGAATCGTAATAGGAAAATTTAGCTCTATTACATAGAAAAGCGTTTTTAGGGGTGAAAAAAGAGAGATATAAAAAAAAAGTGTTTTTAATATCTCTCTGCTAAGATTCTTCGTCAAAAGCCTTTGATAATATTTTAACATATTCATGTAATACTTTACAAAAAGCATTCATTTCACCGATAGAGCAGACCTTCAACAGTTCTGACTGCATCGAGGCTGTTTTTTTTGTGACAAAAGCGATATAAAGGGTATTCAGACGTTCACCGTCCGGAGTAGTGTATAGATGCACTACTTTTGCATTACCGGGACGCTTTTCGCGGTAAATGTAGCCACCTTTTTCTAGGTTGGAAACAATGGATGAAATAGTTCCTTTTGTCCGATGTTGTTTTTGGGATAAATCACTTACGGTAATCCCTGGATTTTGTTCAATCGTAGATAAGATAGCGACTTCGACAGACTTGATCGGACGATCATTACCGTAGTCACGAGTTCCATTTTGCATATCTGTGAACAGCATAGCGAACATGGAAAGATCACTGGCATAGGCGATGAGATTCGTACTATCCTTATCCCCTGTATTGTAATATTGTACCATGTATGCGGTACCTCCTTGAATGATTGCATATCAGAATAATAATGATATATATATGTAATATATCATGAGAAAATAGGAATGACAAGGAAAAACGGGGAAAAACAGGGAAAAGGACAGAAAAACATTTCTATACAAGAATTAATTCCAGGATCAATACAACCGTACAGCAGCCGACAGATACTTGAAACAGACTTGCGCCAAACCATGCACCGATCATCCC
>OGGI01002233.1_pt1 | contig 11687 bp, 14 predicted proteins | sample 1571051 | NCBI WGS metagenome assembly OGGI01 (sample SAMEA2582075, study PRJEB24529) | metagenome | biome: Human gut stool | place: China | collected 2011 | reverse complement strand
GTGTTTAATGGCGTAATAGGATAGTTGGAGAAAGAAAATGGCAAGATATTTGGGTCCTAAACTCAAGCTCAGCCGTCGTGAAGGTACTGATTTATTCTTAAAATCAGGCGTTCGTGCGATTGAATCAAAATGTAGAAATAGACTTGATGTAGCACCAGGCCAACACGGTGCTCGTAAGCCACGTTTATCTGACTATGGTAGTCAGTTACGTGAGAAGCAAAAAGTTCGCCGTATCTATGGTATTTTAGAGCGTCAATTCCGTAACTATTACAAAGAAGCTAACCGCTTAAAAGGTAATACGGGTGAGAACTTATTAGTATTATTAGAAGGTCGTTTAGACAACGTAGTTTACCGTATGGGTTTTGCAGCTACTCGTGCTGAAGCACGTCAATTAGTAAGCCATAAATCTATCGTAGTAAACGGTCGTGTAGTAAATATTCCTTCATTCCAAGTTTCTGTTGATGATGTAGTTGCTGTTCGTGAAAAATCTAAAAAACAAGCACGTATTAAAGCATCATTAGAATTAGCTACTCAACGTGAAAAACCAACTTGGTTAGAAGTTGATGCAACTAAAATGGAAGGTGTATTTAAACGTACCCCTGAACGCTCTGATTTATCAGCAGACATCAATGAACATCTGATCGTTGAGCTTTACTCTAAATAATAGTTAATTTACTTAACATATATTATTTAATTATTAGTAAGCTTATAAACAAAGAGAGGATAAAATGCAGGGTTCTGTGACAGAATTTTTAAAGCCGCACTTAGTGAATATTGAACAAATTAGTTTAACTCACGCAAAAGTGACCCTAGAGCCGTTAGAACGTGGTTTTGGCCATACATTAGGTAACGCACTCCGTCGCATTTTACTTTCGTCAATGCCAGGTTGTGCCGTCACTGAAGTTGAAATTGATGGTGTATTACATGAATACAGCAGCAAAGAAGGCGTACAAGAAGATATTCTTGAAGTATTGTTAAACCTTAAAGGTCTAGCGGTAAAAGTGCAAAACAAAGATGACATTGTTTTGACACTGACTAAATCTGGAATTGGCCCTGTGACTGCAGGCGACATTACACACGATGGTGATGTTGAAATTGTAAATTCTAACCACGTTATCTGTCATTTGACAGATAAAAATGCGTCTATTAATATGCGTATTCGCGTACAACGTGGTCGTGGTTATGTACCAGCATCAGCTCGTGTACACACTCAAGACGATGATCGTCCTATCGGTCGTTTACTTGTAGATGCACGTTTTAGCCCAATTGATCGCATTGCTTACAATGTAGAAGCGGCACGTGTTGAACAACGTACAGACTTAGATAAACTCGTTATTGAGATGGAAACAAATGGTACTATCGATCCAGAAGAAGCCATTCGTCGTGCTGCAACGATTTTAGCTGAGCAGTTAGACGCATTTGTTGATTTACGTGATGTTCGTCAACCAGAAGTGAAAGAAGAAAAGCCAGAGTTTGATCCGATTTTACTCCGTCCAGTTGATGATCTTGAATTAACAGTTCGTTCTGCTAACTGTTTGAAAGCAGAGACAATTCACTATATCGGTGATTTAGTACAACGTACAGAAGTTGAGTTATTAAAAACCCCTAATCTTGGTAAGAAATCTCTTACGGAGATTAAAGATGTTCTCGCTTCTCGTGGCTTGTCACTGGGTATGCGCCTTGAAAATTGGCCGCCAGCAAGCATTGCTGAAGACTAATTTTGGGTCAATAGATTTTCTAAGAAGGAATAGGTTATGCGCCATCGTAAGAGTGGACGTCAATTAAACCGTAACAGCAGCCATCGCCAAGCGATGTTCCGTAATATGGCAAGTTCTTTAGTTGAACATGAAATCATCAAGACAACATTGCCTAAAGCTAAAGAGTTACGTCGTGTAGTTGAACCATTAATTACTTTAGCAAAAGAAGACAGCGTTGCAAATCGTCGCTTAGCTTTTGCTCGTACACGCAACATTGAAACAGTTGCTAAATTATTCAATGAATTAGGTCCACGTTTTGCACAACGTGCGGGTGGTTACACTCGTATCTTAAAATGTGGTTTCCGTGCAGGTGATAACGCTCCAATGGCATACATTGAGCTTGTAGATCGCCCTGAAGTTTCAGTTGAAGCTGCAGAATAATTTAAACTCATATTGAGTTAGCTCTTAGAGGTTGATTTTGGTATTCCATAATCAACCTTTTCTTTATCTTTTCTTATTCTTTAGTTTTTATAAAGAGTCTTTTCAATTTTCTAATCTTTATCTTCCTCGTTATTTTTCCTAAACTGTATTTGTTTTTTCATAATGATTTATCTGGAGTTTCTGATGAAAAATGTATTAGTTATTAAATCAAGTATTTTGGCAAATAGTTCTCAATCTAGCCAACTTGTCGATTATTTAAAATCAAAAATTTCTGCGAATATTGTTGAGCATGATTTTGGTTTAAATCCACTGCCTTATTATGATTTAAATGCAGCAACAGGTACACGAGGTGAGCCTAAAACCGCCGAGCAACAAAAAGCATTTGAATTATCAAATCAATTAATTGGCGAAGTAAATAAGAGTGATGTACTTGTTTTTGGTGTGCCAATGTATAACTTAGGTATTCCTGCACAATTAAAAACTTATATTGATTATTTAAACCGTGCGGGCGTCACTTTCCGTTATACAGCAAATGGTCCTGAAGGTTTAATTACAGGTAAGAAAGCTATTGTTATTTTAACGTACGGAGGAACTTATAAAGATGGTCTAGCTGATTTACCGAAACTTTATATGCAAACGGTACTAAATTTTATAGGCATTACCGATATTGAATTTGTTTATGCGGAAGGCATTGGTTATGGTCCTGAAGCGATTGAAAAAGCACAACAATCTGCAAAAGCAGAATTAGATCGTATTGCAGAAACTTTCTAAGACAATCTAAGTCCTCAGAATCTGCATCCTAAGCATTATCCAACTTCTTAGGATACAGATTTTTTATAATGAGATAGTCTGTTTTATCATTGTAAAACCCTTTTGGCATTTTATTTTCTGGCGTGTAGAATAATCAAACAAGGAGAAATAGATGGCAGATTATCCAATTGACCGTGTGATGGCGTTTGATAAGCAGGTTTATCAGACGATTGATAAATTGTTGGCTGAGGAAGGGATTAAACGCGACCCGAATTTAGATTACACCTGTGCGATGTATGATGAAGAGGGTGAAATTATCGCAACAGGAAGTTGTTTTGCTAATAGTTTGCGATGTTTGGCAGTTTCCTCAGCACATCAAGGTGAGGGGCTGATGAATGCGATTGTGACCCATTTGATTAACGAGCAATACGAACGGGGTAATTCGCATATTTTTCTTTACACTAAATGTAATTCCGCAAAGTTTTTCCAGAGCTTAGGTTTTTATGAAATTGCACGTATTGAAGATAAATTGGTGTTTATGGAAAATCAACGTAAGGGCTTTGCAAATTATTTAGAAAATCTGACCGCTTGCGTGCCCAAAGTGCAGGCAGGGCAGCGAGTTGCAGCGATCGTGATGAACGCCAATCCGTTTACGCTTGGCCACCAGTATTTGGTTGAAAAGGCTTCACGTGAGAATGATATCGTGCATCTGTTTGTGGTGAGCGAAGATAAAAGCCTCGTGCCATTTTCAGTGCGTAAGCAGTTGGTAGAAGCGGGTGTGGTGCATTTACCAAATGTTTATTGCCACGAAACTGCGTCTTATATGATTAGTTCTGTAACCTTTCCAAGCTATTTCCAAGAGAATGAAAATGCGGTGATTGAAAGTAATGCATTGCTTGATTTGCAGATTTTCAGTCAGATAGCCAAAGTATTGGGTATTCAACGCCGTTATATGGGTGAAGAGCCATTTAGCCGTGTAACTAACCTTTACAACCAGATTATGCAAGCAGAATTGCCGAAAGTGGGGATTGAGTATGTGGTTGTGCCTCGTAAAGCGAATGAAGGGAAAGCGATTAGTGCCTCTAGCGTGCGAGTAGCGATACAAGCGGGCGATTTTGAGAAAGTTTCTGCAATGTTGCCTGAGAGCAGTTACCAATTTTTATTGAGTACGGAAGGGCAGAAAATCGTGCAACGTATTCAGCAAGCAGAGAACGTGATTCATTATTAATTTTAAGGGGATAAAAATGGCTTTTAAATATAAAGTAATTGGTTTTGACTTGGATGGCACGCTAATTAACACCTTGCCTGATTTAACGTTGGTGGTGAACTCGATGTTCTTAGAGCACGGTTTGCCAACGGTAACGCAGGAAAAAGTGCTCAGCTGGGTGGGGAAAGGTGCAGATATTTTCTTCCAAAATGCGGTAAATTACACGGGCAAACTGTTTGATGCAATGCAATTGACCAGTATGCGTGCGAGCTTTGATAAGTTTTATGCTACTTATGTGTGTGAAGAGAGTACGCTCTATCCTGATGTTAAAGAAACGCTGGAAGCTTTGAAAGCCAAAGGATTTACACTGGTAGTGATTACCAACAAACCAACCCATTTGGTTGAGCCTGTGTTAAGTGCCTTTGGGATTTATTCACTCTTTAGTGAAACCTTAGGCGGTCAATCATTACCAAAAATCAAACCAAATCCAGACCCGATGTGGTTTATTTGCGAGAAATTCGGTATTCAGCCAAGCGAATTGCTATTTGTGGGTGATTCTGAAAATGATGTGATTGCTTCAACAAGAGCGGGCTGTGATGTGGTTGGTTTAACTTACGGCTACAACTATAATGTGCCAATTGAGCAGGCAAATCCAACATTTGTGACGTCAAATTTTGCAGATGTGTTAGAAATCGCGACAAAAGAAATCTAATTTTTTTGAGGTGCGAGAGAGTAAAAGGGTATTTTTGTCTAAAAAATGCTTATTCTGAACTTAATTTGTGCAATGTTAAAGATGTTTTTAAAAATATGTTTGACTTAATTTTAAGATTCTCTATAATGCACCTCGTTATTCAGTTTTACTGAATGATGCAATGAAAAGTTGCCCGAGTGGCGGAATCGGTAGACGCAAGGGATTTAAAATCCCTCGCCTTTCGGGGCGTGCCAGTTCAAGTCTGGCCTCGGGCACCATTTTAAAGCAACTTAAATGCGGGAATAGCTCAGTTGGTAGAGCACGACCTTGCCAAGGTCGGGGTCGCGAGTTCGAGCCTCGTTTCCCGCTCCATTTCTTACAATAGAAAATAAATGATAGCACCATAAGGTGCTTTTTTTATGTCTAAAATTTTTCTATCTACGTTATTGTTTCTTTAATTTGTTCTCTAATCTTTTGCCTCATTTCTTATGTGAGCGTACTATAATGGTATTTGTTTTTATTGATGAGGAATATAAAATGTCAAAAACGCTCCAGCAAAAAGCGGACGAAGCCCATAATATGTGTAAATTAAAAGGTGACTCAATGTTAGACAACGCTGATCGCCAAATTGCCTTTGAGGCTGTTTATGATAGCGAAGCACAAGCAAAACAAGCGGTCGAATTTTTCACGCAAAAAGCAAAATCGGTGGAAACAGAGGCTTGTCAAATTAAGTCAGAAATCCAACCGCTTGCAGATGGCTTTTTAATGCAGATGTGGATTGAATTTAGCTGTCAAGCAGAAGTGGTGTTATTCCAAATGGCGGTGAGATAAAAAGAGGGCATTTGCCCTCAGTTTTTATTTATGATTATCGTGATACAACCACTCCGCTACCTGTTTGGCGAAGTAGGTTAAAATGCCATCCGCGCCTGCACGTTTAAAGCAGAGTAAGCCTTCCATAATGCATTCGCGTTCTTTCAACCAGCCGTTTTGAATTGCAGCCATATGCATCGCATATTCGCCAGAAACTTGGTAAGCAAAAGTTGGCACGCCGCAAGTTTCTTTCACACGCCACACCATATCCAAATATGGCATGCCTGGTTTTACCATCACCATATCTGCCCCTTCTTGAATGTCCATCGCCACTTCGTGTAAGCCTTCGTTGGCATTCGCAGGATCAACTTGGTAAGTAAATTTATTACCGCCTTTAAGATTGCCTGCTGACCCCACAGCATCTCGGAAAGGTCCGTAGTAGTTTGAGGCATATTTTGCGGAGTACGCCATAATTTGGGTATTGATAAAGCCATTCGCCTCTAATGCTTCACGAATAGCACCAATACGGCCGTCCATCATATCGCTTGGGGCAACCACATCGGCACCTGCTTTGGCGTGTGAAAGTGCTTGCTTAACGAGAATTTCGGTAGTGATGTCGTTTAACACATAGTTTTCTTCATCAATGATGCCATCTTGCCCGTGCGTGGTGAAGGGATCAAGTGCTACATCTGTCATCACGCCAAGTTCTGGGTATGCTGCTTTTAACGCACGTACGGCACGTTGTGCCAAGCCTTCAGGATTGTAAGCCTCTTCTGCCATTAGTGATTTTTTCGCTTCGCCTACCACAGGGAAAAGAGCGATCATCGGCACACCATATTTCACGAGTAAGCCTGCTTCAATTAAAAGTTGATCGATGGTTAATCGTTCCACACCTGGCATTGAAGGCACTGCTTCACGATGATTTTCGCCTTCAATGACGAAAACAGGATAGATTAAATCGTTGGCGGTAAGTTGGTTTTCTGCCACTAAACGACGACTGAAATCGTGTTTACGTAAGCGACGCATACGGCGTTGTGGGAATGAGGTGTTGAGGTATTGAGTCATTTTTTGTCCTTTTCTGATTTTCCCCTCCCTCCGCAAGTGCAGGGAGTGAAGAGATAGTTTGTCGTAAAAATTAACCCGCTTTCGCGGGCTAAGATTAAGCATTTTCTTCGTGCGTGGTTTCTTCTTCTCGCGGTTTGTAGAATCTGGCACAAATCACGCCAACTTCAAACAACAAGCACATTGGCACAGCCAAGAGCGTTTGCGAGAAAATATCGGGCGGGGTAAGTAACATCCCGATGATGAATGATGCAACGATGATATATGGGCGTTTTTCCCGTAAATCTTTAGGAGAGGTAACGCCTGCCCAGCAGAGCAAAATAATCGCTACAGGGACTTCAAAGCAGATACCAAATGCTAAGAAGATTGTGAGAACGAAGTCTAAGTAGCTACTGATGTCGGTTGCCATCTGCACCCCTTCAGGCGTAGTGCTGGTTAAGAAACCGAACACGATAGGGAAAACAACATAGTAAGCAAATGCTACACCACAGTAGAACAACAAGGTGCTTGAGACTAAGAGTGGGTAGATCAGACGTTTTTCGTGCTTATATAATGCAGGGGCAACGAATGCCCAAATTTGGTACAAAATATAAGGCACTGAAAGGAAAATCGCGGTGACAATTGTGAGCTTAATCGGGGTAAAGAATGGCGTTGCCACGTTGGTCGCGATCATCGTTGCCCCTGCTGGCAAGTTGCTAGTCAGCGGTGTTGCCAACAAGGTGTAGATGTCATTCGCCCAATATACTAACGCACAGAAAACCACTAATACAAACACCAAACTACGCAGTAAGCGGTTTCTCAGTTCAATCAGATGAGCGATAAGCGGTTGAGATTGATCAGCTTCTTGCATTCGCTTTCTCCTTGTCTTTTTGAAGTGCTTGCGGTGCAGGCTCGTCATCATCTGGTGGATAATAAATCGAGAGTTTTTCAGCAAGCAGGGCTTCGTCTAACTCTGCTTGTTCCGCATCTTCTGCGGTTGTCACCGTTTTTTCTTCGGTGGCAAGCGGTGGATTTCCTTCAGCATTTTGCTCTTTTGCGTTTTCTTGCACATTTTCGACCGCTTGTTCTACGTCTTTGAGCTTACTCTCGGTTTCGATTTTCGCCTGAATTTCTGCCACTTGTTCATCGGTTAATTTAGTAATTTCACCTTTGGCGGTGTTCAAATCCTGCTGCATTTTATCGGCAGATTGTTTAAGTTCTTCAACGGTTTTGCTTAATTCTGGTGAAAGCGAACTTAAATTTAATTCCTCTGCTTTTTTAATGCTCTCTTTGAGCTCTTGTAGCTTAAGTTCTTGAGCTAGTTCGTTTTGCACGTTTGCCGCCAAGCCACGAATAGTTCGTACCCACCCCATCACGGTGCGGATCGCAATTGGCAAACGTTGTGGGCCTAGCACGACTAAGCCCACAATTAACACGAGTAATAGTTCGGAAAAACCAATATCAAACACGGGTTATGCCTGCTCTTTGTCTTTTGCTTTTTGTTCTGTGCTTTCTTGTGTTTTTGCTTCGACTTTATCGAAAGCTGCATCTTGCGGTTTTTCCTCTGCCATTGCTTTTTTAAAGCCTTTAACAGATTCACCTAAATCTTGACCGAGTGTACGTAATTTTTTTGTACCGAAAAGTAACACAATGATTGCGACCACGATCAATAATTGCCAAATGCTAATTCCACCCATATTAAAATCCTCTTTTGTTAATAAAGTGTTGAAATAGTGAGGGTTCATTATACGCTGAAATCATAAAAAAGAAATCTCCCTCAAAATGAATAAACGAGAAGTATGATAATCCTCAAATTTTGTCGAATAAAACGCCACAAAACTTGACTCTTTTATACAAGAACGGTAGTATTTGCACCGCTATTTTTACTTGAGGATTACATTTTGGACAGTCATAGTCGATACTTTTCAGATTTTTATTGATTACCCGCCTTGTCCAACCTCAGGTTGCCGACAAAGTCGGTAACTTTCGTTTAGTATCTTTCCCTTTGTTCATTTTGTTCATTACCTCCTAACTCGGAGACATGAAAAATGATTCGTGCTTTTGCATTAGACCATGCTCGCCTCGTCGGTCTTGACGAAACCTCTCGTGATCAATTAAACGATGCGATTTGGATAGATTTAATCGATCCAAGCGATGATGAACGTAGCGTATTAAAACTCGGCTTAGACCAAACACTCGCAGAAGAGCATGAGTTAGAAGACTTAGAAGCTTCCGCTCGCTTTTTCGAAGATGAAGACGGTTTACACCTTCACTCCTTTTTTTACTGCTTAGATGACGACGATTACGCCGATATTTCAACGGTCGCATTTACCATTCGCGATGGGCGTTTATTTACGCTGCGTGAGCGTGATTTGCCAGCATTCCGCTTATATCGAATGCGTTCTCGTCGAATGAAATTGCTTGATAGCAATGCTTATGAATTATTGCTAGACCTGTTCGAGACCAAAATCGAACAGTTGGCGGATGTAATCGAAACGGTTTACGCTGATTTAGAAAATATGAGCCACGTGATTTTAGACGGCAAACAAGAAGGTGATAGCCTCAATGAAGCCCTTTCAGATCTTACGGAGTTGGAAGATGTGAGCTCAAAAGTACGTTTATGTTTGATGGATACGCAACGTGCGTTGAGTTTCTTACTACGCAAAACACGTTTGCCAAACAACCAGCTCGAACAAGCACGCGATATTATGCGAGATATTGAATCTTTGCAGCCGCACAATGAATCGCTGTTCCAAAAAGTGAACTTCTTAATGCAGGCGGCAATGGGTTTCATCAACATCGAACAGAACCGCATTATGAAATTCTTCTCGGTAGTTTCTGTGATGTTCCTCCCAGCAACACTCGTGGCATCCACCTACGGAATGAACTTTGAGTTTATGCCAGAGCTTCATTTCAAATATGGTTATCCGATGGCAATTTGTTTGATGATTGTTGCCGCTGCTTCTCCATATTTGTATTTTAAACGGAAAGGATGGCTGTAAAAAATGCCTCTCTTTATTGGATAAAGAGAGGCATTTTTATCATTTTCGTGGATAAATCTCGAATTATTTGATGTTACTAAGAAGAGAAATAGAGATAGAATTTTCTATTGCTTCAGGTATCGTTAATATTTAAAAAGACCACTCATATGAGGTTACCCCACTCAAGCGGTCGATTTTTACCAATAAAATGCAAATTAAATGCTAAAAGAAGAACCACAGCCACAGGTTGAACTTGCATTCGGATTCTGCACTACAAAACGCGAACCATCAAGCCCTTCGGTATAATCAACTGTGCCTCCGATCAAATATTGTAAACTCATTGGATCCACCACTAAACCGACATTTTGGTTTTCAATGGTTAAATCTCCATCATTAACTTGATCGTCAAAGGTAAAACCATATTGGAATCCGCTGCAGCCCCCGCCTGTGATATACACACGTAAACGGAGATTGGGATTATCTTCCCCTTCAATTAAACTCTTCACCTTTCTTGCTGCAGCATCTGTAAAGATGAGAGGAATTTGGATATCACTCATATTAGCCTTATAACAAAAACAAATAGTGGTGCATTATCCCCCAATCTGAGGGTTTGAGCAAGATCATAAAAAAGTGTAAATTTTAGTAAACTTTTCCATAAGGTATGGAAAGTAAGCTATAATAAGAAAAATTTATAAGTTTTTTTTTTGTTTTAAGGTGGGTTTATGGCCGAGGTTTCTTCTCAAAGAAATGACGAGATTGATTTAATTGAACTTTTCCGCGTGTTGTGGAAGAAAAAAGTGTGGATCGTGCTTTCTGCATTTGTGTGTACGCTGATTGCAGGCATTTATGCGTTTACTGCAAAAGAACAATGGACATCAACGGCAGTTGTAGTTGCACCGCGTTCGACGGATTTAGACACATTATTACCAGCTCGTGCAGAATATGCACGTATTATTGATGATGGTGATTTTTCAACTGGGAAATTATCTGATTCTCTTTACGGACAATTCAAACATTTCTTACTTTCTAATGATTTAAAACGTCAGTTCTTAGAGCAATCTGAATGGGTAAAAAATTACACCAAAGAAATGACGGAAGAACAAAAAAGAAAATATATTGAAGAAACCGTTTCTAAATATCTTATTGTTCACGAAGTTGATCCTAAGAAAAAAGACTTAACCGAATTAGATAAAATTGGTTTAAAACTCACCTTCTCAGCAGAAACGCCAAAAGATGCGCAATCTGTATTAACTGAGTATGTGAGTTTTGTGAACAAATATATTCTTAATCAAATAAACCAAGAGTTTAAACTAGGATTTAACCTTCGTTTAGATGCACTGAAATTTACTAAAGAACAAATTGAAGAGAATCTAACTGAAGCAAAAAAGGTTCAGGTTGAAAACTTAACAAATGCGTTAGATATTGCAAAAAAAGCAGGAATTAAAGATTTTTCAAGAGGAAATAATAATATTTCTGTACCAGAATATATGTTAGGAGATGCTCGTTTAAATATCTCTGATTCTAAACTAGCAGACGGTACATATTTATTTATGCTTGGTGAAAAATACTTGCAAGCTCAATTAGATATTGCTAAAAATAACCCCGTTGTTTATCCAACAAATTATTATAGTACGGAGAGACAGTTGAGTAAGCTAACTAAATTAGCCCCTCAATTAGATTCGGTTGAAAATGTAAAAGCGTATCATTATTTAAGTTCACCAGACTATCCGGTTCAACGAGATTGGCCTAAGCGTTTGATTCTGCTTATTGTAGGGTTTGTTTTTGGTGTAGTACTTTCATCATTAATCATTTTAGCTAGAGAAGTATTTTCGAATAAGGCATAAATATGAAAGATATTAAAATTATTATTGCTACACACAAACAACATTTTATGCCATCAGATGATATGTATCTGCCATTACATGTAGGTAAATCAGGGAAAGAAGAACTTGGTTATCAAGGCGATGATACTGGTGATAATATTTCAGCTAAAAATCCTAATTTTTGTGAGCTGACAGGGCTTTATTGGGCGTGGAAAAATTTACCTAATGATTATTTAGGTTTAATTC
>OGGI01002221.1_pt1 | contig 11721 bp, 10 predicted proteins | sample 1571051 | NCBI WGS metagenome assembly OGGI01 (sample SAMEA2582075, study PRJEB24529) | metagenome | biome: Human gut stool | place: China | collected 2011 | reverse complement strand
CGTCATCTCGTTGGGCGGCATCGTGATCAACAACTCCATACGCATTGCCGGCGATGATCTCACGGCCGACATTCAGGAGTATATGAGCCGCCAACATAATGTGAAGGTCAGCGAGCGCATGGCCGAGAGAATCAAAATCCACGTGGGCAGTGCCTTGACCGATTTGGGTGAGGAGGCTCCCGAAGATTATATCGTGCATGGCCCCAACCGCATCACGGCGCTCCCGATGGAAGTTCCTGTGTGCTATCAGGAGATAGCCCACTGTCTCGACAAGACGGTGGCAAAGATAGAAAATGCTGTGCTCTCGGCCTTGGAGAACACGCCCCCCGAGCTTTATGCCGACATCGTGAAGAATGGTATCTATCTCAGCGGTGGAGGTGCTCTGCTCCGCGGACTCGACAAGCGCTTGCAGGATAAGATCAACATACCTTTCCACATTGCCGAAGACCCGTTGCACAGCGTGGCCAAGGGGGCCGGCATCGCCTTGAAGAATGTTGACCGCTTCTCGTTCCTCATGAGGTAAACAGTAGGCATGCACAACCTGATAGAATTTTTGGCCAAATACAACCATTGGTTCTTGTTTATCCTGTTGGAGGTGGCGAGTTTTGTGTTGCTGTTCCAATACAATAGCTATCAGGGCAGCGTGTATTTCTCCACAGCCAATGTGGTGGCGGGAAAGGTCTATGAATGGAACTCGGCGGTGGAGACATTCTTCTCGTTGACGAAAGTCAATCAGGAACTCACACACCGCAATGTCTATCTTGAGCATCAGGTGAAGCAGCTTTCCGACGAACTGGTGGCTGCCACGAAAGACAGTCTGTCGCTGAAGCGCGTGCAGTTGTCCATGTTAAGCAACTATCGGCTGATGCCGGCCAAGGTGGTCGACAACTCTGTGGACAGGCGCGACAATCTCCTGACGATTGACAAGGGAGAGGCCGACGGTGTGCGAAAAGACATGGGAGTGGTGTGTGGCACAGGAGTCGTGGGGATAGTCTATCTCGTCTCCCGGCATTATTCTGTGGTTATTCCCGTGCTCAGTTCGCAGTCGAATATCAGCTGTGCCATTCAGGGAAGGGGCTATTTCGGTTATCTGCATTGGCCGGGCGGAGCTTCCGACCGGGCTTTCGTGGACGACATTCCCCGTCATGCCCACTTCAAACTTTACGACGATGTGGTCACCAGCGGCTACTCGTCGGTGTTTCCCCCGGGCGTTCATGTGGGAAAAATATTGCATGTCTACAACTCCCGTGACGGACTGTCTTATCGTCTGGAAGTAAAGCTTTCTACCGATTTCGGCAATCTGCGTGATGTGTGCGTCATTGACGACGCGGCCATGAAGGAACGCATCGAACTCATGAGGGCGGCGCAGGATTCGCTGAAGCCGAAAACAGAATAGAATAAGGAGAAAGGATACATGAATATAGAATCATTGCGTCGTCTGCTCACTTTCGTCATTCTCTTGCTCGTTCAGGTGATTGTGTTCAACCATATTCATTTGTTCGATGTGGCAACCCCGTTGCTCTATGTCTATCTGGTGCTCCATTTTCGTCGCAACCATCCTCGCTGGGCCACTCTCTTATGGTGTTTTCTGATGGGATTGCTGGTCGATGTGTTTAGCAATACGCCCGGTGTGGCAGCCGCGTCTATGACCTTTGTGGGACTTCTGCAACCTTATCTGCTGGAAGTGTTCACTCCACGCGACAGTGCCGACGACCTTGTGGCATCCTACCGTTCGCTGGGTGTGGCCTCGTTTGTCTACTATGTGGTCATCCTCGTGTTCATCTATTGCCTGCTGTTTTTCCTTTTGGAGAATTTCACTTTCTTCAACTGGATGCACTGGATGGCATGCACCGGGGCAAGTGCTGTGCTGACAATCATTTTCATTCTTGTCATAGAGAACTTTCAAAAGCAGTAAGCGTGGCGGTTTGACAACCGCCATTCATCAGGTCGGTAAATGAAGGATTTCAATCTGGATAAGCGTCGTTATGTGATTGGAGGGGTGGCAACAGCGATTGTTGTCATCTATATCATCCGTCTGTTCACGTTGCAAGTGATGAGCGATGATTATAAGAAGAATGCCGACAGTAACGCTTTTTTGAAGAAAGTGGAGTATCCTTCCCGGGGCATCATCAGTGACCGGACGGGTAAACTCATGGTGTATAACCAGCCGGCTTACGATATCATGGTGGTGATGAATGAGGAAAAGGGGCGGCTTGACACCACGGAGTTTTGCAATACGCTCGGTATCACCAAGGAGTTTTTCATCCGGCGGATGAATGACATCAAGGACTATAACAAGAATCCCGGCTATTCGCGCTTCACGCAACAGCTTTTTATGAGCCAGTTGTCGGACAAGGAGTTCAGCGTTTTTCAAGAGAAGATTTTCCGTTTTCCCGGTTTCTATATCCAGCGCCGGAGCATCCGGCAGTATCAGTATCCATACGCCGCCCACGTGTTGGGGGATGTGGCGGAAGTATCTACAAGCGATATCGAAGACGACGATTACTATCAGCCCGGCGATTATATCGGTAAACTCGGTGTGGAGCGGTCTTATGAGAAACAGCTTCGGGGAGAGAAAGGCGTACAGATTCTGCTTCGAGATGCTCACGGGCGCATCCAAGGGAGCTATCAGGAGGGCAAGTTTGACCGCCGTCCTGTTCCCGGCAAAGACCTCACATTGAGCATCGATGTGAATCTCCAGGCTCTGGGCGAACGTCTGATGCAAGGCAAAATAGGAAGCATCGTGGCCATTGAGCCGTCTACGGGTGAGGTGCTTTGCATGGTGTCTTCACCCACCTACGATCCTCGTATGATGGTGGGAAGGCAACGGGGAAAGAACCATTTGGCATTGTCGCGCAACGTGTGGAAACCCCTGCTCAACCGGAGTATCATGGGGCAATATCCTCCCGGTTCTACTTTCAAAACCTCTCAGGCCCTCACCTATATGACGGAAGGCATCATCACACCGGGCACCCAGTTTCCTTGCCATCATGGTTTCTCCTATCGGGGGCTGCATGTCGGATGTCACGGTCACGCCTCGCCCTTGAGTGTGGTGCCGGCAATCAGCACTTCGTGCAATGGCTTTTTCTGTTGGGGACTCTACTACATGATGTCCAACCGCAGGAAATATCCGTCGGTGCAAGTGGCCATGAATACTTGGCGCGACTACATGAAAAGCATGGGGTTTGGCTATAAACTGGGCATTGATTTGCCTGGAGAGAAGCGCGGGCTTATCCCGAATGCCGAGTTTTACGACAAAGCCTACAAGGGTTCTTGGAACGGTCTCACCGTTATCAGCATCTCCATTGGACAGGGAGAGGTCAACCTCACGCCGTTACAAATAGCCAATTTGGGGGCGACGATAGCCAACCGAGGCTATTATTATGTGCCCCATGTGGTGAGGAAAGTGCAGGGTGAGCCGCTCGACACCACTTTCACGCGCCGTCACTACACGAAAGCATCACGCCGATCCTACAATTATGTGGTGGCTGGTATGCGTGCTTCCGTGTTGGGCGGTACGTGTAAGCACCTCGGCAGGAGCGACATCGTCATCTGTGGAAAGACAGGTACGGCACAGAACCGTGGCCAAGACCACTCTGTCTTCATGGGTTTTGCACCGATGGATAAACCAAAGATTGCCATTGCCGTGTATGTGGAGAACGGTGGTTTCGGTGCCGATTTCGGCGTTCCGATAGGAGGTTTGATGATAGAACAGTATTTACATGGAAAGCTCTCGGCTTCATCTGAGAAAGAAGCGGCAGTCTTCCAGAGCAGACATATAGCTTATGGCTCAAGAAACAGGTAGACGACAGAACAGCGTGCTTCGCTCACTCGACTGGTGGACGATAGGCATTTACCTTGCCTTGCTCGTCTTCGGTTGGATCAGTGTCTGCGGAGCGAGCTACAATTACGGTGACACGGATATATTCAGTCTTGGTTCACGGTCGGGTATGCAGATAGTCTGGATAGGCACATCCATCGTGTTGGGCTTTGTTATTCTCATGCTCGACGACCGCTTCTACGATACCTTCTCATACGTCATCTATGCGGCTTTGCTTCTGTTACTGTTTGCCACAATATTCAATCCCCATCAAATCAAGGGTTCCCGCTCATGGCTTGTCTTAGGGCCTTTGCGCCTGCAACCGGCCGAGTTCGCAAAATTTGCTACGGCATTGGCTGTTTCCAAACTCATGAGTACTTACGGTTTTTCCATTCATCAGTGGAAACATTTTGCTGCAGCCTGCGCTGTGGTGGTGTTGCCCATGCTCTTTATCATAGGTCAGCGCGAAACGGGATCAGCCTTGGTTTATTCCGCTTTCTTTCTCATGTTCTATCGGGAAGGTATGCCGGGGAGCGTGCTTTTCACGGCGGTGGCCATGGTCATCTACTTTGTTGTAGGCATCAAATATGAGGAGGTCTTTCTTTGGGGTATGCCCACCTCGTTGGGTAAGTTTGTCGTGCTGCTGCTTGTGCATGTCTTTACTGCCGGCATGGTGTACACCTATTGCAAAGACAGGCGGCAGACTTGGATAATCCTGCTTTACACAGTGGGGGCCACGGCTTTGGCACTGCTCTTCTCCAAGTTTGTCATTCCTTTCGATGTCGTGTGGGTGCAGCTTGCCGTAAGTGCCTTGCTGATAGGTTACCTCATCTATGGATGGTTGAGCACCCGGCTTCGCACCTATTTGTATATAGTCCTTTTTGCAGTGGGTTCCATTGCATTTTTCAACTTGGCAGACTTTGTGCTCAATGATGTTATGGAACCCCATCAGCGGGTGCGCATCAATGTGTTGTTGGGATTGGATGAAGACCTTGCCGGGGCGGGCTACAATGTCCACCAGAGTGAAATTGCTATCGGGTCGGGCGGTTTGCAGGGAAAAGGTTTCCTGAACGGCACGCAGACCAAGCTCAAGTTTGTGCCGGAGCAAGACACCGACTTCATATTCTGCACCGTGGGCGAGGAGGAAGGCTTTGTCGGCTCGGCCGGTGTGCTGTTGCTGTTTCTCCTGCTGATACTCCGGCTCATCCATTTGGCCGAGCGGCAGCCCTTTAAGTTTGGTCGTGTCTACGGCTATTGCGTGTTGAGCATTTTCCTGTTCCATGTGTTCATCAATGTCGGCATGGTGCTCGGTCTCACTCCCGTGATTGGCATACCGTTGCCTTTCTTCAGTTACGGTGGCAGTTCCTTATGGGGATTTACCATTTTGCTGTTTATTTTCCTGCGTATAGATGCCGGGAGAAACTTAGTGAGAAACTAAACGAAAAAGCCTCATCTCTGTGTGAAAGAAAGTCAAACACAGGGATGAGGCTTTTTTTATTCTTTTTTCAAGATGATTCCTATGTCACTGATACCCGGCAGTATTTCGCGCTTCATGTCGTGTCTCACGCCGATGTGCAGCGAGTCTCCTTGTTGTAAGTCAAGGTCAGTGATGTGGAAAGTGTATTGAAAGCTTCCGATACCATAGCCCTTCATTTTGCCGTTGCTATCCATGAGCTTGCAGTTAACCGTGTCCACCCGTCTTTTTCTGTCGGGATAGGAGAACTGTTCCACGATGAGTGTGAGTCCCATAAACGGGTAGGTGGCATTGATACGCAGACCCAGGTCGGCACTGTAGTGTCCGCTCTCGGCCACTTTCGAGATGTCGAAAAAGAGCGTGTCATTCTTTTCCCACCCAGCCACCGGAGCATGTTGGAAATGGTCATACACCCGCTTGTCATTGCACGACACAGCGAGTGTCAGTATATATAATAAGGTGAAGACTGCCTTCTTCATTCTCCTTGCTGTTCATTGGGCTGCATCTGTTCCGGTTTTCGAGGCGCATCGTTACCGGTCTTCTGCACCGCTGCAGCCATCGGAGTCCCCTGTTTGGTTGAGGATGGACGGGTTGAGTACATCTTTTACTGTGATGTGGAGTTCTATGTGCGGATGTTCGGTCAAAGTTATCCGGCTATCACCCAACGGGTGGAGCTGACAGGCTACCACAACACAAAATTCTAGCAATACTGTTGAAAGCCCGGCACATTCTACCGTATAGGCTTTATATAACAGCAAAAAAGGAGTGTATGTAAAATATGAAGAAGTTTTTCCAATCCAAAGGCTTTATTGTTTCCTCGCTGGCTCTCCTCTGCGTCACTATTCTGGGTGTCTGCTGGTTCGTAAGCCGCGACCGTACCGGAGATTTTAGACCGGATGAATCCCCACCCAGCAGCGTCACCGGCGATTGGTCAGATGGCGGCACACAGACAGATGGTGATAATGGAGCAGATGCTTATGCTCCCGGCCAGTCCACAGATGCCGAAGAAGAATATCCCAAAGTAACCTCCCAAACGGAGGATGAGGTTGTGATCGACTTCACCGATACTGAAAAGCCTGAAGAAACGCCTCCTCCGGTGCCGGAAGGTAAGACCGAAATCAAAGATCCTGGTCAGGAGCATACCGTCAATCCCGACCCGTCAGTTCCGGAGGTTACTGCCCCGCCCGCCGAGCAAGCGCCGCCCAGCAATGAGCCGGTTCCAGGCTCCAGCAACGGAAATGGAGCTGTATATGATCCGGTGTTTGGCTGGGTTGTTCCCGGCGATGTACAGCAATCCACCGGTGACAGCGATGGGGATCTGAACAAACAGGTCGGCAATATGGGCTGATTTACTACAACTGAATATGGCACTACTTGGCCGTCACAGGATTGTGGCGGCCTTTCTATTTCAAAAGGAATGGAGCGTGATGTATTTGAAACGACTTCTCGCCTTCCTATGCTGCTTTACCCTTGTTTTCTGTCTATTCCCCTCCTCTGCCTTTGCAACGGGCGGAAATGGAAACATAGATGGCGGCGGTGGCAGCATGGGTCACGGCACAAGCAGCAACTTCTGGAACTCAGGCAACGATGGCGTCCGCATTACTGTTGTTGACGCATCCAGCGGAACTGCCGTATCTTCTCCGCTGGACTTTTCAAACCGGACGCAGAAGACCAGTCTTCTCCATTTTGGGAAAGTCAACAAACTGCAATACCTGGGCGGCGCCGGTCTCTCCCTCCAGTCCGGCGTTGCCTATTCCTGCATTAGACCTACGCAATCTATGCCCACAATCGTCAGCAGTAAGGGGCAGAGCAACATCGAAGCCATCAAACGGTATTTCTGTTCTGAATATGCGTGCATGATGGTCGCTCAGGCAGCCGGAGTCGATTATGAGCGGATGATTGCCGGCGAGTACAAGCTGCTGATCGAGCCCATTGCCTATTTCACGCACAACGGCCAGTATTACTGTATGACAGCTACTGAAGCCGGTCTGTATGATCAGATGTCCGGCGGCAATCTGCGGAAAACCATGACCTCGCTTACCCATAAAAATCTGCCGCTGTCAATGTTCCTGGAATTCAGCGACCTTGGCATCTCCGCCTGGACAGGCAGCACCACTGGAAAGCAGAACAATTCCGACATCATCAGCACCCTTGGCGTTGGTATCGTCTGGTTTGATGAAGCTCCGCCGGAAGGAGAAATTGAGGCCCCTGATGTCGAATACCGAGTAGATACGGATGTGATCACCGCCGTCACACAGGCTTCCGGCAAGGATGTTTCGGAATTCCAGAGCGTCATCGACGGTGGTGGCGATGGCATTCTGCCGAGTGAGGCGGGCGGCAAATTCGAAGGCTGGTTCGAACCGGGAACCTATGATGCCCAGAACAAATCGGCCGAAGACATCATCAAGGCCATGGTGGAGGCGCGCATAGCCAAACTCGACAAGCTTGGCGTGCCCACGGGAAGCGACCGTGAGCGCATCCTGATCATCGCATCCATCGCCGAATCCGAGGTCGGCAGCGAGCAATACTACGGGAAGGTCGCGCGGGTGATTCTCAACCGCATCGATGCGGGCATGCCCTTGGGCATGGATACCACCGTCGCCTATGGTCTGGGTATTTCCGCCAGCCAGCTGACGGACGACCAGCTGAACGATTCCAGTAATCCGTACAACACACGAATCAACAAGGGCCTGCCGCCGACTCCGATCAGCAATCCGGGAGACGGTGCCATCACCGCGGCCATGGACCCGCCGGAAGGTAAATGGCTGTATTTCGTGACCACCAATCTGAAGACCGGTGAAACGAAGTTCGTCGAAACCGAAGACGAGTTCTGGAAGATTCGCGACGAATACAAGAACAACAACGAAAACGCCAATTAGTCGCGGTTCAGGTGCTACAGCAGAGCGCAGATTGCGATACTGATCGCCCCGGCCACCACGATTGCCGGGGCGAACGGCGTTCTGCCGGCATATTGCGTATGCCTCTGCGGGTCGAAACGGGTCCAGAAGGCGATCCACAGCAGGCCGATGACGGCGATGAACAGCCACCACAGCACCATGGCGTACAGGCCGAACATGCCTACGCCCAATCCCATGACCGACGTGACGGTCACATCACCGAAGCCGAGTGCCCCCGGTCTGATCAGGGCGAGTGCGCACTGCAGGACGGCGGCGAGCACGGCGAAGAGGAGGGATTGCAGTGCGAGGAACAGCGCATTGACGGATAGCGCGTAGATGATGTTCACGATGATCTGCGCCATGCAGCCCACGGCAATCCATGCGCGGGGAACACGGCGCGCGCGAACGTCCTCGACGCTGACGGCCAGTCCACAAAGCAGACTCGGCAGGCAAATCATGTACCACATACCGTTAAGATAGTCCACTAGTTGCATTCGGTAGAAAAGGAGAGGGCATGTTGCGCTGGCAGACAGCAGGCGAATCGCACGGCGAGGCACTTGTCGCCATGATCGAAGGGCTGCCTGCGGGCATCCACATCACCACGGAGGATATCGTCGGCGCATTGGCGCGCCGTCGTCTCGGCTATGGCCGTGGTGCACGCATGAAGTTCGAACAGGACAAGGTGCGCATGCTTACCGGCGTACGTTTTGGCGAGACCATTGGCTCCCCGGTGGCCCTCGAAATCGCCAATCCGGAATGGCCGAAGTGGACGGAAGTGATGAGTGCGGATCCGCTTGACCACGACATTCCTCGCGAGGGACGCAATGCGCCGCTGTCCCGTCCACGCCCGGGCCATGCCGATCTGACCGGCATGCGCAAGTACGGCTTTGATGACGCGAGACCGGTGCTGGAACGTTCCAGCGCACGCGAAACCGCTTCTCGTGTGGCTTTGGGAGAAGTGGCCAAACAGTTCCTCGAGCAGACGTTCGGTATCCGTACGGTCTCCCACGTGCTATCCATCGGCGGTGCGGGCATTACCGACCCTGCCGAAGCGGTGTTGCCCAAGCCGGAAGATCTCGAGGCTTTGGACGCCTCACCGGTACGTACGCTTGACAAGACGGCCGAGGAACGAATGATCGCCCGCATCGACGAGGCCAAAGACAATGCCGATACCTTGGGCGGGGTGATTGAAGTCGTGGTGTACGGCGTTCCCGCAGGCGTCGGCACCTATGTGGAGTCCGATCGCCGCTTGGATGCGGCTCTTGCCAGCGCGGTCATGGGAATCCAGGCCATCAAGGGCGTGGAAATCGGCGATGGTTTCCTTGAGGCCATGCGGCCGGGTTCCGAAGCCCATGATGAGATGGTGGTCGGTGAAGACGGGCGCATTGCACGCCTGAGCAACCGGGCAGGCGGTATTGAAGGCGGCATGTCGAACGGTCAGCCAATCGTGGTGCGTGCCGCGATGAAGCCGATTCCGTCCATTCCGAAGGCGTTGAGGACCGTTGACGTGACCACCGGCGAAGCCGCGCAGGCCATCAACCAGCGTTCTGACAACACCGCGGTGCCGGCGGCAGCGGTCGTGGCCGAAGCGATGGTGAGGCTCACCATCGCCGCATATGTGCTGGAGAAGTTCGGCGGCGACAACGTAGCCGAAACCAGGCATAACGCCGAGAACTATCTGGCCTCTTGGCCGGAACACATGAGGTGATGCGTCGTGACGATGCATAGGCCCGTTGCCGTGATCATCGGCATGATGGGGGCGGGAAAGACCCGCGTCGGCAGAGAAGTCGCGCAGATGATGAATCTGCCGTTCCTGGATGCCGACAGCGAGATCGAACATGACGCCGGCATGAGGATTCCGGAATATTTCGAACGTTATGGCGAACCGGCGTTCCGTGATCTTGAAAGCGATGTCGTACTTGACATCCTTGAGGATTTCGACGGTATCTTCTCGCTGGGTGGGGGCGCACCGATGACCATACATCACGGACGGAGGCAAGGTCGTCTATCTGATGGCCGACCCCAAGGAAGCCATGGAGCGAGCCAATCGTGGCGGTGGCCGACCGATGCTGAACGGCGATGCCAACGAGCGTTGGAAGAAGCTGTACCGTGATCGTGATCCGGTATTCAGGCAGGTCGCGAACGTGCATGTGCGCACGCATGGTCAAACGCCGCAGGCCGCGGCGAGAAAGCTGATGGATATGATCGCTCAACGAACCGTACATGTCACCGGTGCCACGATCGAGCCTTACGACGTGAGCATCGGCGAAGGCGCGATGAACCAGCTTGCGCAGGTATTGGGGGACAAGCCCTCCAAGGTGGCTCTTATCTACACCCAGCCGGTGCAGCGTCATTCCGACCGGGCACGCACCTTGTTGCGCCAGGGTGGATACGAAGTGTATGACATCGTGATCCCCGACGCCGAAGCCGGCAAGACCATCGATGTGGCCAACGGCATCTGGCAGCGTCTGGGAGACGAGGGATTCACCCGTTCCGATGCGATCGTCGGTCTGGGAGGCGGTGCGGCCACCGATCTGGCCGGTTTCGTAGCCGCCACATGGATGCGTGGCATCCGCTACGTGAACTGTCCGACATCCTTGCTGGCCATGGTGGATGCCTCCACTGGCGGCAAGACGGGTATCAACACGCCACAGGGCAAGAATCTGGTCGGTTCGTTCTACACGCCGGCCGGCGTGCTCGCCGATATGAAAACGCTTGTCTCCCTGCCCAATGACATCTTCATCGAAGGTCTGGGCGAGGTTGCGAAGTCCGGTTTCATCAAGGACCCTGAGATTCTGAGGATTCTCGAAGATCATGCCGATGAGCTGCGTTCCTTTGACGGCGCTACCTTCCTTGATTCCAATTTGAAGGAAGTCGTCGCCGAGCTGATCGAACGCACCGTGACCGTGAAGGCCTATCATGTATCCGCCGACCTCAAGGAGGCGGGATTGCGTGAATTCCTGAATTACGGACACACGCTCGGCCATGCCATCGAGAAGCTCGAACATTTCCGCTGGAGGCACGGCAACGCCGTCGCAATCGGTTGCATCTATGCCGCCGAACTGTCACATCTGCTGGGCTACATCGATCGGGATCTGGTGGACTATCATCGTTCACTGCTTGGCTCGCTGGGCCTGCCGACCTCGTGGAACAACGGAACGTGGGATGATGTGCTCGCCCTCATGCACCGTGATAAGAAGGCCCGCGGCAACAAGCTGCGTTTCGTGGTTCTCGACGACATCGGCCATCCGATTCATCTTGAGGATCCGCCGGCGGATGCCGTCGAAGAGGCATTCCGCCGCATTCAGCACTGACATGGCCGACGGAAAGCGGCAGACAAGAATCGTAAGGAAGTGATCATGACCAAAGTAGTGGTTGTCAACGGACCGAACCTCGGTCGCCTCGGTGTACGCCAGCCAGACGTGTATGGCAGGCAGGATCTTGAGACTCTGCGCACGCTATGCACCGAATGGGGCAAGGAACTCGGTCTTGACGTGGAAGTGCGCCAGAGCGATGACGAGGCCGAGATG
>OGGI01002163.1_pt1 | contig 12003 bp, 9 predicted proteins | sample 1571051 | NCBI WGS metagenome assembly OGGI01 (sample SAMEA2582075, study PRJEB24529) | metagenome | biome: Human gut stool | place: China | collected 2011 | reverse complement strand
AACATCAGATTAAATTTGCAGAAGCGGTTGAAATCGTACGTAATATGGTGGGCTACACGAACCATACGATTCTTGCCGAAGCCTTAGAAAAATGGCCTTTAGCTTATTTAGAAGACGTGGTTCCTCATTTAGTGAAGATCATCAAAAAACTGAATAAATTAGTGCAGAAAGAATATCCGAATCCTGATGTACAAATTATTGATAAGCAAAAACGCGTCCATATGGCGCATATGGATATTCATTTTTCAAACTCCGTAAACGGTGTGGCAGCACTACACACGGAAATTTTGAAAAATTCCGAACTCAAAGCGTTTTATGAAATTTATCCGGAGAAGTTTAATAATAAAACTAACGGAATCACCTTCCGTCGTTGGTTAGAATTTTCTAACCAAGCGTTATCTGCTTATATTAAACAACTTATTGGCGATGAGTACTTACATGATGCAACTCAATTGGAAAAACTGCTTGCCTTTAAAGATGACAAAAAAGTACATCAAAAATTAGCTGAAATTAAATTCCGGAATAAATTAGCTCTGAAGACTTATCTTAAAGAAAATAAAGGCATTGAATTGGATGAAAATTCCATTATCGATACACAAATTAAGCGTTTCCACGAATATAAACGCCAACAAATGAATGCGCTTTATGTGATTCATAAATACCTTGAAATCAAAGCAGGCAAACTGCCGAAACGTAAAATTACCGTAATTTTTGGTGGGAAAGCCGCACCGGCTTATGTAATTGCACAGGATATTATTCATTTAATTCTTTGCTTGTCTGAGTTAATCAATAATGATCCGGACGTGAATCAGTATTTAAACGTGTATTTAGTGGAAAACTATAATGTTAGCGTAGCGGAAAAATTGATCCCGGCAACAGATATTTCAGAACAAATATCCCTTGCTTCAAAAGAAGCATCTGGTACCGGCAATATGAAGTTTATGCTGAATGGTGCATTAACTTTAGGCACCATGGATGGTGCAAATGTTGAAATCGCAGAATTAGCCGGCGCAGAAAATATTTATACCTTTGGTAAGGATGCTGAAAGCATTATCAAGCTGTATGAAACTGCCGGTTATGTGTCGAAAGATTACTATGAAAAGGATAAATATATTAAAAGAGCGGTCGATTTTATCCTTGATTCTACGCTAGTGAAACTGGGTAATAAAACGCGTTTAAAACGTCTGCATGATGAATTGCTTAATAAAGACTGGTTTATGACCTTGATTGATTTTGATGCGTATGTGAAAGCAAAAGAACACATTTTAGCGGATTATGAAGATCAAGATAGCTGGAATAGAAAAGTGATTCATAATATTGCGAAAGCGGGATTTTTCTCATCTGACCGCACCATTGCACAATATAACGCTGATATTTGGCATTGTGAGGATTAAAGGGGAGAATCTATGAAACTGCTCACCCTAAATACACACGCTTGGTTAGAAGATAACCAAGCGGAAAAAATCGACATTCTTGCCGACACCATTGTGGAAAAAGGCTACGATGTAATTGCATTGCAGGAGGTAAATCAATTGATGGCATCTCCTGCCATTTCTCGGGAATTGAAAGCGGATAACTACGGTGTCATTTTACTCAATAAAATCAACCAAAGTGCGGAGCAAAAATACTCACTTTTTTGGAGCAACTCGCACATCGGTTACGACAAATATGACGAAGGCATCGCCTTTTTAACCCGCTTGTCTGTGTGCGAAGTTGATCCGTTTTATTGCAGCCAGAATCAACGCCTTGATTCCATCCTTTCCCGCAAAATTCTCGGCTTAACCGTGGAATATCAAGGCAAGCGGATTGATTGCTACTCTTGCCACATCAATTTGCCAAACTGTGAAGGCGAAAATCAGCTTGATAACATTCGTAACATTGTCGAACGCAGCCAAAGCAGCAATCTTAAAATATTGATGGGGGATTTTAACACCGATGCCATTGGCGATTTGCAATCTTATCAACAAATTAAATCGCTTGGTTTGCTTGATACCTTTGAGCTCGCAGAACAAAAAGATAGTGGAGTGACGGTAGAAAAAGCAATTGACGGCTGGCAAGGGCATAGCCAAGAGAAGCGATTAGATTACATTTTTTTAAATCAAGCCCAAAGGGTTTTATCCAGTCAGGTGATTTTTAACAGTAAAAAGAAACCGATTGTATCCGACCATTTTGGTGTAGAAGTTGAGCTTTTATTGTAGGAGATCTAAATGAAAAAACTGCTCAGTTTTGAATTTTGGCAAAAATTCGGCAAGTGCTTAATGGTGGTGATTGCCGTTATGCCTGCCGCAGGTTTAATGGTCAGTATCGGTAACTCATTGCCGTTAATTAGCAATGCCCATTGGCTCGCCATGGTGGGGAACATTATCGCCCAAATCGGTTGGGGGATTATTGGTAACCTTCACTTGCTCTTTGCGCTAGCCATTGGTGGTAGCTGGGCGAATGAACGTGCAGGCGGTGCATTCGCGGCTGGCTTGGCGTTTATCTTGATTAACTTAATCACGGGTAATTTCTTTGGTGTGAAATTGGAAATGTTAAGCGATCCAACTGCACACGTAAGCACCGTATTCGCAGGAGAAATTCCTGTTGCACACTATTTCATGAATATTCTCGGACAACCAGCCTTAAATATGGGCGTGTTCGTCGGGATTATTGCGGGTTTTGTGGGGGCAACCACGTTCAACAGCTACTACAACTTCCGTAAATTGCCTGAAGTGCTTACCTTCTTCAACGGTAAACGTTTTGTGCCTTTTGTTGTGATTTTCCGCTCTGTAATTGTGGCAATTTTCTTAGCCTTATTCTGGCCAATCGTACAAACAGGGATCAACCATTTCGGCGAATGGATTGCCAATTCACAAAGCTCTGCACCAATTCTTGCACCATTTGTATACGGTACCTTAGAACGTCTCTTATTGCCATTCGGCTTGCACCATATGCTTACCATTCCGATGAACTACACTTCATTAGGTGGCACTTATGAGTTCTTAACTGGTGCACAAGCGGGCAAACAAGTATTCGGTCAAGACCCATTATGGCTCGCATGGATTTCTGACCTCATCAACTTAAAAGATTCAGGCGATATTGTACAATACAACGAATTACTTAATAATGTGACTCCAGCTCGCTTTAAAGTGGGTCAAATGATTGGCTCAAGCGGTATCTTAATGGGCTTAACTCTTGCGATGTACATCAATGTCGATGCTGACAAGAAAAAAGTGTACAAAGGGATATTCCTTTCATCTGCACTAGCGGTGTTCTTAACTGGCGTAACCGAGCCAATCGAATATATGTTTATGTTTGTGGCACTTCCACTTTACCTTGTGTATGCAGTAATACAAGGTGCAGCGTTCGCAATGGCAGATATTGTGGACTTACGCATGCATTCATTCGGTAACATCGAGTTCTTAACCCGTACGCCTATGGCAATTAAAGCGGGCATCGGAATGGATTTAATTAACTTCATCTGGGTTTCAATCCTATTCGCCGTGGTGATGTTCTTTATCGCCAATTTTATGATTAAGAAATTTAACCTTGCCACCGCAGGTCGTAACGGTAACTATGATGCAAAAACCTCAGACGAAGCGCCATCAGACGATAAAAAAGTGGCAAACGCCAGTGAACAAGTGGTGAAAATCATCAACTTACTGGGCGGCAAAGATAATATCTCGAATGTCGATGCTTGTATGACCCGTTTACGCATCACCGTTCATAACCCAGAATTAGTGGGCAAAGAAGCGGAATGGAAACAAGTTGGTGCAATGGGCTTTATTGCCAAAGGCACAGGTATCCAAGCGATTTACGGACCAAAAGCCGATGTATTGAAATCGGATATTCAAGATTTGCTTTCATCAGGAGCGGAAATTCCTAAACTGTAAGAGAAGTTTCTTAAAGAAATCTCCATTGATATGTAAATTCAATGGAGATTTTTATTTTTAAATATTCATAATCTCTAAGAGCCGTTGATAATTCATGTCATTTTTTATAATTAGAGAATTTCCTCTTTTTGTGATAGATTATGCAAATTTTTTGAATAATTAACGAAATAAATAAAAGGGCATTTCATGTCAAAAAGCAAAATCGGGTTAGTATCACTTACTGCACTAGTGCTGAGTTCAATGATTGGTTCGGGTATTTTTAGCCTACCACAAAATATGGCTGCAGTTGCAAGTGCGGAAGCTTTGCTCACAGGTTGGGCTATCACAGGTTTGGGGATTCTTTTCCTTGGGCTCTCTTTTTTCTTTCTCTCTCGATTACGTCCTGATTTAGATGGTGGCATTTATACCTATGCCCGTGAAGGCTTTGGCGATTTTATCGGCGGACTTGCAGCATGGGGCTACTGGCTCTGTACTTCTATTGGCAGCGTGAGTTATCTTGTGGTGGCATTTAGTGGCTTTGGTCTATTCTTTGATAGTGAACAAGTCACCATCTTTGGCGATGGTACTTCGCTGATGTCGATTTTATCTGCCTCTATGGTGGTGTGGTTGATCCATATTTTGATCGCAAAGGGCGTAAAAGAGGCCGCCTATGTGAACCTGATTGCGACGATCGTTAAAGTACTTCCATTAATTGTTTTTATTGTATTAGCCATAATCTTTTTCTCCCCAACTCAATTTATGCAAGATTTCCACGGCGAAAGTTTGCAAATGCCGTTATTAGATCAAATCAAAAGCACAATGCTCATTACCCTTTGGGTTTTTGTTGGCGTGGAAGGTGCAACGGTTCTTTCCGCTCACGCGAAAAAGAAAAACGATGTGGGTATTGCGACTATCCTCGGTATTTTAATCGCCCTGATTCTTTATGTAGCGATTACGGCTCTTTCGCTCGGTATTTTACCGCGTGAAGTGATTGCTGCTATGCCGAATCCTTCAATGACTGGCATTATGGAGCATATGATCGGTACAAGCGGTAAAATTTTGATTACTTTTTGCTTAATTGTATCCGTACTTGCATCTTATATGAGCTGGACAATGTTTTCGGCAGAAGTGATGTATCAAGCGTCTAAAACACAAGTATTCCCACGTTTTTTGAATAAAAAGAATGAAAACGATACACCAATTAGCTCGCTCTGGTTTACTAACATCGTTATTCAAATTATCTTGGTGCTCGTTTTTTTTACCAGCAAAGGGTATGATGTACTCATTCAGTTAGCAACCACAATGATTCTAGTGCCTTATTTTTTAGTCGGCACTTATTTACTTCGTCTCGCATTTAAAATTGGGGCTGTTTGGTATATCAAGCTGACTGGAATTATTGCAACCCTTTACGGTTTCTGGTTAGTTTACGCTGCTGGAATGGAGTATTTGCTCTTTTCGGTGATTTTATACACACCTGGGGCAATTCTCTTTTTCTACACACGTTATCAGAAAACAGGTAAATTTGATTTTTCACGTAATGAAACGGTTGCTCTTGGCTGTACCTTTCTTTTATCCATTGGCTCTATTTATGCCTTTTTGTAGTACACTTTTATAAGATGAAATATCTCGCCCTAATCTTTAATTTCTTAGTTTCTATTTCTCAAAATACTCGCCACTACTTTAAAAGTGGCTCTTTTGCGATAGCGGTTTATCCCTATTTAATGCATCCTTGCTTTAAGAAAATGGCGATGATTTTAACCGTTATTTTCGGTGGATTAATGGCTTATGCGGGGGTATTTTATCTTTTTGGTGAACACGTTGCGATTCTATTTAGTGAACGTTCCATCACCACTTATTTTCATCATTCAACATTAGAACTTTTTTTCCCGATTGGAAGCGTGATTGATGGTAAAGAAAGCTCGCTTTCCAACTTACCGCATATTATGCGAGCATTGTTTAGCTACCAAAGCTACATCGTCGTGCCGTTCTATTTTATTTGCCTTTATCCAATTTCACACAAACGCCTCTGGCTGGTTGAACTTTTGCTCGCACTGCTTTTTGCTATCGGTACGGCATTAGTATCCGGGATTACAAGCGGTCGATATTCAGAGGGTAATTTGCAAAATTTCGGCTTAAGCCTCACGATTATTATCGGTAACTTAATGTTGCTTTTTATAGGGCTAGATTTAGACAAAACCCTTACACCACGCCTTAAAAAATCAAGTCTCTGGCTTGGTTTTATTGGATTGATTTGCGTAAGTATTACAATGGTTTATCCAACGTTATTTTCACCAATATTAGAGCGTATCAGCCTTTATACAATAATGATTTGGGAAATAATTGCGGGTTTTGCCGTCATAAGAAATATCATAAGCCATCGCCAACAAGAGGAAGAAGATGATGAAATTTATTGATCGCTATTCACAACTGATTGCCATCCCGACTATTTCAAGTCTTGAAGCATTTGAAGATCAGTCGAACAAACCGCTGATTGAATTATTGGCAAACTGGCTCAATGATTTAGGCTTTCACACCGAGATTTTAGCGGTTGAAAATAGCCGAGATAAATACAATTTATTGGCAACTTATGGCGAAGGCGAAGGCGGCTTATTGCTGGCGGGACACACCGACACAGTTCCTTTTGATGAGGGAAAATGGACGTTTAATCCATTTAATGTTACTGAAAAAGAAGGGAAAATTTACGGCTTAGGCACAGCGGATATGAAAGGCTTTTTTGCTTTCATTGTGGATGTAGTAAGCCAACTTGACTTAAGTCAAGTGAAAAAACCGCTCCGCATTTTAGCCACAGCCGATGAAGAAACAACAATGATCGGAGCAAGAACATTTGCGCAATATAGCCATATTCGTCCAGAATGTGCCATTATTGGCGAGCCAACTTCACTTAAGCCAATTCGAGCACACAAAGGGCATATAGGCGAGGCAATTCGTATCACGGGCAGAAGTGGGCATTCAAGCGATCCCGAACGTGGTATCAATGCAATTGAGTTGATGCACGAAGCCACAAGTCACTTAATTGCGATGCGTAATGAATTAAAAACAAAATTCCGCAACGATTTCTTCAAAGTACCTTATCCAACAATGAACTTTGGTAACATTCACGGTGGCGATGCAATTAACCGCATTTGTGCTTGCTGTGAATTGCAATTGGATATGCGTCCACTCCCTGGTTTAGCGATGGAAGATTTACATCATTTGATGCTAGAAAATCTCGCCCCAATGCTGGAAAAATATGGCGATTTAATCGAAATTTGTCAGCTGCACGGTGGTATCCCAGGCTATGAATGCGAGCATTCTGCTCAAATTGTGCAAGTGGTGGAAAAATTGTTGGGCGAAAAATGTGAGTCAGCAAACTATTGCACTGAAGCACCTTATATCCAGCAACTTTGCCCAACATTAGTTCTTGGCCCTGGTTCGATTGAACAAGCGCACCAACCCGATGAATTTTTAGAAACGAAGTTTATTGAGCCGACAAGAGAGCTATTGACGAAGTTAATTCAGCATTTTTGTTTTTAAATTATGAAACAACTCTTCTTTTTACTTTCTTTGCTCTTTTTCTGGCAAATTTCACCGCTTGTAATAGCGAAAACAGAGCGAACCATTAATTGTAAAGTTGTGGGTATCAGCGATGGCGATACCCTCACTTGCTTACAAAATCGCACAGAACTTAAAGTGAGATTGCTTTATATCGATGCCCCCGAGTCATCTCAATCCTTCGGTAATAAAGCGAAGCAAGCCTTATCTAACTTAGCGTTTAAAAAGCAAGTGACGTTGCAAAGCACTGGGTATGATAAATATGGGCGAGTGTTAGCGGTGGTTTATGACCATAATACCAACGTCAATTTAAAACTGGTTGAGCAAGGAATGGCGTGGGCGTATCGTCAAACTCAATCGATTTATGAACAAACTCAAAAGCAAGCGAGAAGTCGTCGAATTGGATTATGGAACGATGCTCGCCCAATTGAACCGACTGAATGGCGGAAAACTAAAGGCATTGGTTATCAGCGCTCAAATGATAGCAATGTTGTGCAAACCCACAAACCTGAATATTCGAGCGTAATGAGCAGTGTGGATTGTTCACAAAAATTAACTTGCCAAGATTTCAAGAACTACTCTGAAGCAGTACGATATTTTCACCAATGTAATGCAAAAAAATTAGATGGCGATGGCGACAATATTCCGTGCAATAGCCTCTATAACAAAATGAGAAAACATCGATAAGGAAAATTCCGATGAGCCAAATTAACCAGAAATTTCGCCAACATTTTCCGTTTTTCCGCCAATCTCCTGATTGGGCGTATTTAGACAGCGCTGCGACCACGCTAAAACCGCAAGTGTTGATTGATGCGACTCAGCATTTTTACAGTTCAGCTGGCTCGGTGCATCGTAGCCAATATGATTTGTCTCAAACTCAACAATATGAACAAGCTCGTAGTTTAGTCGCTGAACGTTTTAATGCGAAGCGAGAAGAGGTCATTTGGACCAGCGGCACAACTCACAGTCTGAATTTAGTTGCTTACGGGCTAGAAGATCAAATCCAAGCAGGCGATGAGATTGTGATTTCTGTTGCTGAGCATCACGCCAATTTTATTCCGTGGCAGCAACTTGCCAAACGTAAACAGGCAAAATTGATTGTGTTGCCGTTAAATGCAGATTACCAAATCGATCAGCAGGCTTTAACACAAATCTTATCGGCAAGAACCAAAATTGTAGCATTTAATTTAGTCTCGAATGTAACAGGCGTTCGCCAACCAGCGGAACGGATTGTCGCCATTATTCGTGAGCATTCTTCTGCTCAAATTGTGGTGGATATGGCACAAGCAGTCTGTTCTGAGCAAGTGGATGTACAAAAAATCGGAGCGGATTTCTATGCCTTCTCTGCACATAAAATGTATGGACCAAATAGCGTTGGCGTTTTGATTGGGAAATTCGACCGCTTGCAAGTCTTAAAACCGCTCTTTTATGGCGGGAAGATGTTACAAAATGTAACTGAAACCGCACTTACGTTAGCAGAGCTGCCTTATCGTTTAGAAGCGGGTACACCGAATATTGCAGGCATTATTGGTTTTGGCGAAGTGTTACAATGGCTAAAAGAATGGGATTTTGAAGCATTAAATCAATCGCTCTATCAGCTTGCGGAAAATACTCGCAAGCGGTTAAAAAACTATAAAAATTTGCATATTCTAGGCAGTCAAAATAGCCCGACAATGAGCTTTGTAATTGGAGGTGTTCACCACGCTGATTTGGCGTCTTTTTTCACCGAGAGCAAAGTGGCAATTCGTAGTGGAGAGCATTGTGCGAAACCTTATCTTCGCTACTTAAATCAAGCGGGAACGGTGCGACTTTCACTGTCTCATTACAATACTGATGCGGATGTGGAGCAATTTTTCATAGCCCTTGATAAAGCGTTAGCAATTTTATTGGATTAGATCAAAAAATAACGATTTTATGGTAGAATTCGCCCGCAAAAAGGCGTAATCTCTCGCTCAATTGAATTTTTTAATTTTTAAATAAGGTATCAAAATGGCTAAAGAAATTAAACGTATTGCCGTATTAACAAGCGGTGGCGATGCACCAGGTATGAATGCCGCTATCCGCGGTGTGGTGCGTGCAGCATTAAGCGAAGGTTTAGAAATCTATGGCGTTCGCGATGGTTACTACGGTTTATACCACGATAAATTAGTAAAATTAGAGCGTCACTCTGTATCAGACGTAATTAATCGCGGTGGTACATTCTTAGGTTCTGCACGTTTCCCTGAATTTAAAGATCCAGCAGTTCGTGCAAAATGCGTGGAAGTGCTTAAAAAATATGAGATCGATGGCTTAGTAGTTATCGGCGGTGACGGTTCTTATATGGGTGCAAAATTATTAACTGAAGAGCACGGTATTAACTGCATCGGTTTGCCAGGTACAATCGACAACGATGTAGCAGGTACGGATTACACTATTGGTTATCAAACAGCACTTGAAACGGCATTAGAAGCTATCGACCGTTTACGTGATACTTCAAGCTCACACCAACGTATTTCAATTGTTGAAATTATGGGACGTCACTGTGGTGACTTAACCATCAGTGCCGCATTAGCAGGCGGTTGTGAATACATCGTCGTACCAGAAAAAGGCTTAGACAAAGAATCCCTTATGCGTAATATTGAAAGTGGTTTACGCAAAGGTAAACGCCACGCAATTATTGCTATTACAGAGTTAATGACTGATGTACATCAATTAGCACGTGAAATTGAAGATAAATTTGGTCACGAAACCCGTGCAACCGTATTAGGTCACACACAGCGCGGTGGTGTACCTTGTGCTTTTGACCGTATTTTAGGCTCACGTATGGGCGTTTATGCGGTAGAGTTATTACTGCAAGGCTTTGGTGGTCGCTGTGTGGGCATCCAAAACGAAAAATTGGTTCACCACGATATTATTGATGCCATCAACAATATGCGTCGTCCATTCAAAGAAGAATTATTTGAAACATCAAGAAAATTGTTCTAATTTGATGTTATTATTTAAAAAGTAAATGTATGAGGGGCGTGCTGAGCACGCCCTTTGCTATGATTAAAGGAAAAAAAGAATGTTTGAATTAAACCCGATCCGTACCCAACTTGCTGATCTCGCTGAACGCACCAATGTGCTTCGGGGGTATCTTTGACTTTGATGCCAAAGTTGAACGCCTAGAAGAAGTGAATGCTGAATTAGAGCAACCTGAAATCTGGAACACGCCAGAAAAAGCTCAAGCTTTAGGTAAAGAGCGTTCCGCTCTTGAAATGGTGGTCAATACTATTAAAGCACTCGATCAAGGCATTGAAGATGTGGAAGGCTTAATCGAACTTGCCGTTGAAGCAGAAGATGAAGAAACTTTCAACGAAGCCCAAGCAGAAGCGGTCGAGTTAGAAGCAAAACTTGCAAAATTAGAGTTTCAACGAATGTTCAGCGGTCAGCACGATGCGTCTGATTGCTACGTGGATTTACAGGCAGGTTCGGGCGGTACGGAAGCACAAGACTGGACGGAAATGCTCCTAAGTATGTATTTACGCTGGGCAGAAAGCAAAGGATTCAAGGCAGAGTTGATCGAGGTTTCAGACGGTGATGTCGCTGGCTTAAAATCGGCAACAATTCGCGTGTCGGGCGAATATGCCTTCGGTTGGCTACGTACTGAAACAGGCATTCACCGATTAGTGCGTAAAAGCCCATTTGACTCAAATAATCGCCGCCATACCTCATTTGCTGCAGCTTTTGTTTATCCTGAAATTGATGATGATATTGATATTGAAATTAACCCAGCAGATCTTCGCATCGATGTTTACCGAGCATCGGGAGCGGGTGGTCAGCACGTGAACAAAACTGAATCTGCAGTGCGAATTACCCATATGCCATCGGGTATTGTGGTGCAATGCCAAAATGGTCGCTCACAACATCAGAATAAAGATCAGGCAATGAAACAGCTCAAGGCTAAATTGTTTGAGATGGAAATGATGAAGAAAAATGCCGAAAAACAGGCGATGGAAGATAACAAATCCGATATCGGTTGGGGTAGCCAGATCCGCTCTTATGTGTTAGATGATAGCCGTATTAAAGATTTGCGTACTGGTGTGGAAAACCGAAATACTCAAGCCGTGCTTGATGGCGATTTGGATAAGTTCATTGAAGCTAGTCTTAAGGCTGGGTTGTAAGCCAGATAATAATTATTACTTAATTTCTTCGTAAATAATGACTGCCAAATCTTCCTTCCCCCTTTGTTAAAGAGTGGGAGAGGAGATTTGGCAGAAGAAAATTCGAAGAAATTAATTTATAAATCCATAACAAAACTAATAAGGTTCCTATGCTCCCTCGTTTCGTTCACCTCAAAGTTCACAGCGATTTCTCAATGATTAACGGTTTAGCTAAAGTCAAACCGCTGGTAAAAAATGCTGTGGCAGACAATATGGTTGCGATGGCTCTTACCGATTTCACCAACTTTTGTGGCTTGGTAAAATTCTATGGTGAAGCCCTCAGTTCAGGGTTAAAACCGATCATCGGGGCAGATATTCTCGTACGTGCCATACCAGAAACTGAAGAGCTGGACGAGCTCACTTTACTTGCCAAAAACAACATAGGCTATCACAACATCACGATGTTACTTTCTAAAGCC
>OGGI01002161.1_pt1 | contig 12006 bp, 7 predicted proteins | sample 1571051 | NCBI WGS metagenome assembly OGGI01 (sample SAMEA2582075, study PRJEB24529) | metagenome | biome: Human gut stool | place: China | collected 2011 | reverse complement strand
GAAAGGCGAGGGATTTTAAATCCCTTGCGTCTACCGATTCCGCCACTCGGGCAACGTTTAAATTATCAGCGTTGCGAACTGATGGGGCGTATTATAGAGATTTCCATTTTGCTGTCAAACAGATTTCTATTGATTTTTTTAGAAAATGCTTCAAGCGGTTCGTTTTTAGTCATATCTTGCGAATTTTCGCCAAAAATCAACCGCTTGAAGCGTACTTTCTTATTTCGCCAATGTTTCCATAAGCTCAGAAACAAACTGCAAGCGTACTTCATTGCTTTCTAATGGCTTGGTAAATTTAAATTTTAACGGCCCATCAAATTTATAAGCCATTTTATCTTGCTGAATCAGTTGCAAGAATTTCATCGGGTCAGGCGTGGCGGTTACTTTAAATTCTAAGAAACCACCGTTGATGCCCGCCTCGATTTTCTTCAAGCCTAATGTTTTCGCTAAATGGCGAATTTGGGTGATCTGGAATAGATTTTTTGTCGCTTCTGGTAATAACCCGAAACGGTCGATAAGTTCGACTTTTAACTCTTTCAATGCCTCCTCATTTTCTGTACTTGCAATGCGTTTATAGAACGATAATCGCATATTCACATCTGGCACGTAATCCTCTGGTAAGAGTGCAGGAATACGTAACTCAATTTCTGTTTGGTTTTGCGTAATCTCATCCAAACTTGGCTCACGTCCTTCTTGCAAGGCTTTTACTGCATTTTCGAGCAAGTCCATATAAAGCGAGAAACCGATAGATTCGATCTGCCCACTCTGTTCGCTTCCTAGTAATTCGCCCGCACCTCGGATTTCCAAATCGTGCGTGGCTAATACAAAGCCTGCACCTAAATTATCAATGGAACTCAAGGCTTCTAAACGTTGCTGTGCATCTTTGGTCATCATTTTTGGATGCGGTGTAAGCAAATAAGCGTAAGCCTGTTGATGTGAACGCCCTACTCGTCCACGTAGTTGATGCAATTGTGCTAAGCCAAATTTATCCGCTCGTTCAATAATAATGGTATTTGCAGTGGGCACATCTATCCCTGTTTCAATAATGGTCGAACAGACCAAAATATTAAAACGCTGATGATAAAAATCACTCATCACCCGTTCGAGTTCACGTTCACGCATCTGCCCATGCCCGATGATAATACGTGCTTCAGGTACAAGTTCCGTCAATTTTGAGGCACAATTTTCAATCGTTGCCACATCATTATGTAGGTAATAAACTTGTCCGCCACGCAGAATTTCACGCAGAATTGCCTCGCGAATAATCAAATCATCGCTTTGTCGTACAAAGGTTTTAATCGTTAAACGGCGTGCAGGTGGGCTGGCGATAATCGACAAGTCTCGCATGCCATTTAATGCCATATTGAGTGTACGCGGAATCGGCGTTGCGGTGAGCGTAAGAATGTCAATATTCGCACGTAACTGCTTGATTTTCTCTTTCTGACGCACACCAAAACGGTGCTCTTCATCAATCACTAGCAAGCCTAAGTTGTGGAACTGCACATCTTCTTGCAACAACTTATGCGTACCGACCAAAATATCAATTTTCCCCTCTGCCACTTTCTGCAAAATCTCTTTTTGCTCTTTTGCGGTTTTAAAACGTGAGAGTACTTCGATATTAATTGGATAATTCGCAAAACGATCTTTAAAATTATCAAAATGTTGCTGAGCGAGCAGTGTGGTCGGCACTAAAATCGCCACTTGTTTATGGTTCATTACCGCAAGGAATGCGGCACGTATTGCCACTTCGGTTTTACCAAAGCCCACATCCCCACAGACAAGACGATCCATCGCTTTCGGCTGGCACATATCGCTGACCACAGCGTTGATTGCCAACTTCTGATCTTCGGTTTCCTCAAACGGGAAAGTTTGGCTAAATCGCACATATTCTTCTCGGTTATACTCAAAGGCAAAGCCTTTTTGCGATTCACGTTTGGCGTAAACATCCAGCAATTCTGCTGCTACATCACGGATTTTCTCCGCTGCTTTTTGGCGAGATTTCGCCCACGCTTCTGAGCCTAATTTATGCAATGGTGCAGTTTCATCCGCTCCGCCAATGTAGCGAGAAATCAGATGCAATGAGGCAACAGGCACATAAAGTTTCGCTTCGTTGGCATATTCCAGCACCACATATTCCGCTTTCACTCCGCCCGCATCAAGCACAGTTAAGCCCGCATAACGTCCCACACCATTTTCTAAATGCACCACTGCTTGCCCGATTTTAAGCTCGGCAAGATTACGAATCAGCGTATCAGGGTTTACTGTTTTGCGTTTATCGGCTGATTTTGGTTGATGCACACGTTCGCCCAATAAATCCGTTTCGCAAATGATTGCCAGATTTTCACCGCTTGTTTCTTCTGCATTTTCAATCACAAAACCTTGATCAAGTGCTGAAATCAGCAATGAAATCGGCTCTTTGATCTCATTAAGCATTTTAATTTGTTTTGGTTTGAGCTTCAGCGGTGCAAGCAAATCCAGTAATGTTTCGCGTCTGCCTTCGGTTTCAACTGAGAAAACGATGTTACCATTAAATTTTTCACGGAATTGCTCAAAGTTTGCGAATGGATTTTTTAAATGTGGGTTAACTGCAAGATCAGGTAACTTCGCGACATTTAAATTATTTTTTGCTGCACTTTTTTGTACTTGTTCTGAAGTAAGCGTTAAGCGTGGATAGCCTTTCAACAAGCGGTTGATTTCTTCCAATGAAAACCAAAGTTTGCTTGGTTCAAGTAACGGACGCATCGGGTCGATACGATTTTCAAAGCGTTTTTGTGCATCTTGGCGGAATTGTTCCGCTTTCTCTTGCAAGCCATCGAATGTAATAAAGAGCGAATGATTCGGCAGATAATCAAACAGGCTTGCCATCTCCTCAAAAAAGAGTGGCTGCCAATACTCAATGCCTGCATTCAAAATGCCTTTGCTCACTTGATGATAAATGTGTTCAGGCTCGTGGCGAATATTCGCGAAAGTTTCGCGAAATTTGCCACGGAAAAATTCGATGCCTTTGCTGTCAGTCGGAAATTCGTGTGCGGGCAGCAGGTTGATTTCGGGAATTTCACTCATTGTACGTTGCGTGTCCACATCAAAGGTGCGAATGGAGTCAATCTCATCATCCAAAAAATCCAAACGAAACGGTTGACTTGCTCCCATCGGGTAAAGATCAAGCAACGAACCACGCACTGCATATTCGCCGTGTTCCAAGACCTGTTCTACCGAGCGGTAACCTGCATTTTCAAGCTGTAAACGTAATTGTTGAATGCTGGATTGGTCGCCTTTTTTAATCAATAAAACGTGATTAGCCAAATAACTTGGCGGGCAAACTTTCTGTAAAAGCGTACTAATCGGCAGTAAAAAAATCTGTTTTTTGCCTTGTTGCAACTGATAAAGAGCCGAAAGGCGAGCGGAAATAATCTCTTGATGAGGAGAAAAATTATCGTAAGGCAATGTTTCCCAATCGGGGAACATTGCTACAGGTAGCTTGGTAAAGGCTGTCAATGCTTTTTCAAGACGGAGTGCTGTGCGAGTATCAGGTGTTACCACCACGGTAACACCTTGAAATTGCTCAGAAGATTGAGCGATAACGAGCGTGTCAGAATGCCCGATAATATTGCCAAGCGTTTGATGATCTTGATATGTCGTGTCGGTTTTAGGTAATGAGAATTGGAGGTTTGTGTACATAAGCGGTTACATTTTTAAAAAATTGTCCGATTTTCGATGGATTTAACGATATCGTCAAGCTTAGAGGTTATTTTTATAAAATATCGTAAAAGAAAAGCATATGGGATTGCCATATGCTTATAGGAAGAAAAAAAGAATTATGCTTTTTCTTTAGGTGCTTGTTTATGTAATGCCATTTTCTGACGAATTTCACGGCGTTGTTTTGAAAGCTCAGCATTGCGTATCATATAGTCGTCCACACGGTTTTCGTAGTCATCACGCATATTCGCAATAATCGCACGAATTTCTGTTACGCTCATTTCATCAGTGATATATTGCGATAAGTTATCAAGCAATAACACACGTTTTTGGTTATCGCGGATTTTGCGATCATTGTCCGCTGTTTCTCGGTGTAATTTGTTTTTTAGGCGATATAGGTGAACGTAGTCCAACATATCTTGGAAAGATTGTTTTTGTGCGTCTGACATAAAAATATCCTCTAACTTAATGGAAAGAACGATGATAAAACTGCCTAAATCCTAGTCCTTTTAGGCTCTTTCGTCAAAAATTTTTCTAAACCTTTCTGCATTTGAATAAATAATCAGCAAAATTTTTATACTATAAGGGAGAACTTTCGCCTGTTTTGAGCAAAAAGTGATACAATCCCACCATTTTCTATATTTTTTGTATTTTACCTTTTAAGGAAAGTTTAATGCCTGTGGAAACCCGAACGCCTGCCGAACAACCTCGCGAATTTGCTGCTATCGATCTTGGTTCGAATAGCTTTCATATGATTGTCGCGCGAATTGTAAACGGTTCAATCCAAGTACTTTCTCGTCTAAAACGCCGCGTTCGTTTGGCGGATGGCTTAGATGAAAATCGTATTTTAAATCAAGAAGCAATGGATCGTGGATTGGCTTGCTTATCGCTTTTTGCTGATCGTTTACAAGGTTTTTCTGCTGAAAATGTGAAGGTTGTCGGCACCTACACTCTGCGCCGTGCATTAAATAATGATGAATTTCTGAAACAGGCTCAAGCTATTTTCCCCTTCCCTATTCAAATCATTTCTGGACAAGATGAAGCTCGTCTTATCTATTCAGGCGTCAGCCATACCCAGCCAGAAAAAGGCAGAAAATTAGTGGTGGATATTGGTGGTGGTTCAACTGAAATGACCATTGGTGATGATTTCACGCCCATTCGTGCTGAAAGCCGACATATGGGCTGTGTGAGTTTTGCTAAGCGTTTTTTCCCCCAAGGAAAGCTAAGCGAAGCACGCTTTCAATCAGCGTATCAGCTGGCGATGGAAAAATTAGAAGATTTAGAAACCGAATATTGTTCACTTGGCTGGCAACATGTGTTGGGATCATCTGGCACAATCAAAACCGTTTCTAAAGTGTTAATTTCAAACGGTTTTCGTGATGGTTTGATTACCGAAAAACGCTTAAAAAACATTATTCAAGCCTGCCTAAAATTTGATTCACTAAAAGAGATTCAGCTTAAAGGTTTGATTGAAGAACGAGCTGATGTGCTCGTGCCTGGTTTGGCGATTTTATTGGCATTATTCCACACGTTCAAAATTGAAAGTATGCGTTATTCCGATGGAGCATTACGTGAAGGGTTGATGTACGGCTTGGAAAAATATTTCCAAGTGGACGATATTCGCCAACGTACTGCACAGGCGTTAGCTATTCAATTCAATATTGATAAAGCGCAAGCTCACCGCGTTGAACATACAGCACTTTCGCTTTTTGACCAAGTAAAAATGTGGAAAAACCGTCATCAAGTAGCGGAGCTACGCGAGCTGGTTAAATGGGCAAGTTTATTGCACGAAATCGGGATTGTGATTAACCACAATAACGTAAACAAACACTCGGCATATATTATTTCAAATGCAATGTTAGCGGGCTTTGATGATGAACAACAAGCCTTGTTGGCAACCTTGATACGTTTCCATTTGAAAGGCTTTAAGAAGAGTGATTTACGCAGTACTAGCCGCTATCAATATCGTGATATTTTAACGCTGTTGCGTTTGTTCCGTTTGGCGGTGTTATTTAACCGCTCTCGTCAAGCCAGCGTAATGCCAAAGACATTGAAATTACACATTGACCAAAACGATTGGGCGTTGCAATTTGAGGCAGATTACTTAGTGCAAAATCCATTAGTGCAAGCAGATTTATTGGATGAGCAAAAACAGTTAGCGATGATTGATCTTCAATTGAGTATGGAATAGCGGTCTAATTTGTAAAAAATTTTGCAAATTTCACCGCTTGAAGGTTGAAAGCACTCCGCTTTTCGCTAGAATGAAACGACTTTTAATTAAAAAGAGGCAAACACATGACACAAGTTTACAATTTTAGTGCAGGCCCTGCGATGATGCCAAAAGCGGTGTTAGAACAGGCTCAAAAAGAACTTTTAAACTGGCAAGAGCAAGGCACTTCGGTAATGGAAGTCAGCCACCGCGGTAAGCTCTTTATGGAGTTGATTACTCAAGCAGATAAAGATTTCCGTGAGCTTTTCCACATTCCTGATAATTACAAAATCCTCTTTTTACAAGGTGGTGCGAGAAGGCAATTTGCCGCTATTCCGATGAATTTAATCGGTGAAAAAGGCAAAGCACTTTATTTAAATAGTGGTCACTGGTCGAGCACAGCGGCGAAAGAAGCCCGCAACTTCTGCGAAGTGGATGAAGTTTCTATCATTGAAACGGATGAAAATGGCGTGATTTCTGTCAATTGCACAGACTTCAGCGATATTGCTGAGCAGTATGACTACGTGCATTATTGCACTAACGAAACCATTTCAGGTGTGGAAATTAAATACATTCCAAACGTAGGTAATGCGGTGTTAGTGGCAGATATGTCATCTAACATTCTTTCAAGCAAAATTGACATCAGCAAATTTGGTGTGATTTACGCAGGTGCTCAGAAAAACTTAGGGCCAGCGGGGATTACCATTGTCATCGTGCGTGAAGATTTGATCGGTAGAGCACGCAAAGATACCCCCTCTATCTGGAACTATGAAATTCAAGCAAACTCAGATTCAATGATCAATACGCCACCTACTTTTGCGTGGTATTTATGTTCACTGGTATTCCAACACCTGTTAGCCACAGGCGGATTGGAAGCTGTTGAACAACGCAACTTAGCGAAAGCAAAACGCCTATATGATTACCTCAATCAAAGCACGTTCTATCGTAACTATATTGCAGAACAAAACCGTTCGGTAATGAACGTAACTTTCACCACTGACAATGATGAGCTTAATGCAAAATTTGTGGCTGAAGCGACCGCTTGTGGTTTACAGGCATTAAAAGGGCATAAAGTATTAGGCGGTATGCGTGCTTCTATTTACAATGCAATGCCAATGGAAGGTGTAGATGCCTTAATTGCATTTATGGATAAATTTGCAAAAGAGAACGCATAATAAAATCATCACTTTCGTTATGGCGTGTTGTTGAATAAGTAACACGCCATTTTAATGAATTGAACAAAACTTCATCATTTAAACTATAACTCATTGTTTTTATTTACTTTCTTATTCAAAGGTTTAGTATAATGTCAATCGTCAATCGTCAATCTTGCTGAAAATTTAACCGTTCAGGCTTTTCTCAATGATTTAGACGAAAAACTCTGGTCATCTGCGGATAAACTCCGCCAACAACTTGATGCCGCAAACTATAAACATATCGTTCTTGGTCTTATCTTTTTAAAATACATTTCTGATAATTTCACCCATCAACAGGAAAAAATTCAGGCAGAACTCTCCGATGCGGAAAACCCACTCTATCTTGACCGCACTTTTTTTGATACTGAAGAAGAGTATCAAGAAGCCTTAACCGCTGAACTAGAAAACCGTGATTATTACACCGCGGATAACGTATTTTGGGTGCCAGCTTCTGCGCGTTGGCAAGCCTTGCAAGAAGTCTCTATTCTCAACACTGGGGCAGAATTGCCTTGGAATATAGGAAAGGAGCGTGGGAAGTTTTCTGGCGTGGCAAAGCTCATTGATGATGCCTTTGATGCTATTGAAAAAGATAACGGAAAACTCAAAGGCGTACTCCAACGCATCAGCGGCTATGCCGTAAACGAAGACACTCTGCGTGGGCTGATTATCCTCTTCTCCGATACCAACTTTACCCGCCCGACTTACAACGGCGAGCCCGTACATTTAGGCGCAAAAGACATTCTCGGCCACGTTTACGAATACTTCCTCGGTCGCTTTGCCCAAGCCGAAGGCAAACGCGGCGGGCAATATTTCACACCGAAATCCATTGTTTCCCTGATTGTCGAAATGCTCGAGCCATACTCCGGCCGCGTGTATGACCCCGCCATGGGCAGTGGCGGCTTTTTCGTGCAAACCGAACGCTTTATCACCGCCCATCAAGGCAACATCAACAACGTTTCCATCTACGGGCAAGAATTCAACCCCACCACATGGAAACTTGCCGCCATGAACATGGCCATCCGCGGCATTGATTACGACTTCGGCAAACACAACGCCGACAGCTTCACGCAGCCGCAACACATCGACAAAAAGATGGATTTCATTATGGCAAACCCGCCATTCAATATCAGCGATTGGTGGAGCGAATCCCTAGCCGACGACCCACGTTGGGCATACGGCACGCCGCCCAAAGGCAACGCCAACTTCGCTTGGCTGCAACACATGATTTACCACCTCTCGCCAAACGGCAAAATGGCATTATTGCTTGCCAACGGCTCCATGAGCAGCCAAACCAACAACGAAGGCGAAATCCGCCAAGCCATCATCAATGCTGACTTGGTCGAATGTATGGTTGCCCTACCCGGACAGCTCTTCACCAACACCCAAATCCCCGCCTGTATTTGGTTTTTAAACCGCAACAAAAAGCGTAAAGGCGAAGTGTTGTTTATCGATGCCCGCCAAATCGGCTATATGAAAGACCGCGTATTGCGTGATTTCACCGCTGACGACATCGCCAAAATCGCCAATACCCTCCACGCTTGGCAACAATCAGACGGTTACGAAGACCAAGCTGCTTTCTGCAAATCCGCCACCTTAGAAGAGATTAAAGACTACGACTTCGTCCTCACACCAGGACGCTACGTCGGCACCGCAGAACAAGAAGACGACAGCGTACCATTTGCAGAAAAAATGCAAAATCTGACCGCTCTTTTAAAGGAGCAATTTGCGAAAAGTGCGGAATTAGAAGCGGAGATTAAGAAAAATTTAGGGGGATTGGGGTATGAGTGATTGGAAAGAATATACTCTGGGTGATATATCAAGAAATATATCAAGAAGATTTGACTTTAATGCATACCCAAATGTTGTATTTATTAACACTGGAGATGTATTAAATAATAAATTTCTACATTGTGATATATCAAATATCAAAGATTTACCAGGTCAAGCTAAGAAAGCCATAAAAAAAGGCGATATTCTATATAGTGAAATAAGACCAGGTAATGGACGATATTTATTTGTAGATAAGGATTTAGATAATTACGTTGTTTCCACAAAATTTATGGTAATTGAGCCTAATATTAACGTTGTATTACCTGAATTCCTATTTTTACTACTAATTAGCAATGAAACAACCGAATATTTTAAAATGATAGCAGAATCAAGATCTGGAACATTTCCACAGATCACATTTGATTCGGTTTCAAGTTTATCTTTAAATATACCAGATAAAGAAACACAACAAAAAATCCTTGATATTATTACCCCATTAGACGACAAGATAGAACTCAACACCCAAATCAATCAAACCTTAGAACAAATCGCCCAAGCCCTGTTTAAAAGCTGGTTTGTCGATTTCGAGCCCGTGCGTGCCAAAGTCCAAGCCCTTTCAGACGGCATGAGCCTTGAACAAGCGGAACTTGCAGCCATGCAGGCAATTAGCGGAAAAACAGCCAAAGAACTGACCGCACTTTCACAAGCACAGCCTGACCGCTACGAAGAATTAGCCGAAACCGCCAAAGCGTTTCCTTGTGAGATAGTGGAAATTGATGGGGTTGAAGTGCCGAAGGGGTGGGAAATTAAAGCACTACCTGAAATCATTGACTTTCTTGAAGGTCCAGGCATTCGTAATTGGCAATATACAGATGAAGAAGATGGTATCAAGTTTATCAATATTCGCTGCATCCAGAATGGAGACTTGACATTAACAACCGCAAATAAAATCACGAAGGAAGAAGCTTTTGGAAAATATAAACACTTCCAACTTGAAGAAGACGATATTGTTGTTTCAACATCTGGAACATTAGGACGATTTGCTTTTGTTAGGAAGGAACATCTGCCTTTATCACTCAATACAAGTGTTATCCGTTTCCGTCCTATTAAAAATAAAAGCACATTAGGCTTCATTGCTGGTTTTGTTGAGAATCAATTACAACATGAATTGGAAATCCGAGCTTCAGGTTCTGCCCAGCGTAACTTTGGACCTACACATTTGAAACAAATATCTCTATTAGTGCCTGATTTCAAATTACTTGAATTACATCAGAAATATGCTTCTTCTTTATTTGAAAAAAGAAAACAGCTTCTTTCTGAAATTGATGTATTGAAAGATACTAGAGATTTGTTATTACCTAAATTATTAAATGGAGAAATCCAATTATGATGAACTGGGTGCTTGAGTCAATGGAGAAAGCACCTAGCTTTCAGCATTATCGTGGGCATATTATTAATATCATTAACAATGTTTATACCAATCCAACATTAAGTATCGAACTATGTAAATCAGTCACTGAAGGAATTTGTAAAACTATTTTAAATGATAAATGTGAAAGTATTCCTAAAAGGTTTCCTAATCTTGTATCTACAACAATTAAAAAATTAGATCTGAATTATCATCAAGATCACCAATATTTGCTTGAATTAGCTAAAAGTCTGGGCTCAATTCTTCATCATATTGCAGAAATTAGAAATGAATATGGTAGTTATGCTTCTCACGGTCAAGATATTAAACATAAGCAAGTAAGTAGTGATCTTGCTTTATTTGTACTTCATTCAACCAATGCAATTTTAGGATTTATTCTACATTTTTATATTGCTACAAATGATTACCGTAGAAGTGAAAGGATACGATATGAAGATAATCAAAGAATCAACGAATTAATTGATGATGAGTATGAAATGGAAGCTACATATAAAATTTCATATTCAAAAGCATTATTTTCTCAAGATCTAGAGGCTTATAGAGATCTAGTACTTGAGTTTAAGCAAATAGAATATGAGCGCTTGATGGATACGTTCTAATTTCTTACAGGGTTCATTTCACATCTGCCAAATCTCCCCTACCCCTCTTTGCTAAAGAGGGGATTGGATCGAAGGTAATTTAAATTTTGGCTTTCTACTTTAATATGCGATGAGAGATTGAAATTTTCTTAGATTAACAATGAGCCAGTTGCTGGCAATTTACTCAAGGAATCCCCCTCTTTAGCAAAGAGGGGTAGGGGAGATTTGGCAGTATCAAGAAACGAAGAAATTAATCCATTAGCTCCCTAAAGACATCAAATACACAAAAGGAACACCTATGCTCAACGAAAACGATATCGAACAACTTACCCTTCAACGCCTGCAATCCCTAGGTTGGGAATATCGCTACGGTAAAGACTTGCCTGTTCATGAAGGCGAGTTTGCCCGTGGCGATTTGAGCGGCGTAGTCTTTGTTGAGCAACTGTGTGAGGCAGTGCGTAAGCTTAATCCGCAGCTGCCTGAAAGTGCGGTGGATTCTGTGGTCAAATCGGCGACGAAAAGTGATATTGGCGACTTGGTAGTGCGTAATCAGACGTTTTACAAACTGTTGCGTGATGGCGTGCGGGTCGAATATCAGGCTCCCAATAGCCACGGTCAAAATGAGCAAAAAATCGAGATGGCACGATTGGTGGATTTTGAGCATGTGAAGAACAACCGCTTTGTTGCCGTCAATCAGCTGGAAATCCGCAGCCGTAAAGGCGGTAAACGAATTCCCGATATTATCGGCTTTGTAAATGGTCTGCCCTTAGTGGTATTTGAGCTCAAAAATCCGTTGCGTGAATCGGCGGATTTGTTGCAGGCGTTTAATCAATTTGAAACCTATAAAGATGAAATTGCCGAGCTGTTTGTTTACAACCAAGCTTTAATTATTTCAGACGGCATTGCTGCCCGTTTGGGTTCGCTTTCGGCAGATTTCCAACGCTTTACGCCGTGGAAAGTCGTGGATGAAAAGGCAAAAAGTAAGCGGTTGGATTTTGGCGATGAATTGCAAAATCTGTTAAACGGCTTGATGACACCGCAAAAACTGCTGGATTATGTATGTTATTTTGTGCTCTTTGAACGCGGTTCTAATGGAGCGTTAATCAAGAAAATCGCGGCGTATCATCA
>OGGI01002155.1_pt1 | contig 12034 bp, 10 predicted proteins | sample 1571051 | NCBI WGS metagenome assembly OGGI01 (sample SAMEA2582075, study PRJEB24529) | metagenome | biome: Human gut stool | place: China | collected 2011 | reverse complement strand
TTTATCGTTAAGAAATTTACTCAGTAACAAACTATTTTTTACTTTTTATTATTTTACAACAGCCCTTTTTTGGTAACAAATGTTACAGAAATTATATTAAAATTCTTATACAATAAGGAGAATATAGTAAAATAAATAAGAATTTTAGGAGGATATAATGAAAAAAATATTAGTAGGATTATTATTAGTAAGTTCAGCATTATCTTTTGCAGCAACACAAAGAGTGCCTTTAGAAAAATTAGGAACTAGAGGAAATGGAATAATACTATATCTTGAAGGACAAGAAAAACCTTACTCAGGAGAAGTAGAAAGAAAATATCCAAATGGGAAACTTCTTGGAGTTGCTACAATGAAAGATGGAAAATTAAATGGAAAAGCTTATGAATACTATGAAAATGGAAAAGTATTAAGAGAAGAAGTTTACGTAAATGGAGAAGCTAATGGACCAGCAAAATCATATCATGAAAATGGAAAAGTAGAATATGAAACAAATTTTGTAAATGGAAAAAGAGAAGGAATAGAAAAAGGCTATTCAAAAACAGAAGTTCTAGTATCAGTAGTACCATATAAAAATGGAGAAGCAAATGGGTTAGCAAAGTTCTACAATGAACAAACAGGTAAATTAGAATATGAAACTGCTGTGGTTAATGGTCAAAGAAACGGTCTATCTAAAAAATACTATCCAAGTGGAAAATTATTGAGTGAAGTAAATTTTAAAAATGATAAAGAAGAAGGAATGATGAAAGCTTACTATGAATCTGGTAAGTTACAAGGAGAAATACCTTATAAAAATGGGGAATTAGACGGAGTTGTAAAATTTTATAATGAAGATGGAAAAGTAGCTGAACAAGCGACATTTAAAAATGGAAAAGAAGTGAAATAATCTTGAAAACTGGGCTATTGCAAGCAAAATGCAGTAGCTCTTTTTACAAAGACATTATTCTAAAAAATTAATTAAATCTTAATATTCATAGTATATAATAAATATAAATTCTAAAAATATTAAAAAAAGTAAAAAAATTAGGAGGAATACAATGAAAAAATTATTACTAGGATTATTATTAGTAAGCTCAGTATTATCTTTTGGAGCAACACAAAGAGTGAACATAGAAAAATTAGTAACTAATGAAAATAGAGACACACTATATCTTGAAGAAACAAAAAAACCTTATTCAGGAGAAGTAGAAAGAAAATATCCAGATGGAAAACTTCTTGGAATTGCTACAGGTAAAGATGGTAAATTTAATGGAAAATCTTATGAGTATTATGAAAATGGAAAATTAAAAATAGAAGAAAATTATGTAAATGGAAAATCTGAAGGAGTATCAAAAGTTTTTTATCCTAATGGTAAAGTAAAATATGAAACTCCCTATAAAAATGATAAAAAAGAAGGAGTAGAAAAGTTTTACTCAGAAAATGGAATATTAATGTCAGAAATTCCATTTAAAAATGATGTTGTAATAGGAGTAGCAAAGTTATATAATGCACAAACAGGTAAATTAGAATATGAAGAAAATCTAGTTAATGGAAAAAGAAATGGTTTATCAAAAAAATATTATCCAAGTGGAAAAGTATTGAATGAGATAAATTTTAAAGATGATAAGGAAGAAGGAATTATGAGAGTTTACTATGAAACAGGTAAATTACAAGGAGAAATACCTTATAAAAATGGACAAGTAGAAGGACTAGTAAAAGCTTATGATGAAAATGGAAAACTAATAGAACAAGCAACATTTAAAAATGGAGAAGAAGTAAAATAAATAAGAAATTCAGGAGAAATACAATGAAAAAAATATTGCTAGGATTATTATTGCTAAGTTCAGCATTATCTTTTGGAGCAACGCAAAGAGTATCCTTAGAACAATTAGAAACTAATGAAAGTAAAGATATATTGTACCTTGCAGGAACAAAAACTCCTTATTCAGGTGAAGCTGAAATAAGGTATCTAAGTGGACAACTTCTTTCAGTTGCCACATTTAAAAATGGTAAAATAAATGGAAAAGCTTATGAATATTACCCAAGTGGACAACTAAAATTAGAAGAAAATTATACAAATGGGAAAAATAATGGCTTGTCAAAATCATATTATGAAAATGGAAAACTAAGATCAGAAGAAAATTATATAAATGGAAAACTTAATGGTATATCAAAATCATATTATGAAAATGGGCAACTACAAGAAGCAACTCCATATAAAAATGATAAAAAAGAAGGAATAGTAAAAACTTACATAGAAAATGGGACATTAATCTCAGAAGTTACATTTAAAAATGGAGTTGTGGTAGGAAAGTCAAAGTTATATAATACAAAAACTGGTAAATTAGCAGCTGAAAGTAATATAAATGATAGAAAAATAGAAGGAGTATCCAGAGAATATTATCCAAGTGGCAAATTATTAAGTGAAGTAAGATATAATAAAAATGGTAGAATTGATGGAATTGCAAAAGTCTATAATGAACAAACAGGTAAATTAGAAAGAGAAATACCTCATAAAGATGGAAAAATAGAGGGAATTGAAAAAATTTATGATGAAAATGGCAAACTAATAGGGACAATAACATTTGAAAATAATCAAATAATGGAAGAAGTGACATATAAAGATGGAAAAATAATAGACCGAAAAGTATATCCATTAGGAAAAGACCTAGAAGATGAACTGTTAAAAAATATAACTCCTTGACAATTTCATTAAAAATTGAGCTATTGCAAATAAAATGCAATAGCTTTTTTTGGTAATAAATGTTACAGAGATTATATTAAAATTCTTATATAATAAAACAATATGAACAAAATAAATAAAAAATTTGGGAGGAATATAATGAAAAAATTATTAGTAGGATTATTATTAGTAGCAAGTTCAGTACTATCTTTTGGAGCACAAAGAGTTCCTTATGAAAAATTATCATTTCCAGGTGGTTATATATCTTATAACGATGAAAAATTTACTGGAGAATTTGAAAGAAAAGATCCAAGAACAGGGAAAATTAATATGGTAGGTTCTGTTAAAAATGGAGAATTACATGGAACAAGTTATAGTTATGATGAAAATGGGAAAGTAACTGAAGAAATAACATTTAAAAAAGGAATGAAAGAAGGAGCTAGTAAACTTTATTATCCATCAGGAGCTGTAGCAGCTAAATTAAATTATAAAAATGATAGATATGAAGGTTTACAAAAATATTACTATGAAAATGGGAAATTACAAGCTGAAATTGAAATGAGCAAAGGTCAATTAGATGGACTTACAAAGATGTATGACGAAAATGGAAAATTAAAAGAAGAAATAATATATAAAAATGGAAAAAAAGTAAAATAAACTAAAAATTTAGGAGGATAGAGTGAAAAAATTATTAGTAGCTTTATTATTAGTAGTAAGTTCAGTATTATCTTTTGGAGCAGAAAAAGTTCCTTATGAAAAATTATCATTTTCAAATGGATATATATATTATAATAATCAAGAGTTTACAGGAGAATTTGAGAAAAAAGACCCAAATACTGGAATAGTTAAGATGGTTGCTTCTGTTAAAAATGGGAAATTACATGGAATGTCTTATACTTATGATGAGGTTGGAAGATTAATTGAAGAGACACCATATAAGAATGGATTAAGAGAAGGAACTGGTAAAGTTTATTATAAATCAGGAGTTCTATCAGCTAAGTTAACTTATAAAAATGATGAGTATGAAGGTGTACAAAAATACTATTATGAAAATGGAAAATTACAAACTGAAATCCCAACTAGTCAAGGTGTAGTAACTGGAGCAGTAAGATTATATGATAAGAGAGGAAGATTTGAAGGAGAACTTTATCATATGATGAGAAAAAAATTATAGTAAACTAAAAATTGAGCTATTGCAAATAAAATGCAATAGCTTTTTTTATAAAATATATTTTTAAAATTAATCTAATATTAATATTCACCTTGTATAATAAAAAAAATTAAAATAAAAATTTAGGAGAGCAAAATGAAAAAATTATTAGCAGGATTATTTTTAATTGTTTCAGTATTATCTTTTGGAGCACAAAGGATGCAAGTTGAAAAAATGGTAATGAACGGGGATTTATTCTATGTTCAAGGTGAGCAAAAACCTTATTCTGGAGAAATTGAGAAAAAGTATCCAAGTGGAAAAACTCTTGGACTAGCTACAATTAAAGCAGGAAAATTAGAAGGAAAAGTATATGAATACTATGAAGATGGTAAAGTAAAATCAGAAGGAAATTATGTAAATGGAAAAGCTGAAGGACTAGAAAAAAACTATTATAAAAGTGGTAAATTAGAATCTGAAGTTCCATTCAAAAATGCTAAGAGAGAAGGAGTAGCAAAGTATTACAATGAAAATGGTATGTTAGTAGCAGAAGTTCCATATAAAAATGATGTTACATCAGGTTTAGGAAAACAATATAATGAAAAAACAGGTAAATTAGAATATGAAGTTACTCTAGCTAATGGAGTAAGAAATGGGGTATCTAAAAATTACTATCCAAGTGGTAAATTATTAAGTGAAGTAAACTATAAGAACGATATACAAGATGGACCTGCAAAATCTTACTATGAAAATGGTAAACTACAAGCGGAAGGTACTTACAAAAATGGGGAAGTAGATGGAGTAGCAACAACTTATGATGAAAATGGAAAAATACTTCAACAAGTTACATATAAAAATGGAAAAGAAGTAAAATAAGTAAATAAGAGCTATTGCAAATAAACTGCAATAGCTCTTATTAATTTTAAATATTATTTTACATCATTACATTTTTATTCTTTGATACTCTCATAAATACTAGAAGTGAAACAACAGTCATTAAAGTTAAAATGGCTGACATAGCAGCAGCTATACCATAACTTCCTCTTGAAACATAAACATATATTTGTAATGTCAATGTTATTGTCTTATAGTTATATAAGATGATACTTGAAGAAAGTTCAGTAATAATTGTTATCCAACTTAAAAGTGCTCCTGAAATAATACCATTCATCATCATAGGAGTTGTTATCTTAAAGAAAGATTTCATACGAGAAGCTCCTAAACTGATTGAGGCTTCTTCGATAGAAAGTGGTATCTGTTGAAGTATAGCAACAGATGATCTTATAGTATAAGCATTTCTTCTTATGATAAGTGATATTACCATTATTAAGAAAGTTCCAACTAAAACAAAAGGTTTTTTATTGAAAGCACTTACCAAGGCTATCCCTACAACTGACCCAGGAATAACATAAGGCACCATAGATAAAGTATCTATAGTTCTATTTATAAAGTTATTTCTTCTTACAACTAGATATGCAATTAAAATAGAAATAACGATGATTAAAATTAGAGAAAGTCCACCAATTAAGAATGTATTTTGGATAGCATTTCCTAATTTACTAAAGGCTTCTGTATAACTCTTTAAAGAGTAACCTTTTGTGAAAAGTTTTCCAGATGTGTTTTGGAAAGATGTATAAATTACATAAAGTTGTGGAGCATAAGAAACAAAAACTATTAAATAACAGAATAAGTGAATTAAAACAGATTTTATTCCTTTAATTTCCTTAGCTTCAATAGGATGAAGTGCATTCATTGTGAATTTATACTTTCCATTTATATATCTTTGTAATAAGAAAATCAAAGATGTTATTATAATTGCAATAATACTTACAGCTGACGCAAAATTCTTGTCAGAACCTGTTTCATTCATAAATTGATTATAAATTTCAACAGGGAAAGTTCTATATCCTTCTCCAATAAATAGAGGAGTTCCAAAGTCTGCAAAGGCTCTCATAAATACCATAAGAGCAGCTGCCAATATAGTTGGAATACATAGAGGGATAATTATTTTAAAGAATCTTTTAGCCCCAGTACAACCCATATTTTCACTAGCTTCTAATAGAGAATTATCAATATTTCTTAAAGCTCCTGAAACATATAGGAAAACTAAAGGATAAAGTTGCATACACAAAACAAGTAAAATTCCACCAAATCCATAGATACTTGGGAAATTAAAACCTGTTAAGTTTTTAATTGTATTAGTAATTAATCCATTTCTTCCTAATAATAAAATCCAAGAATATGCTCCAATAAATGGTGCAGACATACTACATAGTATTATAATAATTTGTAAAAAAGTTTTTCCTTTGATTTTATACATATTGTAGAAATAAGCCAAAGGAGTTCCTATTATCAAAGTCAAAGCTGTTGCAGCTAAACTAACTTTAAAGGAATTAAATATAGTAGAAAAGTAATAATTTTTACTTAAAAATTTTGCAAAATAAGCAAAAGTGAAATTTCCATTATTTTCTATTACTGCATTTTTAAATAAAATCCCTAAAGGATAAATCATGAATACTATATAAAATGCCAGAACACATAATGAAATTACTATCCAAATATCTTTTTTCTTACTTAGCATAAGCAACACCTATATCATTGTTAACACCTTCTAAAATATTTTTAGAACCATCTTCTGTGAAAACATTAATCTTATCTTGTTTTACTTTTAAATAAACTTCAGTTCCTTTTGGAATGATATTATCTATTTTAGATTCTTGTACAATTTCAAGTTTTTCTCCATTTTCCAAATGTGCAAAATAATGAGTGTTTAAGCCTAAAAATACACTGCTATCTATAAAAGCTTTCATACCATCTTTTGCTTGACTTTCATCAATTACAAATTCTTCAGGTCTTATTGAAATAGTAACATTTCCTTTGACATTTTTATCTTTTATGTTAGTTAAGGTTATGTCATACTTTCCTGCTATCTTTAAAGTAGAACCATCTAAAGTCCCTTTTAATACATTTGTTTTACCTATGAAAGTTGCAACAAATAAATTAGCAGGTCTTTGATAAATATCTTTAGGTTGTCCTAAGTGTTGAATTGCACCATCTTTCATAACAGCAATTCTATCACTTACAGCCATAGCTTCTTCTTGATCATGAGTTACATAAACAGTTGTAATCCCAATACTATTTTGAATTTCTTTTATAGCCGTTCTCATTTCAACTCTTAATTTAGCATCTAAGTTACTTAAAGGCTCGTCCATCAATAAAACATCAGGTTTTATAACTAAAGCTCTTGCTAAAGCAACTCTTTGTTGTTGCCCTCCTGATAATCTATCAGGCATTCTATCTCTGTATTCATCAATTTGCATAAGTTTTAAAAATTTATCAGTTTCTACTTTCATAACATCTTTAGAAACTTTTCTATTTTTTAAACCGAATTCTACATTTTGCTCAACAGTTAAGTGTGGGAATATAGCATAGTTTTGGAAAACCATTCCAATATTTCTCTTAGAAGGATCTAAATCATTAATTCTTTTTTCATTGAAATAGAAATCTCCATTTTCAATAGAGTTAAATCCTGCTATCATTCTTAATAAAGTAGTTTTTCCACACCCAGAAGGTCCAAGGAGAGTAAAAAACTCCCCTTGTCTTATATCAAGAGATAAATCTTCAATTATAATATTATCTCCATATCTTTTTTGAGCATTTTTTATTATTATATTTACACTCATTAAATTTCTCCTAATTATTTAGTTAATATGTTAGTCCATCTTTCTTGCCATTCTTTTCTGTGTTCAGCACAGTAAGGAATGTCTTCGTAAGCAACTTTAATTTCTTCGAATGGTTTTATAAATTCACTTGTATTTTTAATAGAAGTGTTTACTGGTCTTGTTGAAGTTTCAGCAACAATTTTTTGTCCTTCATCAGAAATTAAGAAGTCGATGAATTTTTTAGCATTTTCCATATGAGGAGCATTTTTAACTATTGCAGCAGCTCCTGGTAACCATACAGAACCTTCTTCAGGATAAACAAGTTTTAAGTTAGTTGCACCATCTTGAAGTAATGTAACAGCTGGGTTTTCATAAGTAACTCCAACAGCATATTCTCCATCAGCAGTGGCTTTATAGATTTGAGAAGAAGAAGATAAAACAGTTCCATCTAATTGAGCAACAAATTTTTCAACGAATTCCCAAGCTTTTTCATCATATGGTTTTTCTCCCATAACAAGTAACATATTTGTAAGTTCAGCTATAGCACTACTACTTGCTGTAGGATCTCCCATAGCAATTTTACCTTTTAATTCAGGCCATAATAGATCTTTATATCCAGTAAATTTTTCAGGATCTAATCCTAATTTAGCAAATACATCTTTATTTACAAGTAAAGCAGCACTACCATCTAGTTTGTAGTTTGTAAAGAAACCAGTAGTGTTTTTATAAGCATCAGGAACATTTTTTTCGTTTTCAGAAGTATAGCTTTCCCATAAATCAGGAGTTGTAGCTAATACACCCATGCTTATAGCTCCCCAGTTAATATCAGCTTGTGGATTTTCTTTTTCAGCAGCTATTCTTGCAAGAACGTCTCCACTTCCCATTGATTGTAAAATAACTTTTATTCCAGTAGCTTTTTCGAAAGCAGGAATAATTTTATTTACTTCATCATCTGCGTTAGGTGAATAGATTACTAATTCGTTTGATCCTTGAGCTTCAGGAGCAGCAGCTTCTGTTTTTTCTTTTTCTCCTCCACAAGCAACAAACATAACCATACCAATTGCCATCAATAAAAACTTAATAAACTTTTTCATTTCCTTCTCAAGACTGTACAATATATCTATACCAGTCTTATCCTCCTTTTCATATTATTAATAAATTCAATATATTATAATTAATTATAAAATAAAAGCTGATAAATATCAAGAATTAAAAATGAACAATTATTTCTTTGGTTGAAAAAATCTTTTCTTCTTTATTTAGTAAAGCTAAAATTTTCATTTTTTCTTCATCTGTTAAAAAAGGATAATAAAAAATATCAGACTTTTTAATTTTATCTATTTCATCATAAGTTATGTATTCAATATTTTTAGCAACAGTGTATTCATCTTTAATAGTATTGAATTTTGGAAGTTCAAATTCTTTATTTGAGATAACTAAAATATTATTAGAATTAATTTTCTCTAGAGTTTGCATAACATTTTCTAACTTAACTTCATTTTCAAAATCAAAAGTAAATATATAGAAATCAGCTTTTTTAGAATTATCATTAATAGAAATAGTCTTTCCTTTATATAGATAGTATTTCTTTATAGTTTCAATTATAGTTCTTATACCTCTTCCCTTTTCCATAACTGCAAGAGTAGCTTTTTTGTCTTTAAAGATAGAAGCTAAAACTTTCTTTTGTATTGAGTTATAGTCAAAGTCAGAAATTAATTCCTTCTTTATTTCTTGAAATATTAAAGCATCTTTCACAGGAAAAGTTTTTAAAATAATATCTTTATCAATATCAATTTTTAAATGTAAATTTATATTTTCAGTTTTTAAATAGTTTTTTTCTATTTCTAGAGAAAAATTATAGTTAAATTCATTTTTTAAAATTTTTAAAATATTGGCTAGATTAACATCTATATTTTCAATGATAGTTCTATCCTTAGTTATAGCAAGTCCATAGTCATTAAAAACAAGATTTAAAGGATTATCTATATCAGGTCTTTTAGGATAGACTACAGTGCGTATTGGGAAGGAAATATCCCTACCATTTAATTCTAAGTAATTATCATTAAAATCAGTGTTTTCCATAGAATTTTTAACATCTTCAAGTTGAAGTTTACACATATATCTATCTTTAAAAGTTTCTAATTTTAATTTAAAAGCCACATCAATTTTCTTTGAATTAGCGATTATATCATAGTAATCTCCACCACCAAAGAAAATACAATTCTTAAAATAGTAGTTATCTTTCTTTATATCCAACATCAAATGTTCAGTACTGTTTCTTGTAAATCTTAAATTTTCATATTCACAATTTTTAAAAGCAAAAATTGGAGTATGATTTTTGGCACCATAAGGCTCTAAGATTTCTAATTCTCTTAAGAATTCATAATTTACTTTATAAGGTGCGAGTATATTTTCAATTTTTATAGTCTTAACAAATAAGTCTTTAGGAAAGTTTTCTCCAATATATTTATCAACTCTTTGATAGAATTCTTCTATATTTTCAATCTTTATTGTAAAACCTGCTGCTCCTGAGTGTCCACCATATTTAACTAAGATGTCAGAAACAGAATTTAAGCATTCAACTATATTTATACCATCGATACTTCTACAAGAAGCTGTTGCAACTCCTTCACTTTCTTTAATTTCCATTATTATACTTGGTTTATAGTATTTGTCTAAAATCTTTGATGCAACTATTCCTATAACTCCATGATGGAATGACTTATTGGCAACTAAAATTAAGTTTTTATTGTAAAGTTGCTTTTTTTCAATTTCAGCAATGGAAGCTTCTAAAATCTTCTTTTGAATATTTTTTCTTTCATTATTATTTTCTAAAAGTTGCTCTATGATAGTTAGACATTCAAAACCATCTTCTTCAATAAATAGACTTACAGCTTGTTTTGCATCTTCTAAACGTCCAGCAGCATTGAAGATAGGTGCAATAAGGTAACCTACATCATAAGAACAGTATTCTCTAGTATCCCAATCTTCAGGAAAAACCTTTCTTAAAAGTTGCTTAATCCCTATCCACTTAGTGTTATTTAAAAGTTTCAAACCTCTTTTTACAAATTTTCTATTATCAGAAGTTAAAGGAACTATATCAGCAACAGTACCTATGGCAACAATATCTAAGAATTTTTCTAAATCATTTAATCTATCTAGCTTACTATAAAGTGCATAGACAAGCATAAAGGCTGTTCCAACCCCTGCTAAGTACTTATAACTATAGATATTTTCTTCTCTTTTTGGGTTTATAACAGCAAAAGCCTTTGGCAAGTCACCAATTATCTCATGGTGGTCAGTTATGATAAAATCTAAACCTAATTCATTGGCTAAATTAATTTCTTCTATTGAATTAATTCCACAGTCAACACTTATGACTAGATTAGCTTCTTCTTCTTTTAAATTTTGGATGGCATCTTTATTTAATCCATAACCTTCATCTCTTAAAGGGATATAGTAGTGTATATTTCCACCTAATTCTGAAAGAGCCAAGTATAAAAGAGAAACAGAAGTTATTCCATCGACATCATAGTCACCATAGATATAAATTTTTTCATTATTCTCAATAGCTTCAAAAATTCTTTTTACTGCTATGTCTATATCCTTTAAATCAAAAGGATTGAAATCAAAATTTGTATCAAGAGATAAATTTCTATTTTCAATTAAACTTTCAATAACGAAGTCTAATTTTTTTTCTCTTTTATTTTCAAAAATTTTTTCATAATTTATTTTATTTTCTAAAATCCATTTAGTATTTTTTTTCATTTTCATCTTCCTTATCTTGTATAAATTGATATTCATTAATATTATAACAAGTAAATTAAAAAAAAATAAGAGAGAATAATTTTCTCTCTTAAATAGTTAATTATTTTTTTATTTCAAAAACATATTTATCTAAGATATCTACACCACTAGTTTCTGACATAGTATCTAAAGTATAAATTTCTGTAATATTTAAATTCTTTTCAATTTTTTCTTCTTTTTTCACATTACTTTCTAATTTTTCAGATATATTATGTATTATTAGTTTTTTAGTTGATAAATTAAGAGAATAATTCCTAGTATTCGCATACTCAGTATCTCCTAAAATGCTTTGAGCATCTAAACCAATAAGTTCAAATCTATTGTTTTGATATCTAAAAATATATGTAGTAGAAGTAGCAGCTTTAATATAGTCTGCAAGAGTAAAAATACGTAAAGTATTATTTTTAATAGTTACTGCCTTAGATAAATTATCATCGTAGTCAGGAGAATCAAGACTTTCTAATCCTTCTTCAGAAGCATAACCTGATGAAACAATGAAATTTTTGTCATTCTTTGCAACCAAAGTATATTTTGAGTTCTTATCTTTAAATAAAACTAATATAATTCTTGGGTTAAAATTCACAGGATTAGAACTAGATGAGTCTTCAATTTTTTTAAAATTTTTAGGATCATTTTTTTCAATTACTAAAACGACATCATCAATTTTATCTTTGTTTAGATCACCTTTTTCAACTATTAATTTTTTCCAACCCTTAGGAATAAAATCCTCAACTTTACTAGCTTTTTGAGGGAAATTTA
>OGGI01002145.1_pt1 | contig 12067 bp, 4 predicted proteins | sample 1571051 | NCBI WGS metagenome assembly OGGI01 (sample SAMEA2582075, study PRJEB24529) | metagenome | biome: Human gut stool | place: China | collected 2011 | reverse complement strand
TGTTTTGACATCTGGATATGCCATAAAAACCGAGACTCTTGTCTCGGTTCATACAGTTTAGAAACGACTACATGTGTCCTCGGCCTTCTCCATCGAAGTAAACCCAACGTCCTGGATAGATTTCTACCCAACGGTTAACAGCCATGTCACCTGAGTTCGGATCATAGTAACGTACAACACCATTCACGCGAACTGCATGCCCTTTGATTTGTTTACCATTATTGTCAAAGAGGAGATTTTGACCATTGATGTTAGCCATACCTTTAACAGCATTACCATTGCCATCGAAGTAATACCAGCTACCACCGATTTCTTGGAAACGATTGCGGTAAAGGTCACCTGAATTCACATCATAATAGCGAAGGTTACCATCCACATTTGTCAAAGCACCTTTAACTTGACGGCCATTTTGATCAAAGTAGAGGTCTTGACCATTGATATTTTGTGAACCTTTTACAGCTACACCATCATTGTTGAAGTAAGCCCAAACACCTGGTTCGATTTCAGCAAATCGGTTACGAGCCATGTCGCCTGAGTTTGCATCATAGTAACGGATAGCCCCATTATCATTAACAGTGTGGCCTTTAACTTGGACACCATTGTTGTCAAAGAAAAGCTCTTGACCGTTAATATTTTGACGACCAGTTACACGTCTACCATTACCGTCATAGTATGCCCAAACGTTATTACCGATTTGTACGAATTGGTTACGGCCTGATGCATTATTATTGTTGTCTGGTTTTGGATCTTGTTTGCCGTTTGGATTCAAGACACCGTTTTGGTCGTAGTAGAACACTTGACCTCTGCGGTTTTGACGATAGCCATCACGCAACTGCACACCATTAGCGAGGAAGAAGTACTGTTTGCCATCAATAGTCTTTTCACCAATTGCCATGCGGCCTGTGTTATCAAAGTAGTAAACATTTCCTTCGTTATCTTGGATGAAGGCATTCTTAGCACGTTTGCCATCGTTGTAACGATAGTAAACACTGCCCCAGCTCTTCTCGAATTTACCGCTACCATCACCATTTTGGTTGTCATTGTGAGTTGATTGGTTGCTTCCTAGAACTTTTGGAAGGCTAACTTTGCCACCATTTGTGCCGTAGTAACCACTTAGACCATTCTTAAGCACATACTCTGAACCACGATCAAGAATGTTGGTACCATTCATGTATTTAGCAGACCATTGTGTAATCTTCTCATCAGTTGTCATACGTTTACCAGTAGAGATTTGAACACGGTCAAAGATTTGTGGATAGAGACGTTTCAATTCATCAAGGTAGGCACCACCATATTTACCTTGGTAGTCATTACCAAAGGTACGTGTCTTGGCAGCATAGAGGCTATGATTGATGATTGCACCGTCTTTAGTTTCACCATAGTTATTAACACGAGTTGCAGTAACTACTTCATCTCCTGGAAGGTTGTAGATTTGGTCTGGAACCCAGTCAGCGATCGCTGAGATACCTACAGCATGGAGCGATTTAAGCGCTGCTTTCAAGTCAGCTAATGAACCATACTTATTGTCCTTACTCATTGCAATATCATAACGGTCTGAGAAAGCATAACCATTTTGGATGACTGAGTCAAGGAAAGTACCATCATCACTTGAAACATATTGTGGGGCAAATTCAAATGATGTAATACCCCATGATTTGAAGAGGTTGGCATTTTCAGCAATCTTCTTGTTAGTGTATTGTGATGGGTCTTGGACGAAGTCTTGGAAGTTTGAGAATCCTTCGTAGATAACTTGTGAATCAAGGGCGGTTGATGATTCATAAACCAAACCACTGCCATTCTTAGATTTACTTGGAGCAACACGAACATCTTGATTTTCTGATGCACCTACTGGCACCCAAACAGCCAAATAACCATCCACTTGAGCATTACGCACACCACTGATTTCACTTGGACTGAAAGTCAAATTACCGTTGCCATCAGTGTATTTAACAATACCATTAGCGTCTGAATCATTTAGATAGGTAGCAATGCCATCTTTTGTTGTTAGAAGCAATGGACGATAGGCCTGATTACGGTGGGCAGCTCCCATGTTCACTGTCAAATTGCTATACAAACGAAGAGCTGGTTGGTTAGAAAGAATAACAGCCATACCTTGTTTGCGTGTTTCAGCTGTTCCACTATCTGAAGCGTTATTTGCTCCTGTACCATATCGTACTGATGTTAAGATTCCTGAAGCATCCCAACCATTCGTATTTCCTGAACCTACATAATTCATCTTCAAGTCTTGGCCACCAGCTGCATAACGGATACGGGCTTTTAAGAGAGTTGAAATAGCATCATGATATGGTGATTTTCGGGCCATGTATTGACCGTCGTCAGTATACAAGTCCCCATAATAAACACGAGGAACAGTGTCCTTAGTCGTTAGCATGAAGGCATAGGCAGAAGGGACATTATATTGTGTATATCTCTTATTAGCACTTCGCATATCAGAATTGTAGATTTCGAAGGCTTTCTTCATTTCATCAAGAGTGAAGGTATTCCCAGTTGATTGTGGGTTGATTTCATTTTTGATGATTTGGCCAATAACTGATTGTACCTCTGAGTCGTGGGCACGAACAAATGAATAGTTGGCCATACGTTTCGTGTTTTTCTTACTTTCAGAACGGTCATTCAAACTATTGGTAATAAGTGGTTCAAGACCTGAGCGGTTTCCGATTGGTCGCAAGAAAGAGAATACCATAGCTAAACGCAATGGATCATCCATTGGTAACTGAGCCCCTTTAGTATCTTCATTGTAGTAGGCATCATTATGAGACCATGCTTCAAGGATTGAAAGGTGCTTAATAGCTTCCTCTTCACTCTTTTCAACGCCGTATTTAGCTTTAAAGTAATCTGAAGCAATTTGGAGAAGGTCAGCATTGACATTATCCACAGCATCCACACGAACACCATCGAAGTTTTCATCTTCAGAGCCACCTGTGAGGGTACCAATGTTCATGATATAGTGAAGCCAGTTTAATTGTTCAGCTTGAACCGCTGGGTTTGAATTGTCAATATCGTTTGCTAAGAGGAATTCAAAACCACCTGATGAATTATCTTTAAAGTAATGACGTGTTCCATCCTGTTGAGTCGGTGTGCGGTTCAAGAGGCGATAGTCTGAATTAGCATAACTTGTACGACTGTCGTTGTTATAGAGAAGGGCACCACCTTGCAAGTGGTCACTATTATCAAGATTTTCAGAAGTTGAATTCCAACCTGGTTGGGTCTTCACGAAATTTTTGATAGTTGTACGCAACCAGTCAGTGTTACCTTCACGCGCAATACGTTCTTCAATACGCTTTTGAACTTCAAGCGCTGCTTGGTCCATCTGAGTTTGTGAGCTGAATGACGTATAGGTCTGATTGGTACCGAGACCTTGCTCCTTCATGTAGTTGAGGTAGCTCGCTTGGATAGCCTTGCTTGGCCACCAAACTGTAAGCAATGGACGTTTGTCATTTTCAGTTGAAGCAGTCCACTCTTTACCATCTTTCAAGATTTCTTTTGGACGGTACCATGTGTTGGCAGTGAAGTAACCATCAACAAGTTCGATATCTTTATCAGTTGTACCATAAAAGGCATTCTTGTCACCATTTACAGTAACGTTTGTGTTTGTGCTATCAGCTGATGAACCTGTTCCACCGTTCTTGTCGAAACGGTATTCTTTTTGATTAGACAATTCACCAGTTTCAGCGTTGAAGTATTGGCTTCCGCCGTTACGTTCAAGGACATAGTTCTTACGAATAGTGCCGTCATCTTCAACGTAGTATTGTTTTCCATCAATTGTTTTGATGTGACTTGGACCATCAGTTACGACATTGTTAGTTGCTGGAAGGTCGTTGTTTACTACTGTGACAGTATTGTTGGCATTGTTAGTATTGCCGTTAACTGGGGTAGCACGACGGCCTCCTGTAGGACCACGTCGAGCACCAGTCGCACGACGTTCACGTGTCGCTGCGCGATCAGTAACTGTTGTTGTGTCAGTTGTAGTGTTGTTATTTGTCGTATCAACAGCTGTATCATTGGTTGCTGTTGTATCTGTTGTAGTTGCCGCACGATCAGTACCGACTGTCGCTGCCGTATCAACAGCATTCGCTGCAACTGTATTTGTAGTATCAGTTGTCAAATCGAAGGTTGCTGTTGGAGCTGCTTGGTCAGTTGTGACATCATTTGTCGTTGCAACTGCTGTAGTTGGATCCTGAGCAGCCGTTGTATCGTTAGATACAGTACCCGTATCAACAGTAATATCGGGAATGGCTACAGTAGCATCCGTATGTTCGTCGGCCTGAACGACACCGTCGTTAGTTCCTAAAGAAACCGCTGAGACTGCACCGAGCGACATCCCTGTAACTGCGATGGTTACCCATTGTTTCTTAACTTTGTGCATTTTATAATGTACTTTTTTGTCCATAATAAAAAGACTCCTTTTTCCCATTTATAGCTTCATTCTAAATCATTGAAAGCTTTTTTTCAATAAGATTCGATAAATTTTCATAATTTTTAGAAAAGTCCTTTTGTTGTTTTAATAACATTAGTTTTAAATGAGTGTTTATAATTATAGACATGCTCATTTTAGTTCGTTGAGAAACAGATAACTGACACTCTATGGCTATTTAGAATGATTATTGATAAGACCTCCTTTTAATGGGATTACAAGGAAATCTAATGAAAATTCACAAAATCCTTAAAGCACTTCTCTCAAAGCGACCAAAAATACTATCCTTACCAAACCATTAGGTCTGTTAGGATAGTATTTTTTTTAGACTATCTTCTCATACAAAAACTAAATTCTAACTATCTAAGCTATTCATTACTTACTGAGGTGTCAGAGGGTCAAGTTTGGTTACTCTAGTGCTAATTAAAAATACTCTTTCCCATCAAAAACAAAGGGAACAAAAACCAGATAATTCATCATAAAAAAATGCCTCAAATGCCTATCTACCCTGCTGAAAACAAGGAAAACGGAGTATAATAAAGGTGAAAAGAGTTAAACTATTTAGCAACAAATAGAGGGGTCGGTGAGAAAGATGTCAGTACAACATACAAACTTCAACACAAACCAAGATAAGGGTAAGACTGGTCAAGAGGTCACTAAGCCAGACAACACGGTTGCTTCTATTTTCCTGTCAGCCGCATTTTATTTAGCTTTGGCTTATCTTGCCTTACTTCTACTTTCTGGTTTGTCAAGTTCTTGGGGAATGATTGTACTCCTTTTTCTACGTTATAGCTTGATTAGTTTTATCATTGCAACCGTCTTAATAGGAAAAGGCCTTAAAAAAGAAAATAAAGTTTTGTTATACTCAAGCAATGTTTTTTATCTTGCTTCAACCCTTTTGGCTTATGACCCTGCCTGGAGACCTTTTCGAGTCACACCATTTCTCATAACCCTTCTTGTAACAGTCGGAACTGTGATGTTTAAACAAGATAATGAGCAAACCAACAAATAGGAGTCCATGTTTAAGTGGTCTCCTATTTTTATGTGTTCGTTAGTATTTCAAAAGGTTTGTTCCATTTTGAAACTATCACAACATCTCCAAATCAAAAAACACCTTCTAGCTAGAATGGTTAGCTAACATGAAGGTGTTTTATTGTGCTTATCTGAGCATTGCAAAGACTATTACAATTCTGAAATACGAATAATCTTCGACCTATTCTTCATCTTTCTTACGTTTAGCAAGAAAGGCGAGACCTGTTGCAGTTGCCAAAGCACCAAATGCCATTGACAATGATGAGTTTTCCTCACCAGTCTTAGGAAGCGCTTGGCTACCACGTTTGTGCTTAGGATCTTTCACTTCAGAAGTTGATTCTGAGGCACTCAATGAGGCAGAGATTGAAAGACTTGCTGAAGTACTCAATGATGTTGAAGCACTTGTGCTTTCAGAGGCACTCAAGAATGCTGATGTAGAAGCTGACTCTGATACTGAAACGCTTGATGAAGCTGATGTACTTGCTGATTCTGACGCTGAGACTGAAGCTGATGTGCTTGCTGATACAGACTCTGAGGCACTTACACTTTGTGATTCGCTCAACGATACAGACTCACTTGTTGAAATCGAAGAACTTACTGAGACTGATTGTGATTCACTCAATGAGACTGAAACACTTGATGAAGCGGATTCTGAGACAGAGGCACTTATTGAGGCTGACTCAGACGTGCTGGCTGATTCTGACGCTGAGACTGAAGCAGATGTGCTTGCTGATACAGACTCTGAGGCACTTACACTTTGTGATTCGCTCAACGATACAGACTCACTAGCTGAAATCGAAGTACTTACTGAGACTGACTGTGATTCACTCAATGATGATGAAACGCTCGATGATGTTGATTTTGAGGATGAAGCACTTTCACTTTGCGACTCACTCAACGATACAGACTCACTTGTTGAAATCGAAGAACTTTCTGAAGCGGATGCGCTTGCTGATTCTGACTCAGATACTGAAACTGATGTGCTTACTGAGGCTGATGCACTTTCACTTTGCGACTCACTCAACGATACAGACTCACTTGTTGATTCTGACGCTGAGACTGAAGCTGAAACTGAGTTTGAAATAGACTGTGATGCTGAGACTGAAGCACTTTCTGATGCAGACACTGAATTAGAAACTGATTGTGATCCTGAAACAGATGCACTCAATGATGCTGACTCACTCAAGGAGGCTGATTCAGAAGCCAAAACTGATGCACTTGTGCTCCGTGATTCACTCAAGGATACAGACTCACTAGCTGAAACTGAAGCACTTAATGATGCTGATTCTGAGTTTAACTCAGATTGTGATGTTGACGTTGATTCACTCTCTGAAGTCGAAACTGAATTTGATTCTGATTGTGAAGCTAATGTCGATTCACTTTCTGACGATGACTCTGAAGTTGAGGCAGATTGTGATTCTGATACATAGGTTGAGACTGAAGCTGAAACTGAGTTTGAAATAGACTGTGATGCTGAGACAGAAGCACTCTCTGATGCAGACACTGAATTAGAGACTGATTGTGATCCTGAAACAGATGCACTCAACGACGCTGACTCACTCAAGGAGACTGAGTTAGATGTCGAAAGCGATTCACTTGTTGAAATGAAGCTTGAAACCGAGTTCGAAATAGACTCAACAGTTGAAATGATTATAGAAATTGAAGCACTGAAGGCTTGAGACTGACTTTCAAATACAGAAGCACTCAAAGAGCTTGACGTACTCAATGATACTGATTCAGAAGCCGAAACTGATGCACTTGTGCTCTGTGATTCACTCAATGATGCTGACTCACTAGCTGAAACTGATGCACTTCCTGACGCTGAAACTGAATTTGACTCGGATTGTGATGCTGACGTTGATTCACTTTCTGATGCTGAAACTGAATTTGATTCTGATTGTGACGCTGATGTTGACTCACTTTCTGAAGTCGAAACTGAGTTTGACTCGGATTGTGATGCTGATGTTGATTCACTTTCTGAAGTCGAAACTGAGTTTGACTCAGATTGTGACATTGACGTTGACTCACTTTCTGAAGTCGAAACTGAGTTTGAAACCGATTGTGATTCTGAAATTGATTCACTCTCTGAGGTAGAAACTGAAGTTGACTCGGATTGTGATGCTGACGTTGACTCACTCTCTGAAGTTGAAACTGAAGTTGACTCGGATTGTGACGCTGACGTTGATTCACTTTCTGAAGTTGAAACTGAGTTCGATTCGGATTGTGATGTGCTTACTGATGCACTTTCTGAAGTTGAAACTGAGTTCGATTCGGATTGTGATGTCGATGTTGATTCACTTTCTGAAGTCGAAACTGAGTTTGACTCGGATTGTGATGTTGACGTTGATTCACTCTCTGAAGTTGAAACTGAGTTTGATTCAGATTGTGACGCTGATGTCGATTCACTTTCTGAAGTCGAAACTGAGTTTGATTCGGATTGTGATGTTGACGTTGATTCACTCTCTGAAGTTGAAACTGAGTTTGATTCAGATTGTGACGCTGATGTCGATTCACTTTCTGAAGTCGAAACTGAGTTTGATTCGGATTGTGATGTTGACGTTGATTCACTCTCTGAAGTTGAAACTGAGTTTGACTCGGATTGTGATGTCGATGTTGATTCACTCTCGGAAGTTGAAACTGAGTTTGATTCGGATTGTGATGTTGACGTTGATTCACTCTCTGAAGTTGAAACTGAGTTTGACTCGGATTGTGATGTCGATGTTGATTCACTTTCTGAAGTCGAAATTGAGTTTGACTCGGATTGTGACGCTGACGTTGATTCACTCTCTGAAGTTGAAACTGAGGTTGATTCTGATTGTGACGCTGATGTTGATTCACTTTCTGAAGTCGAAACTGAGTTTGACTCGGATTGTGAAGCTGAGGTTGATTCACTCTCTGAAGCTGAAACTGAGTTCGATTCAGACTGTGATGCTGAAATTGATTCACTTACTGACGCTGACTCTGAGTTTGAAGCAGACTGTGATTCTGAGATTGATTCACTTACTGATGCTGATTCTGAATTTGAGACAGATTGTGATTCTGATACAGAAGCACTTACTGAGGCTGACTCGGAATTTGAAACAGACTGTAATTCTGAGACTGACTCACTTACCGAAGCTGACTCGGAATTAGACACTGACTGCGAAGCTGAAATTGACACACTGACTGACGCTGATTCGGAGTTAGAAACTGATTGTGACTCAGATACTGAAGCACTCTCTGATGCTGATTCTGAATTTGAGACAGACTGTGATTCTGAAACTGATGCACTCTCTGATGCTGACTCGGAATTTGAAACTGATTGTGATTCTGAAACTGATGCACTCTCTGACGCTGATTCGGAATTAGATACAGACTGCGACTCAGACACTGACTCACTTGCTGAAGATGAATCGGAGTTTGAAGCAGACTGTGATTCTGAAACTGATGCACTTTCTGAAGCGGATTCGGAGTTTGATTCAGACTGTGATGCCGATGTTGATTCACTTAATGACGCTGATTCGGAGTTTGAAACAGACTGTGATTCTGAAACTGACGCACTTAATGAAGCGGATTCGGAATTAGACACTGATTGTGATTCTGAAATGGATTCACTTACTGATGCTGACTCTGAGTTTGAGACAGACTGTGATTCTGAAATTGATTCACTTAATGACGCTGACTCTGATGTTGAAGCAGACTGTGATGCTGAGACTGATTCACTTACTGATGCTGATTCTGAATTTGAGACAGACTGTGATTCTGAAACTGACGCACTTAATGACGCTGATTCTGAAGTTGAAGCAGACTGTGAGGCTGAAATGGATTCACTTACTGACGCTGATTCGGAATTAGACACTGATTGTGATTCAGAAACTGATGCACTCTCTGAGACTGATTCGGAATTAGATACAGACTGTGATTCTGAAACTGATGCACTCTCTGACGCTGATTCTGAAGTAGACACTGATTGTGAGACTGAAACAGACGCACTTACATAGGCTGACTCGGAAGTTGAAACAGACTGTGAGGCTGAAAATGACTCACTTGTTGAAGCTGATTCTGAATTTGAAACAGACTGTGATTCTGAATTTGATTCACTTTCTGAAGTAGAAACTGAGTTTGACTCGGATTGTGACATTGATGTCGACTCACTCTCTGAGGTAGAAACTGAATTCGATTCGGATTGTGAAGCTGACGTTGATTCACTCTCTGAAGTAGAAACTGAGTTCGATTCAGACTGTGAAGCTGAAACTGATTCACTTAGTGAGGCTGATTCTGAATTTGAAACAGACTGTGATTCAGAAACTGATGCACTTTCTGAGGCTGATTCTGAGTTTGAAACAGACTGTGATTCAGATTGTGACGCTGATGTCGATTCATTTTCTGAAGTTGAAACTGAGTTTGACTCGGATTGTGATGCTGATGTCGATTCACTTTCTGAAGTAGAAACTGAGTTTGATTCTGATTGTGATGTCGATGTTGATTCACTTTCTGAAGTTGAAACTGAGTTTGACTCGGATTGTGATGCTGATGTCGATTCACTTTCTGAAGTAGAAACTGAGTTTGATTCTGATTGTGATGTTGACGTTGATTCACTTTCTGAAGTTGAAACTGAGTTTGATTCGGATTGTGACGCTGACGTTGACTCACTCTCTGAGGTTGAAACTGAATTTGATTCTGATTGTGACGTTGACGTTGACTCACTCTCTGAGGTAGAAACTGAGTTTGACTCGGATTGCGATGCTGACGTTGATTCACTTTCTGAAGCTGAAACTGAGTTCGACTCGGATTGTGACGCTGATGTCGATTCACTTTCTGAAGTTGAAACTGAGTTTGACTCGGATTGTGATGTTGATGTCGACTCACTTTCTGAAGTTGAAACTGAGTTTGACTCGGATTGTGACGCTGATGTCGATTCACTTTCTGAAGTTGAAACTGAGTTCGACTCGGATTGTGACGCTGATGTCGATTCACTTTCTGAAGTTGAAACTGAGTTTGACTCGGATTGTGATGTTGATGTCGACTCACTTTCTGAAGTTGAAACTGAGTTTGACTCGGATTGTGACGCTGATGTCGATTCACTTTCTGAAGTTGAAACTGAGTTTGACTCGGATTGTGATGTTGACGTTGATTCACTCTCTGAAGTTGAAACTGAGTTTGATTCTGATTGTGACGTTGACGTTGATTCACTTTCTGAAGTTGAAACTGAGTTTGATTCGGATTGTGAAGCTGACGTTGACTCACTCTCTGAAGTTGAAACGGAATTCGATTCCAGCTGTGATGTGCTTTCTGATTCACTTTCTGAAGTTGAAACTGAGTTTGATTCGGAGTTTGACAATGATTGTGACATTGATGTCGACTCACTCTCTGAGGTAGAAACCGAATTTGACTCGGATTGTGATATCGATGTTGATTCACTTTCTGACGATGATTCGGAAGTTGAGACAGATTGTGATTCTGAAATCGACTCACTTGCAGATGCAGACTCGGAATTAGAAACTGATTGTGATTCGCTTACTGAAGCACTTTCTGACGATGACTCTGAATTTGAAACCGATTGTGACTCGGATACTGAAGCACTTTCTGAAGCTGACTCTGAGTTTGAGACAGACTGTGATTCCGAAACTGACTCACTCTCTGAAGTAGAAACTGAGTTTGACTCGGATTGTGACTCACTAATTGATTCGCTGACTGAAGCTGACTCTGAATTAGAAACAGACTGTGATTCTGAAATTGATGCACTTACTGACGCTGAAACTGAATTCGATTCCAGCTGTGATGTGCTTACTGATTCACTCTCTGAAGTTGAAACTGAGTTTGACTCGGATTGTGATGCTGATGTCGACTCACTCTCTGAAGTCGAAACGGAATTCGATTCCAGCTGTGATGTGCTTACTGATGCACTTTCTGAAGCTGAAACTGAATTTGACTCTGATTGTGACATTGATGTCGACTCACTCTCTGAAGCTGAAACTGAGTTTGATTCGGATTGTGATGCTGATGTCGACTCACTCTCTGAAGTCGAAACTGAGTTTGACTCGGATTGTGATGCTGATGTCGACTCACTCTCTGAAGTCGAAACGGAGTTTGACTCGGATTGTGATGCTGATGTCGACTCACTCTCTGAAGTCGAAACGGAATTCGATTCCAGCTGTGATGTGCTTACTGATGCACTTTCTGAAGCTGAAACTGAATTTGACTCTGATTGTGACATTGATGTCGACTCACTCTCTGAAGCTGAAACTGAGTTTGATTTGGATTGTGATGCTGACGTTGATGCACTCTCTGAAGCTGAAACGGAATTCGACTCTGATTGTGATTCTGAAATTGATTCACCCGTTGAAGCTGACCCGGAATTTGAGGCAGATTGTGATTCAGACACTGATTCACTTACTGAGGCTGATTCTGAATTTGAAACAGACTGTGAGGCTGAAATTGACTCACTTTGTGAGACGCTTATCTTCAAAGACTCACTCAAGGAACTTGAAACGCTCTCCGATTTCACAGCACTCAAAGATGTACTTGTTGAAGCGGACTCACTTTGTGAGACACTACTCTTCAAAGACTCACTCAAGGAACTTGAAATGCTCTCCGATTTCACGGCACTCAAAGATGTAC
>OGGI01002142.1_pt1 | contig 12078 bp, 8 predicted proteins | sample 1571051 | NCBI WGS metagenome assembly OGGI01 (sample SAMEA2582075, study PRJEB24529) | metagenome | biome: Human gut stool | place: China | collected 2011 | reverse complement strand
CGAAATTAAATTCCCCATTTTCTACTGATTTAAATAATACTCAAAGATACGTTCATGGAGAAAGCCGTTCCCTTACCCACTCTGCTTTCCCCAGTGTTCTTTGTTTTTCTATTCTCTAAATACTAAGAAGACAAAGATAGAAATAAATTTGTTCAGTGACCGAGCCGTTTCATAAATCTGTTTTATAAAGGAAAATAAGTGACTTATACTTATTTTTCATACATTTGTATGCAACAAAGAAATAAACATGGAACAATCGAAGAATAAACGTGCACGCCGTACCCGCGCCGAACTGGAAGCGGACGTGTTTGATGCCATCCGTCAGTTAGCAAGTGAAAAAGGTCTGGCGCAAATTACCTTTACGGATATTATGCAAAGAGCCGACATACAAATGTCCGTCCTGCTCAATAACTATAAGAATATTGAGCGGTTGCTGGATAAGTACGCATACATCTCTGATTATTGGCTGCACGATCTTTTCGATGAAGAGCACCCTACAGACAAAGCCAACGAGGACATCATGAAAAGCACCTTAAAGGCTTTGGCAAATTACTTATATGACAATACCGATATGCAGCACTTGCTAGTGTGGGAACTCGAAGCGGATAATTCGACCACAAGACGTATGGCACGAAGCAGGGAAAAGCATTATAAAGTGGCTATAGAAGAATACAAAAATTTGTTTGAAGGAACGGGTATCCCAATTGATATAATAGCGGGACTTCTTACTGCCGGAACATACTACCTGATATTACACCGTAAGCGTTCCACATTTTTTAGTGTGGATTATCAGCGGAAGGAAAATCGGGAACGCTTGTACAGTACACTTGAATATCTTTCCGGTCTGGTGTTCTCCGCGCTCAAAGAGCACAACCAAACCATAGAGATAGCCCGTAATTTCAAGCAGAAAGGTATAGCGGATGATGTGATAGCAGAATGCACGGGTTTGTCTGCCGATGTGGTGAAAGGGCTTTAGATTGATCATTTGTCAAGTTTTCATACGGAGACAAAGGATAGCCCAGCCGCTTTTACCAAACAAGCGGGAAACTACATTATTAGAGATTGAGCGTTTGAGGCAGTCATAAAATAGCAGGCATAAGACAGATACCACTATACTGCTATCCGATTAATACATAGCATGATACAAGTTGCTATATTCTCAAAGTATTCTCATGCCTTTGAGAAAAAATTCTCACCACAGTGAGAAAAAGTTCTCATGCCTTTGAGAATTATTTCTCAATGCGATGAGAAAATGTTCTCACGGGCATGAGAATAAAAGCATTTATACTAACCTGCCAACGGTTAACTGCCTTTCTGCTTATCTCCGGATTTAATACACCCTCTTCCTTTCATACACAAACATTGAATTTATCCAGTTTCAGGTGTTCGTCAATATACCGAATGCCGTCCACCTCAAAAAGTCCTCGTAAGAGAGTATGGTTCAGCGTCCGCTGAACAACATACGGAGTACCTTGCAGACAACTCTGATAAATAACCTCCTGCAAATCTGCCGCAAAGCGATCCGGATCGACTCCCGGAAGCAGGTAACCACAGATTTTGCAATGCGTCAGTACGTCGATAAACTGCTGCAACCAGAAAGCCTCTTCCCGTTTGAAGGAAGCGCTGTAATCTTCGTTCGCGGCGATATCCAGCAATAAAGTCTTTCCTAACGAATGCAATAGCGTGAGATACCCGTTCACTGTGGCAAAAAGCACCTGCATACACGAACTGTCCATCCGCATCTGACTTTGTTTCAGACGACTTCTGATCCCGTTGGTGAAATCAGAAAGACAGATGCGGAACAGACAAGTCTTACTGGGGAACAGCTTGTAAAGCGTACGCTTCGACATCTTCATCCCCTTGGCTATGTCATCCATGGTCAGTCCGTCAGCACCGTGCAGATACATCTCGTGTTTGGTGTATTCGATTATCTGACACCGTACTTTTTCAGGATTCATACTATCCTCCTACATCCGGCCTCCGCCCAAAGCCTGATACAGTGTAATCACGCCCTGGATTTCGGTAAAGCGATTGGCTACCTGTGAAAGTCTGGCGTTCAGCAATGTCTGCTGTGCGGTCAGTACTTCCAGATAAGTAGTATTATTACTATGTTCCATCAACAGACTAGTGCTTCTGGCAGCAGTCTGCAAAGAAGTGATCTGCTTATCGTAGAAAGCGGATTTCTCACGGGCCGTCTGATATTGCACCAGTGCCTCGTTTACTTCCACACCTGCGTTCAGCAATGTCTGTTCAAAGCTGAGGCGGGCTTCTTCCTGCTGTGCCTTCGCTATTTTCAGCTGGGCGATATTCGCTCCCTTGTTAAATAAAGGTTGCGTCAGTGAAGCTACGGCAGAAGCAACGAACTTGCCCGGATTGATAATCATGCTACCGGCACTGTTTGTCCATCCGGCACTCCCGCTCAGCGTGATGGAAGGATAGAAAGCGGCACGGGCAGCATTCGTCGTATAGAATGCCTGCGCTAAAGAGAACTCCGCGCTACGTACATCCGGACGGTTGGAAAGCATCTGCAAAGGAATCCCTACGGAGAAGTCTTCCGGCAACTGCTGGTTTTCCAGTTTGCCGCGTTGTATCTTGTGAGGTGTTTCCGCCAGCAACAAAGCCATTGAGTTCTCCGTCTGATTGATTTGTTCTTTCAAGTCGAGCACTGTCGTACATATATTATAATAGGTGGCTTCCGTCTGAGCCAGTCCGGCTTCGGTCATCATACCGGCCTTTTTCATGGCACGGGCTGTCCGCACACTCTCTTTCCATGCCGCTTCGGTGGACACGGAAATCTCATATTGAGCGTCGAGCATCAGCAAGGTATAATAAGTATTTGCCACGGCAGACACCAACTGTGTCTTCACCGCCTGTTCATACTCCTTGCTCTGCTCATAGGCCGCTTTTGCCCGACGTTTGGCCGTGGTCACCTTTCCGAAGATATCCAGTTCCCACGAGGCAGTCACCGGCAATGAGTAGGTCTGAGTCGCTTTGCCACGGTCGAAGCTGCTCACAGCTCCTTCCGGTGCGAGAAACAAAGAGGGCAGATAAGAAAGTTTGGACGTCAGCAACGAAGCCTCCGCTTCTTTCACACGGAGATGCGCTGTCTGCATATCCGTATTCCGTACCAAAGCCGAATCGATCAAATTCTGCAAATACGAGTCAGTAAAGACCTCTCTCCACGAGAGATTACCGAAGTTCACCGTATCGGCGGAAGCGACGGTCTCGCTTCCATAAAGTCCTTCGGGGACTTCCGATACAGGTTTGTATTTATTGTAGATACCGCAACTGCTCAACACGAGCGTTGCTGCGGATAAGATTAATATTTTCTTCATCATCAATTATTTTTTTCCTGCTTTAGATTTTTCTTCTTCACTCACCTTGATTTCTTCCTCGATCTGCCAGTCTTCCGTAGGTCTGCTCTGCACAGGGCGTAAGCGTTCCTGCAACCACTGGAAAGCGATAAACAAAGTAGGCACGATGAAAAGTAATGCCAGCGTACCGATCGTCATGCCACCGACTACACCCGTACCCAGCGAACGGTTACCATTGGCTCCTACACCGCTGGACAACATCAATGGGAACAGACCGAAGATCATCGTCAACGCTGTCATCAGAATCGGACGCAAACGGGCTTTGGCTGCACTTACCGCAGAAGCGATCAGTCCCATGCCTGCCTTACGGCGTTCGGCAGCGTATTCGGTCAACAGGATGGCTGTCTTTGCCAACAGACCGATCAACATAATCAAACCTGTCTGCAAGTAAATGTTATTCTCCAGTCCGAACATCCATGCAAAGAGGAAACTTCCCATCAATCCGCAAGGCACACTCAGAAGCACGGCGAACGGAATGATAAAGCTCTCGTACAATGCACTCAGAATCAGATAAATCATCAGGAAGCAGATACCAAAGATGATCATAGTCGTACCGCTTTGCTGATTTTCCTCACGGGTGATGCCTCCGTAATCATAGCCATATCCCTTGGGAAGAGCCTGTACGGCTGTTTCCTGTACGGCCTTGATAGCGTCTCCCGTACTATATCCGTCTGCCGGCATCGCATTCACGGCGATGGAATTGTACATATTGAAACGGCTCAGCGACTCTGCGCCGTAGCTGCGTGTCAACGTTACGAACTGGCTCAGCGGAGCCATCTCTCCGTTCGACATACGTACGAAAGCATTGTCCAGTGAAGTTTCGTCCAGACGGAATTGCGGGTCTGCCTGAATCATGACTCTGTATACTTTGGAGAAACGGTTGAAGTTGGACACGTACTGACCGCCATAATAACCGGACAATGTGCTCAATACCGCATCCGGTGTAATGCCTGCGCGTTTACACTTGGCTGCATCCACCTCTACCGTCCACTGCGGATAGCGCACGTCGAACGTAGAATATGCCATCGCAATTTCCGGACGCTGGTTCAATGCTCCCAGATATTGCTGGGTAGTGGTAAAGAATTCGTTGATATCACCGCCCATCTTATCCTGCATATGGAGTTCCAGCGCATTACCCATACCGTAACCCGGAATCATACCCGGCGAAATAGCGAAGACACTGGCATCCTTGATATCGGCCGTACGACCGTACACCTGACCGATGACTGCCTGCACATTATCCTCATCATTCGGACGTTCGTCCCACGACTTCAATTTCAGAATCAACATACCGAACGAGCTTCCCTGTCCTGCCAGCAATCCGTAGCCGGCCACTTTCTGCACGTGCTTAATCTGCGGAATATCCATCAAGCGCTTTTCGATGCGTTCCATCACTTCGTCGGTCGTAGTCAGCGAACTACCGGCCGCCGTACTTACATTGACGAATACCACACCCTGGTCTTCGTCCGGCACCAGACTGGTCTTCGTCGTATTCATCAGGAATACAAGCAACACTACGGAGCAAACGAGCAGCGACCATGCCAGCCATCTGCGTTTGATAAAGATCAGCACCACATTCTTGTATTTCTCTATCAGAATATCGAAAGCCGAGTTGAACGCTTTACGGAAACGTGCCGCAAAGTTATTCTTTTGCGTACCGTCTTCATTGATATAGGGTTTCAGCAGCAACGCACACAATGCCGGACTCAGCGTCAACGCATTAATAGCGGAAATACCAACGGCAACCGCCATCGTCAGACCAAACTGGGTATAGAACGTACCGGAAGTGCCGCCCATGAAGGATACCGGAATAAATACTGCCATAAACACCAGCGAAGAGGTGATAACAGCATTACTGATACCTTTCATTGCATCGATACTTGCCATATAGGACGACCTGTACCCCACGTCGAAGCGTGCCTGCACCGCCTCGACGACAATAATGGCGTCGTCCACCACCGTACCGATGACGAGCACGAGCGCAAACAGCGTGAGCAGATTGATACTGAATCCTGCCAGCGCCATGAAAGCAAACGTACCGATGAGCGAAACAATGACTCCCACCAAAGGAATCAGCGTAGAACGGAAGTCCTGCAAGAACACATATACTACAAGGATAACCAAGATAATCGCCTCGATCAACGTCTTCACCACCTCATGGATAGAAGCGAACAGGAAGTCGTTCGAACTCATGATCTGCGTCAGTTCCACTCCTTTCGGAAGGTCTTTGCGGACTTCTTCAAGTAGTTCATCAATATTCTGATTGACTTCGGTCGCATTGGAGCCTGCTGTCTGGAACACCATACACGAAACGCCCGGATGACCGTCCATTCCACCATGATAAGCATAGCTATCCTGTCCCAACTGTACCTCGGCGATGTCTTTCAACTTCAAGACCTCACCATTGTCCGTAGAACGAATGACAATATCTCCAAATTCTTCCGGAGTGATCAGACGTCCTTTATATTTCATTGTATACTGATAGGTTTCGTTCGAGTTTTCACCGAATGAACCGGTAGCCGATTCGATATTCTGCTCGGCTAGCACACCGGTGATGTCCGACGGAATCAGTTTGTACTGAGCCATCACGTCCGGCTTCATCCATACACGCATGCTATATTCACCTCCCATAATCATCAGGTCGCCTACACCCGAGATACGCAGAATCTCCGGTTTCAGATTGATACTGATATAGTTGGAAAGGAAGTTTTCATCGTAGCTATCGTCCGGACTGGAAAGCGAGAACATCTGCAGGATACTTGTCTGACGTTTGGAAGTAGTCACACCGACCTGCGTTACTTCTGCCGGAAGCTGTCCCGTCGCTCTCGACACGCGGTTCTGTACGTTGACCGCTGCCATGTCCGGGTCTGTTCCCTGCTTGAAGTACACGGTGATACTCACTGTACCGGCATTGGTGGCGCTGGAAGTCATGTAAGTCATGTCTTCCACACCATTGATCGCTTCTTCCAAAGGAGCAATCACACTCTTCTGCAAAGTTTCCGCACTGGCGCCATAATAGGTGGTACTCACCATAATGGTCGGCGGAGCAATATCGGGATATTGTTCGACGGGCAGACTGAACAGCCCGATGATACCCACAACGACAATCGTAATAGAGATGACTGCCGATAATACGGGGCGTTCAATAAAGGTTCTTAAATTCATGGATCGATTCCTCCTTTGTTTAATTTTCAGTAGTTGTCGTAGATGCCTGAGCAGTCTTTGCCTTAATCGGAGTACCTTCACGAAGCAATCCTACGCCTTCCGCCACAATCACATCGCCCGGAGCCAGTCCTTCATCCACGATAAATTCGCGGCCGCCGTTCACACGGGTCACCTGCACCAAGGCAGATTGCGCTTTACCGTCTACTACCTTATATACATATCTCTTATCCTGTATTTCGAACGTAGCTCCCTGCGGAATCACCAAAGCTCCCGTTTTCTGTACCGGAATCACTACGTTACCCGCACCGCCGCTGTGCAGCAGTCCGTCCTTATTAGGGAAAACGGCACGCAGGCTGACAGTACCCGTCGAACGGTCAATGACTCCGCTGATAGACTCGATCTGTCCCTGTTCGGGATAAGCCGATTTATCGTTCAGCTGCAAGTCGATGGCGGGCATACTTTTCAGCGCCTCGTCTTTAGAGCCATACTGGCGAATCAGCCCCAGCAACTGGTTTTCCGTCATTGAGAAGTAGACGTACATGTCCGAATTGTCGGAAACGGTGGTCAGCGGTTCGGGAATGCTGGAACTCACCAACGCACCTACGCGATAAGGCAATGTACCTACCACTCCGTCTGCCGGACTCTTCACTACCGTATAAGAAAGGTTATTACGGGCGCTCACTTCTTGTGCCTTGGCCTGTGCCAGTTGGGCTTTGGCAGCCAGAAGAGAATTTTTTGCCGTACTCAGATCGAAAGCGGAAACTACATTCTCCTTATACAGTTCCTCTTTGCTGTCGTAAGTCAGCTGTGCCGTTGCCAGAGACGCTTTGGCTGACTCTACATTCGCCACTGCCGTCTGCAGGGCTGCCTCATACGGCACTTGGTCGATGATGAACAGCGTCTGTCCGCTCTTCACCCGCTGTCCTTCGGTGACACTGACTTTTGTCAGCGTACCGCCTACCTGTGGATAAATATCGATGTCCTGACGTCCGCGGATGGTCGCCGAATAGGCACTCGAAATCATCCGGTCGGTCGGAGAAACGGTCATTACTTCATATCCTGTTTCCATTTGTGTGGGTGGAGCTTGCTTACAACCTGCAGCAGCAACCAGACAACAGAGCAATAATAGCCCTTGCTTCATTTTACATACCTTTTTACTCATTGTGTTACCTATTAAAATTTTTGATCGCGGCAAAGATAGACTCTTTTCACCATAGAAAACTGGTCATAGTGTTTAGAGTTTTGTTCATTTTCGGAACAATATGAGCGATATTTAGTGAAAAAGTCCTATTTTTACCCACTAAATAAGAATAGTTATGATACAGAGAAACTCTACCCTTGCCGTTCTCCGGGAATCATTTGTTGCCGGAAGCGATGAGAATTTGTCACCTATCATGCATCACCTCTGGAAAATGGAAGGGGGTGCCATCTATTTCTGCCGCAGCGGATGGGCACACGTCACCATCGATCTGAAAGAGTACGAAATCGTCAAAAACACTCAGGTGGTACTGCTGCCGGGAAGCATTATCCGCATCAATGGCAGCAGCAGTGACTTCACAGCTTCCTTTTTCGGATTTCCAAAGGACATGTTTCGGGAAGCCTGCCTGCGGTTAGAACCGACCTTCTTCCGCTTTATGAAGGAAAGACCGTGCTATGTGCTTCCCGATAAGGATACCGGAGCTATCAACGGATTGATACAGGCGACAACTGCTATTTATAATGATCGCGAGAACCGCTTCCGCAATCAGATAGCCAAGAATCATCTCCAGTCTTTCATGCTGGACATTTACGATAAATGCTACCGCTACTTCGACAAACAGGAAATAGAAGGAGGAAGCCGACAGGACGAAATCTTCAAGAAGTTTGTCGCATTGGTGCACGAAAACTGTATTTCACAACGGGAAGTTAACTTCTACGCCAACGAACTTTGTATTTCGACCAAATATCTGACAGGTATCTGCCGTAGTGTGACCGGAGATTCTGCCAAAAAGATCATTGATGATTTCGCCATTCTAGAGATCAAGGTACTGCTCCAATCCACGGAGCTGACAATGCAGGATATAGCCGACCGGCTCGGTTTCCCGGACCAGTCGTATTTAGGAAGATATTTCAAACGGCATGAAGGAATGTCGCCCAGAGAATATCAAAACAGATATGTCATATAGCAATCAAAAAAAAGAAATAACTATTATATATTAAGGAGTAAAGAGACCCGGATACAAACCATAAGATTGTGCAAAACCAGTCATTTTGCTATAAAATTAATAGAAATTATCATCTAAAGACAACAATGTATAACTTTTATTCCTACATTTGCAGCCAAATGATAACTTATTAATAAAAATACCAATACCATGGCTAAAATAACCAAAGAAGCCGCTTTGCTCTATCATTCACAGGGCAAACCCGGTAAGATCGAGGTAGTTCCTACCAAACCTTACAGTACTCAAACTGATTTATCACTTGCATACTCTCCCGGCGTGGCAGAGCCTTGCCTCGAAATAGAGAAGAACCCGCAGGACGCTTACAAATACACAGCCAAAGGCAACCTGGTAGCTGTTATTTCTAACGGTACAGCCGTACTCGGACTCGGTGACATAGGCGCACTGAGCGGCAAACCGGTGATGGAAGGCAAAGGTCTGCTTTTCAAAATCTACGCAGGTATCGACGTATTCGACATCGAAGTGGACGAGAAAGACCCGGAGAAATTCATCGCTGCCGTAAAAGCAATCGCTCCTACTTTCGGCGGTATCAATCTGGAAGACATCAAAGCTCCTGAATGTTTCGAAATCGAACGTCGTCTGAAAGAAGAGCTTGACATCCCTGTGATGCACGATGACCAGCACGGAACCGCTATCATCTCCAGCGCCGGATTGGTAAATGCCCTGCAAGTGGCCGGAAAGAAAATCGAGGATGTGAAAATCGTCGTAAACGGTGCCGGAGCATCTGCCGTATCTTGTACCAAATTATATGTATCACTGGGGGCACGCCTCGAAAATATCGTCATGCTGGACAGCAAAGGCGTTATCAGCAAGACACGTACCGACCTCAACGAACAGAAGAGATATTTTGCCACCGACCGCACGGATATCCACACACTGGAAGAAGCGATCAAAGGCGCTGACGTATTCCTCGGCTTGTCCAAAGGTAACGTACTGAGTCAGGACATGGTGCGCAGCATGGCTCCCATGCCGATCGTATTCGCACTGGCAAACCCGACACCGGAAATCTCTTACGAAGATGCAATGAGCGCCCGCCCCGATGTACTGATGGCAACCGGACGTTCCGACTATCCGAACCAGATCAACAACGTAATCGGCTTCCCGTACATCTTCCGCGGCGCACTCGATACACAGGCCAAAGCAATCAACGAAGAAATGAAAATCGCAGCAGTACACGCTATCGCCAACTTGGCAAAACAGCCTGTACCTGATGTAGTGAACACAGCATACCACGTCAACAACCTCTCTTTCGGTCCGGAATACTTCATCCCGAAACCGGTAGACCCGCGCCTCATCACCGAAGTTTCCTGTGCCGTAGCCAAAGCAGCCATGGAAAGCGGAGTGGCACGCACGGAAATCAAAGACTGGGACGCTTACTGCGTGCATCTGCGCGAACTGATGGGATACGAATCCAAACTGACCCGCCAGCTTTATGACACCGCCCGCCGCAATCCGCAACGTGTCGTATTTGCCGAAGGCATCCATCCTAACATGCTGAAAGCCGCCGTCGAAGCAAAAGCCGAAGGCATCTGCCATCCTATCTTATTAGGAAACGACGAAGCAATCGGCAAACTGGCCGAAGAACTCGACCTGAGCCTGGAAGGCATCGAAATCGTCAATCTCCGCCATCCGGACGAGTCGGAACGCCGCGAACGCTACTCACGCATCCTTACCGAAAAACGTGCCCGCGAAGGCTTTACCTACGAAGAAGCCAACGACAAGATGTTCGAACGCAACTACTTCGGTATGATGATGGTAGAAACCGGAGATGCAGACGCATTTATCACCGGACTCTACACCAGATACAGCAACACCATCAAAGTTGCCAAAGAAGTAATCGGCATCCAGCCCGGATTCAACCATTTCGGAACGATGCACATTCTTAATTCGAAGAAGGGTACCTACTTCCTGGCAGATACGCTGATCAACCGTCATCCGGATACGGAAACTCTGATTGACATCGCCAAACTGGCTGACAAGACAGTCCGTTTCTTCAACCATACACCGGTCATCTCGATGTTGTCGTACTCCAACTTCGGCGCCGATACCTCCGGCAGCCCTGTCAAAGTGCACGGAGCGGTGAACTATATGCAGAAGGAATATCCGGAACTCGCCATCGACGGTGAAATGCAGGTGAACTTTGCCATGAACCGCGAACTGCGTGACGCCAAGTATCCGTTCACCCGCCTGAAAGGTAAAGACGTGAATACGCTGATCTTCCCGAACCTGAGCTCCGCCAACGCAGGATACAAACTGCTGCAGGCAATGGACCCCGATACGGAATTCATCGGCCCTATCCAGATGGGACTGAACAAGCCTATCCATTTCACTGACTTTGAAAGTTCTGTCCGCGACATCGTGAACATCACAGCCGTAGCCGTGATCGACGCCATCGTAGTGAAGAAGAAAAACGAAAGCCGATGAGAAGGCCGTTATCAAAATCACAAATAGTTTGCGTCAGCCTGCTTTGGCTGGCGCTTTGCTATTTAGTTCTCACAAAAACCGAACGTATTGACGGTATGACGATAGTAATGCTTGTCATTTCGGCAGCATTAGTCTTTATTCCTGTCTATAAGTCGATCAAAAAGAATAAATAAATATCTTTTTTTCTGCTTTTAATGCGATAAAATATCAAATTTGATGTTTTATCGCATTTTTCTTTATAAAATGTTTGCTAGTTCAATTTTTATCTTTACTTTTGCAACCGCATAAAAGAAATAGGTAATCGAAATTTAATCAACCAATAAAAGAAAAAAAGATTATGAATGCAGCAAAGGTATTAGACGATCTGAAAAGAAGATTTCCCAATGAACCGGAGTATCATCAAGCAGTAGAAGAAGTACTTTCTACTATTGAAGAAGAATACAACAAACACCCGGAGTTTGACAAAGCAAACTTAATCGAACGCTTGTGTATTCCTGATAGAGTATTTCAGTTCCGTGTAACTTGGATGGACGACAAAGGTAATATTCAGACAAACATGGGTTACCGTGTTCAGCACAACAACGCTATCGGCCCGTACAAAGGCGGTATCCGTTTCCACGCATCTGTAAACCTTTCTATCCTGAAATTCCTTGCCTTTGAGCAGACATTCAAAAACTCACTGACTACGCTGCCTATGGGTGGTGGTAAGGGTGGTTCCGACTTCTCTCCACGTGGTAAGTCAAACGCTGAAGTAATGCGTTTCGTACAGGCATTCATGCTGGAACTGTGGCGTCACATCGGTCCCGAAACTGACGTACCTGCAGGTGATATCGGTGTAGGTGGCCGCGAAGTAGGTTTCATGTTCGGTATGTATAAAAAACTGGCTCATGAAT
>OGGI01002137.1_pt1 | contig 12107 bp, 9 predicted proteins | sample 1571051 | NCBI WGS metagenome assembly OGGI01 (sample SAMEA2582075, study PRJEB24529) | metagenome | biome: Human gut stool | place: China | collected 2011 | reverse complement strand
TTTTCCCACTCGCCATCGAGGACTTTCAGGGAGCCCTGCGAGCCATTGTGGGAACTGACCCAACAACTGCACGCGCACCAGCGTACCAGATGGTGTCCGGCTGGCGTTTTGTAGCTCAGGGCAAATGCGATGAAAGACTTTTACCGGCAGCAGTTGATCCACCACGCGGACAAACTCGGTGATGCACAGATCGTAGTCGTTAACTTCGGTCAGCAATTCACGCACCAGAGAGTCAAGCACTCCCTCCATCGGTGCCAGTAACACACGCATATCATCACCCGCAAAAAAATGAGGCGCTATGTTAGCGCCTATGGTCAGCGGATTAAAGGTCTGCAAAGAGGGATTGCTGCAAACTGCAATCCCTCTCTATGCTTGATGTATGCCTGAGTTCGCTGCGCATTGCGTAATGCCGGGGAGCGAAAAAATAAGCGCTGATTTCTTAATGTGATCGGTAGCACGTTTTACGAATTAATTGTATGATGAATCCATCTCATCTGGGGTGTTGATTATGAGTAAGACACTGAACATTATCTGGCAATATTTACGCGCTTTCGTCCTGATTTATGCCTGCCTGTATGCAGGCATTTTCATTGCTTCCCTGCTACCGGTAACCATTCCGGGCAGCATCATCGGGATGCTGATCCTGTTTGTCCTGCTGGCCTTGCAAATTCTTCCGGCAAAATGGGTCAATCCGGGGTGCTACGTACTGATTCGCTATATGGCGCTATTGTTTGTGCCGATTGGCGTAGGCGTCATGCAATATTTTGATTTGCTCCGCGCACAGTTTGGCCCGGTAGTGGTTTCCTGTGCAGTCAGTACGCTGGTGGTTTTTCTGGTGGTGAGCTGGAGTTCGCAACTGGTACACGGTGAACGTAAAGTCGTAGGTCAGAAAGGATCAGAAGAATGATGGCGAATATCTGGTGGTCATTACCGCTGACATTGATTGTCTTTTTTGCCGCCCGCAAACTGGCGGCACGGTATAAGTTTCCCTTGCTTAACCCGTTGCTGGTAGCAATGGTGGTGATCATTCCTTTTTTAATGCTGACCGGCATTTCTTACGACAGCTACTTTAAAGGTAGCGAAGTGCTAAACGATCTGCTGCAACCGGCGGTCGTCGCGCTGGCCTATCCTTTATATGAGCAGCTACACCAGATCCGCGCGCGCTGGAAATCGATCATCACCATCTGTTTTATCGGCAGCGTGGTTGCGATGGTGACGGGGACTTCCGTGGCATTGTTGATGGGCGCTTCACCGGAAATCGCCGCGTCAATCCTGCCGAAATCAGTCACCACGCCTATTGCAATGGCGGTTGGCGGCAGTATTGGCGGTATTCCGGCAATCAGCGCAGTTTGCGTGATTTTCGTCGGCATCCTCGGCGCTGTGTTTGGCCATACATTGCTTAATGCGATGCGTATTCGTACCAAAGCTGCGCGCGGTCTGGCAATGGGGACTGCCTCGCACGCCCTCGGTACGGCGCGCTGCGCCGAGCTGGATTATCAGGAAGGTGCATTTAGTTCGCTAGCGCTGGTGTTATGCGGGATAATTACTTCGCTGATCGCACCGTTCCTTTTCCCGATTATTCTGGCAGTAATGGGCTAAAATTTGCGATGCGTCGCGCATTTTTGATGTATGTTTCACGCGTTGCATAATTAATGAGATTCAGATCACATATAAAGCCACAACGGGTTCGTAAACTGTTATCCCATTACATGATTATGAGGCAACGCCATGCATCCACGTTTTCAAACCGCTTTTGCCCAACTTGCGGATAACTTGCAATCTGCACTGGAACCTATTCTGGCAGACAAGTACTTCCCCGCTTTGTTGACCGGGGAGCAAGTCTCATCGCTGAAGAGCGCAACGGGGCTGGACGAAGACGCGCTGGCATTCGCACTACTTCCGCTGGCGGCGGCCTGTGCGCGTACGCCATTGTCGAATTTTAATGTTGGCGCAATTGCGCGCGGTGTGAGCGGAACCTGGTATTTCGGTGCCAATATGGAATTTATTGGTGCGACAATGCAGCAAACCGTTCATGCCGAACAAAGCGCGATCAGCCACGCCTGGTTGAGTGGTGAAAAAGCGCTTGCAGCCATCACCGTTAACTACACGCCTTGTGGTCACTGCCGTCAGTTTATGAATGAACTGAACAGCGGTCTGGATCTGCGTATTCATCTGCCGGGCCGCGAGGCACACGCGCTGCGTGACTATCTGCCAGATGCCTTTGGGCCGAAAGATCTGGAGATTAAAACGCTGCTGATGGACGAACAGGATCACGGCTATGCGCTGACGGGTGATGCGCTTTCTCAGGCAGCGATTGCGGCGGCAAACCGTTCGCACATGCCTTACAGTAAGTCGCCAAGCGGTGTCGCGCTGGAATGTAAAGACGGTCGTATTTTCAGTGGCAGCTACGCTGAAAACGCCGCATTCAACCCGACTCTGCCACCGTTGCAGGGAGCGTTAATTCTGTTGAATCTCAAGGGTTATGATTACCCGGATATCCAGCGCGCGGTTCTGGCAGAAAAAGCCGATGCGCCGTTGATTCAGTGGGATGCCACCTCCGCAACGCTGAAAGCTCTCGGCTGTCACAGTATCGACCGCGTGCTTCTCGCTTAAGCCTGGTGCCGGATGCGGCGTGAACGCCTTGTCCGGCTTGCCAGCCCTCTCCTGGTGTCGAAATTCCCGGCAAACAGTTTGCCGTTTCTTGCGCAAAACCAGCGGGTAAAGTAGCCTGATGGAAATTTTCCTTAGATCGAGTCTCCTGCATGTTAAAGCGCGTGTTCCTCAGCCTGTTAGTCCTGATCGGCTTGCTGCTGTTGACTGTGCTCGGCCTCGATCGCTGGATGAGCTGGAAAACCGCGCCTTATATCTACGACGAATTGCAGGATCTCCCCTACCGCCAGGTCGGTGTGGTGCTCGGAACAGCAAAATATTATCGTACTGGCGTAATTAATCAGTATTATCGCTACCGCATTCAAGGAGCGATTAATGCCTATAACAGCGGTAAGGTAAATTATCTATTACTGAGCGGCGATAACGCATTGCAAAGTTATAATGAGCCGATGACCATGCGCAAAGATTTAATCGCTGCTGGTGTCGACCCATCAGATATTGTTCTCGATTACGCAGGCTTTCGTACGCTGGATTCCATCGTGCGTACACGCAAAGTTTTCGATACTAATGATTTCATTATTATCACCCAACGTTTCCACTGTGAGCGGGCATTATTTATTGCGCTGCATATGGGGATTCAGGCTCAGTGTTATGCCGTACCGTCACCGAAAGATATGCTGTCAGTACGTATTCGCGAATTTGCCGCCCGTTTCGGTGCGCTGGCTGACCTTTATATTTTTAAACGTGAACCGCGTTTTTTAGGGCCGCTGGTCCCTATTCCGGCTATGCACCAGGTACCGGAAGATGCGCAGGGGTATCCCGCCGTCACACCCGAACAGTTACTTGAATTACAAAAGAAACAAGGAAAGTAGTTATGGATGTACAGCAGTTTTTTGTCGTTGCCGTTTTTTTCCTTATCCCGATATTTTGTTTCCGCGAAGCATGGAAAGGCTGGCGCGCAGGCGCGATTGATAAACGGGTTAAAAATGCACCGGAACCGGTGTATGTCTGGCGAGCAAAAAATCCCGGACTCTTTTTCGCTTATATGGTGGCATATATCGGCTTCGGAATTTTATCTATCGGCATGATTGTTTATCTTATTTTCTATCGTTAATATTCCCCTCTCCAGTTAATTATTGAGAATAATTATTACTTCACCTGATAAGCTGCGGATATCACATTCCTAACCGCAGCTATTTGTGAATCTTTTCACAGTTTAAATTCCCCCGCACGCTTAGCCTTAATATCAGTACATTATTATTTACTAAACGCTCGCCTTAATTACCTATAGCATTAAGGAAGATCACATGCCGCAACAAAATTATCTGGATGAACTCACTCCGGCTTTTACGTCTTTACTGGCGATTAAAGAAGCCTCTCGCTGTTTATTATGTCACGACGCTCCCTGTAGTCAGGCTTGCCCGGCACAGACCGATCCGGGGAAATTTATTCGCTCAATCTACTTTCGTAATTTTAAAGGCGCTGCCGAGACAATTCGCGAAAATAATGCCCTCGGTGCCGTTTGTGCCAGAGTGTGCCCGACGGAGAAATTATGTCAAAGCGGTTGTACCCGTGCCGGTGTTGATACTCCCATTGATATCGGTCGCTTACAGCGTTTTGTTACTGATTTTGAACAACAAACCGGAATGGAAATTTATCAGCCCGGTACTAAAACGCTCGGCAAAGTCGCGATTATTGGCGCAGGTCCTGCCGGATTGCAGGCCAGTGTGACACTGACAAACCAGGGTTATGACGTCACGATTTATGAGAAAGAAGCGCACCCCGGTGGCTGGTTGCATAACGGTATTCCGCAATTCCGGTTACCGCAATCAGTGCTGGATGCAGAGATCGCCCGTATTGAAAAAATGGGCGTGACCATTAAGTGCAACAACGAAGTCGGTAACACACTCACCCTTGAGCAGCTGAAAGCAGAAAACCGCGCGGTACTGGTCACCGTGGGGTTATCAAGCGGTTCCGGGCTACCGCTGTTTGAGCATAGTGACGTTGAGATTGCCGTCGACTTCTTGCAACGTGCACGACAGGCGCAAGGCGATATCAGCATTCCACAAAGCGCATTAATTATCGGCGGCGGTGATGTCGCGATGGACGTAGCCAGCACGCTGAAAGTTCTCGGCTGTCAGGCGGTAACTTGCGTAGCGCGTGAAGAGTTAGATGAGTTTCCGGCAAGCGAAAAAGAGTTTACCAGCGCCCGGGAGCTGGGCGTTTCGATCATCGATGGATTCACGCCAGTAGCCGTGGAAGGCAATAAAGTCACGTTTAAGCATGTACGGTTATCGGGCGAACTGACGATGGCGGCAGATAAAATTATTCTCGCCGTCGGTCAGCATGCCAGACTAGATGCCTTTGCGGAGTTAGAGCCGCAGCGTAACACCATCAAAACACAAAATTACCAGACCCGCGACCCGCAAGTCTTTGCTGCTGGCGATATTGTTGAGGGTGACAAAACCGTGGTCTATGCCGTGAAAACCGGGAAAGAAGCCGCCGAGGCGATTCATCACTATTTAGAGGGAGCTTGCTCATGTTAACGAAAGATCTTTCGATTACTTTTTGCGGCGTGAAGTTTCCCAACCCGTTCTGCCTCTCTTCTTCGCCGGTAGGCAACTGCTATGAGATGTGTGCCAAAGCCTACGACACAGGTTGGGGCGGTGTGGTGTTTAAAACGATCGGCTTTTTTATCGCCAACGAAGTCTCGCCGCGTTTTGATCATCTGGTGAAAGAAGATACCGGTTTTATCGGCTTCAAAAATATGGAGCAGATTGCTGAACATCCGTTGGAAGAGAATCTGGCCGCCCTGCGTCGGCTGAAGGAAGATTACCCGGACAAAGTATTGATCGCTTCGATCATGGGGGAAAATGAGCAGCAATGGGAGGAGCTGGCGCGCCTGGTGCAAGAAGCTGGCGCGGATATGATCGAGTGTAACTTCTCCTGTCCGCAAATGACTTCTCATGCGATGGGTAGCGATGTCGGGCAAAGCCCGGAGCTGGTAGAAAAATATTGTCGGGCAGTGAAACGGGGTTCCACGCTGCCAATGCTGGCGAAGATGACGCCGAATATCGGTGATATGTGCGAAGTGGCGCTGGCGGCGAAGCGCGGCGGCGCAGATGGCATTGCGGCGATTAACACCGTTAAATCCATCACCAATATCGATCTTAATCAGAAAATCGGTATGCCGATCGTTAACGGAAAATCGAGTATTTCCGGATATTCCGGTAAAGCGGTAAAACCGATCGCCCTGCGCTTCATTCAGCAAATGCGCACCCATCCAGAACTGCGCGATTTCCCAATCAGCGGTATCGGCGGCATTGAAACCTGGGAGGATGCGGCTGAGTTTTTATTGCTCGGCGCAGCAACGTTACAGGTGACCACCGGCATCATGCAGTACGGGTATCGGATAGTGGAAGATATGGCAAGCGGGTTGTCGCATTATCTCGCCGATCAGGGATTTGATTCGCTGCAGGAGATGGTAGGTCTGGCGAATAACAATATTGTCCCGGCGGAAGATTTAGACCGCAGTTATATTGTCTATCCCCGTATCAATCTTGATAAATGTGTTGGCTGTGGACGCTGTTATATTTCCTGTTACGACGGCGGTCACCAGGCGATGGAATGGAGCGAGAAAACCCGCACACCGCATTGTAATACCGAGAAATGTGTGGGTTGTCTGCTTTGTGGTCACGTCTGCCCGGTGGGTTGTATTGAGCTCGGGGAAGTGAAGTTTAAGAAAGGCGAGAAAGAACACCCGGTAACGTTGTAAAACCAGAGACGCATCCGGCATTTGGTTCCTGTCGCCGGATGCGGCTTGAACGCCTTATCCGGCCTACAAAACCATACAAATCAGTATGTTGAGCTTATTGTAGGCCGGATAAAACGCGCCAGCGTTGCATCCGGCATTTGGCTCCTGTTGCCGGATGCGGCGTGAACGCCTTATCCGGCCTACAAAACCACACAGATCATGATGTTATGTGCGTTTATGACCGAATGCGGACCACATTCACATCATTTCTTACGCGCGTATTTCAGTGAATCCAGCGCTACGGCGAAGATAATAATCGCCCCTTTGATGATGTACTGCCAGTATGGGTTTACGCCGATATACGTCAGGCCATAGTTGATGACGGTAAAAATAATTACCCCGGTCACCACGCCAATCACCGTCCCCACACCGCCGCTGAACGATACACCGCCTACCACGCACGCCGCGATAGCATCCAGCTCATACATAAAGCCGAGGTTGTTGGTGGCAGAGCCGATACGTCCGGCTTCTAACATCCCGCCAAAGGCATAGAACACGCCAGACAACGCGTAGATCATCAGCAGGTTCAGGCCGACGTTGACACCAGATACTTTTGCCGCTTCCGGGTTACCGCCAATGGCAAAAATGTTCTTACCGAAGCGGGTTTTGTTCCACAACACCCAGACGAACGCCACCGCAATCAACGCGTAGAAGGTGATGTAAGAGAGACGGAAACTCCCCAGCGCGACAAAGCCCTGAGCAAAGGTAGAGAAGCCACTGTCAAAACCAGAAATTGGCGACGCCCCGACAAAGTCGTAATAGAGCGAGTTGATGCCATAGACGATGATCATCGTGCCGAGCGTGGTAATGAACGGCGTCACGTTGAGATAAGCGATAATCAGACCGTTGATCAAACCGATCACCGCACCAATGGCACAGACAATCAGAATAACCAGCGCAATCGGCATCGTCGCCATTTCCGGGAACACTTTGTTGGCGTTATCCATGGACTGCAATAATGTCGCAGCCACCACTGCCGCCAGCCCTACCTGACGACCAGCAGAAAGATCGGTCCCCTGGGTGACAATTAACCCTGCCACACCGAGCGCGATAATAATACGCACCGATGACTGGGTGAGAATATTACTTAAGTTCAACAGACTTAAAAATGTTGGGTCCTGGAAAATAATAATCGCCAGCAAAACTAAAAGAACGACGTAAATACCGCCCTCTTTCAGGTAAGTAAGAAAACTTTTCTTATTTAACGCACTCATGGGAAGCCCCTAATCTTAAAGGTGCAAAGACGCAAGACGCAGAATTTCGTTTTGCGTTGTTGTTTTTGTATCGACAATTCCGGAAACGAGACCATTGCTCATGACCAGAATACGGTCTGTTATCCCTAACAACTCAGGCATTTCAGAGGAGATAATAATAATCCCCTTGCCTTTCTTCGCCAGTTCGGCAATTAACTGATAAATTTCAAACTTCGCCCCGACATCAATACCGCGCGTCGGTTCATCGAGCATTAATATTTCTGGTTGCGTTAGTAGCCAGCGACCAATAATCACCTTTTGCTGATTACCACCGGAGAGCGAACCAATTTGCGTCCGATGACCCGGCGTTTTTACCCGCATCGAATCAATCACCCACTGGGTATCGCTTTTCATCCGCGAGTTATCCAGTAAACCAACTTTATTTTTGTAGTTGCGAATATTGGAAATTAACGAGTTAAAACCAATATCCAGATAGGCATAAATTCCCGTTGAGCGGCGCTCCTCAGTTACCAGTGCAAATCCGTGGTTTATGGCTTCGTTGGCATTATGGTTATTGATCTGTTTGCCGTGCAACGTAATGGTGCCAGCCGATTTCTCGCGAATACCAAATAACGTCTCAACAATATCGGTACGTTTCGCCCCCACCAGCCCGGCAATACCGAGGATCTCCCCTTTATGCAGATCAAACGAGACATCGCGAATCGACGGCTGGCGCAGTGACGTCAGGTTACGCACCTCGAGGATGACTTCGCCCGGCTTGTTTTCTTTGTCAGGAAAACGCTGATTAAGAGAACGCCCAACCATCATGGCGATGATCTTGTCCATCGTCAGTCCTGCCAGCGGTTCGGTGGCGATCCACTGACCGTCGCGCAATACGGTAACTTCATCACATAACTGGAAGATTTCTTCCATTTTATGCGAGATATAAACAATACCGCAGCCGCGCTCTTTTAATTTACGAATAATAGTGAACAGATGATTGACCTCTTTTTCGGTTAACGAAGAAGTCGGTTCATCCATAATCACAATTTTCGCGTTATAGGAAAACGCTTTGGCGATTTCGATCATCTGCATTTGCGAAACGGATAATGTGCCGACGCGCGCACGCGGATCGATATCAATATCCAGTTCATCAAAAATCGCTTTGGTTTCGCGGTACATTTTGTCCTGATCGACAAACATGCCTTTGGTGGGATATCGCCCCAGCCACATGTTATCCATCACCGAACGTTGTAATACCAGGTTTAACTCCTGGTGTACCATCGAAATACCATTTTCCAGTGCCTCTTTGGCGGAATGGAAATCGATCTCTTTACCCTGGAATAAAATGGTGCCGGAGTCTTTTTGATAAATACCAAACAGGCATTTTAATAATGTCGATTTTCCTGCACCGTTTTCCCCCATTAATGCATGGATAGAATGTGGCCGGACTTTTAAATTAACGTTATCAAGTGCCTTAACACCAGGAAAAGACTTGTTGATACCGCTCATTTCCAACAAGTATTCCCCGGAAGACGGAGTCGTTGAGCTGACCATATAATTTTACCTTGTTGGCCATACAATAAGGGCGCAGTAAACGACTGCGCCCAATCAGTCTTATTTCTTGCTGAATTCAGCCAGGTTGTCTTTATCTACGCCAACATAAGGTACGCGGACCACTTTGTTGTCGATTTTCCAGTTGGTGCCATCAGCCGCACCTTTGCCATCGGCCAGGTTTTTCGCCAGATCAAAGGTCGCTTTCGCCTGGTTGTTAGCATCGTTCAGTACTGTGCCCGCCAGTGCACCGGATTTCACCAGCGCCAGCGCTTCTGGCAGCGCATCGACGCCAAACACCGGAATGCTGGACTTGTTGTGTGCTTTCAGTGCTTCTACCGCGCCCATTGCCATCGCATCGTTGTTGGCGATAACCACTTCGATTTTGTTGGCGTTCGGGCCAGACAGCCAGGCGTCCATCTTATCTTTCGCCTGAGCGGTATCCCACATAGCGGTATCTAACTGTAACTGTTCAGTTTTAATGCCTTTGTCGTTCAGCTCTTTAATCACGTAAGTGGTACGTGCTTCTGCATCCGGATGGCCCGGTTCACCTTTCAGCAATACGAATTGAATCTGACCGTCTTTGTTCAGATCCCAACCCTGATTCGCCGCCCAGTGTTTAGCAATCAAATCGCCCTGAATAATGCCGGACTCTTTGGAATCAGTGCCAACGTAGTAGGCTTTGTCGTAGCTATCCAGCGCCTTACGAGACGGTTCTTTGTTGAAGAAAACCACCGGCACGTTTTGCCCACGCGCTTTCTCAATCACCGTACCCGCAGCTGCCGGGTCAACCAGGTTGATTGCCAGTGCCTTCACCCCTTTCGCCAGCAATACGTCGATCTGATCGTTCTGCTTGGACTGGTCATTCTGAGAATCATTCATCAGCAGCTGAACATCTGGCGCGGCTTTCGCATCTTGCTCAATAGCCTTGCGCACTACAGACATAAAGTTATCGTCGTACTTATAGATTGTTACACCAATGCGAGTATCAGCAGCGTGTGCAGCGGCACCGAATAACATGCTGGCCATCACAGCAGACAGGGTTAACACCTTCTTATTCATGGTATCTCCGGTTTTTCTTATGCAGGGTAGTGCTTGAGATAAATGCTCGGCGGGGCAGTAGAGTTAATGAAGTGTTACTGAACGCCGAAGCTCACTTTTTAAAATTCGTTCTTCCATGCCCGGTAACGCTCCAGAAAACGGCTTTAATTGTTGTTATGACGCTATTACCTCGGTGAAAGTGATTATTCACTGTTACATACGGGTTACAACGTTAAAACGGTGCAATCATAGCTATCACATTGTTAAGATACTGTGAAATCACTCACAGATTGAAAGCGGTTACATCGCCTGATTTGTTGAGTTAGTGATCGCCGCCGCATTCTGGCGCGTTGCGACAGAATGGCGACGCACTAACGTCGGCATAAAACAGTGGCTGGCACGAGGATCAATATTGCCTGCTGCCCCCTGCAAGGCCAGTTCGGTGGCTAATTTAGCCATTGAAGCAATGGGATAACGCACGGTCGTTAATTGCGGGTCGGTGTAACGGGCGATGGGAATATCATCGAAACCGATGATTGAGAGATGTAACGGAATCGCAATGCCATTATCTTTTAATGCTGTCAGTGCGCCAGCGGCCATATTGTCGTTATAAGCAAATACAGCGGTAAGTTGTAGATTGCGCCCCAGCAGTTCAACCATCGCCGCCTCACCGCCCGGCATGTCCGGCGTACCAGTGCCAATCCAGCTTTCCGGCGGAATAATATCCTGCTCTTTCAACGCACTCATCCAGCCTGCTTTACGCATGGCGTCATCTTCAATGCCGTGGCTGGAAGAAAGATAACCAATACGTTGATGACCGTTATTCAGCAACATGCGCGTCGCCATTCGGGCACCGCTGAGATTATCCAGGCAAACGCAACGATGGGCGTACCCCGGCACAACGCGGTTGATTAACACCATTCCGGGAATGTTATCCATAAATTGCGCCAGTTCATCGTCACTCAATGCTTTTGAGTGAACAATCAACGCATTACAACGCTGGCGAATTAACACCTCAATGGCGTGACGCTCTTTTTCCGCTTCATGATAGCTATTGCCGATTAGCACGTATTTCTGATGCTGCTGAGCGACCAGATCCACCGCTTTTACCAGCGCGCCGAAAAACGCATCAGAAACGTCCATCACCACCACGCCAATGGTGTCGCTAACCTGAGTTGCCAGCGCCTGGGCATTGGCGTTTGGCCGATAATCCAGCTCACTCACGGCTTTCATTACTGCTTCACGCGTGTCGGCACTGACCAGCGTGCTGTTATTGAGCACCCGGGAAACCGTTGCCACAGAGACGCCAGCCTGACGCGCTACATCACGAATGGTGATCATATTCACTACCTGTTATGAGATTGCAGTAAATGACTGCTTGCTGGCGGCTATTTTGTCAGCACTGAATACAGGACTTCGTGAATCGAGTCACAGCAATGGAAACGGTTACAGCCGTTTTGTTAACGAATGTGATCCAGATCGTTATCTTGATGTTTTAGATATTGCCGGTCCGGCAGCACGCAAAGTTAACTGACGCCAGAGCCATTCCACCGGCCCCTGGCGGAAGTAACGCAGCCAGATAACAGAGAAGAGGATATTCGCCAGCCATACCGGAATAACAAACGCCAGCAGCTCCAGGCGGTCAAAATGCATAAACAAACCGAGGTGGTAAAAAAGCGTGGTACAAATCAGCGTTTGCAATAGATAGTTGGTCAGCGCCATCCGTCCGACGCAGGCGATCGCAAGCACCAGCTTAAAGCGGCTCAATTGCGGCCAGAAACCATAAAACAGCGACGCATAGCCAATCGCCTGAAACGGCGCACTCAGTTCCCGCGGCATCTGAAGTAAGAAGGCGCACCAGCGATATGCCCAGTCCAGCCGCCATTGCAGGGCGA
>OGGI01002136.1_pt1 | contig 12110 bp, 8 predicted proteins | sample 1571051 | NCBI WGS metagenome assembly OGGI01 (sample SAMEA2582075, study PRJEB24529) | metagenome | biome: Human gut stool | place: China | collected 2011 | reverse complement strand
CTTGAGTGAACTTTTGACGTCCAGTGTAGAATGGGTGTGAGTCTGATGAAATTTCCACACGGATCAATGGGTAAGTTTCACCTTCGAATTCAACTGTTTCGTTTGAACGCTTAGTTGAACCACTAAGGAATTGGTAACCAGTTGAAGTATCCATAAAGACAACAGGACGGTATTCAGGATGAATATCTTTTCTCATTTTTAAAAATTTCCTTTCTGCCATGGTCTCTCTGCGAGCCATAGATTCGTTACTTTGATAGTTTACCAAATTCTAGCGGATTTGACAAGTCTTTTCTACCAAATTATTTCCTTTTTGCCAATTCTTTCAATTCTTGATAAACTTCTTCGATTTCTTCTTTGGAGTAAGCATTGGCACCACTGGCAAGAGGATGACCGCCTCCGTCGTGTTTTTTAGCTACTTCATTAATCGGGATAAATTTACTCCGCAACCGAACGCGATAATTGCCATTTTCTTGCTCAACAAAAATTCCCCAAAGTTCAACACTGTCAATCCGCCCCGGAGCTGAAACGATAGCAGAAGTGTCAGCATCTGTTAACTGATTGGCTTTGAGAAGTTCCTGAGTTAAAATGACACGAGCTGCACCATTTTCATCGACTTCTAAATGGTCATAAACATAGCCTTGAAGTTTAGCGATTTGATAGCTGAAAGAGTCCATTTTTCGAGCTAAAGCAGCAAAATCAAAGGGATACTCGCGAAGTTTACTTGCGACAGCCATTGTGCGGGCAGTTGTGGTAGGATATAGGAAACGTCCTGTATCACCGACAATTCCAGCATAAAGCAATTTAGCAGAATAATCATCTAGTTTCAGTTTATTTTCCAATGCAAAGAGAGCAATTAACTCACTAGCACTACTAGAGCTAGTATCCACCCAAGAAATGTCTCCGTAAATGTCATCGTTTGGATGATGATCGATTTTGATGAGAAAATCTCCTTTGTTGTACCGTTCGTCATCAATCCGAGCAGTATTTGCTGTATCACAAACAATCACTAAAGCATGTTTGTAATCATCGTCTGAAACATCATCCATTTTGGCCAGCCAAGCAAGAGTAGGTTCAGTCTTTCCCGCTGCTTTAATCTTTTTCTCAGGAAAATTGACTTGAAGTAATTTTTTTAAACCGACTTGACTTCCTAATGCATCAGGATCGGGTCGCATGTGACGATGAATGATAATCGTATCATATTCTTTAATTTTATGTAAAATTTGCTTGAAAATTTCCATATGATAACCTCCGCTCTACCTTTTATTCATTGTATCATAAGATGATTATTTTAAAAAGTAAAAGGGAAAAGTAGGGAACTTTAAGAGATTTGAAGTGCAACAATTTGTTCAATGTGTTATAATAAACTGATAGAATTTTTTGGAGGAAATTATGGCTTTAGCAAAAATTGTATTTGCGAGTATGACAGGAAATACAGAAGAAATCGCAGATATTGTAGCTGATAAATTAAAAGAACTTGGTTTAGAAGTAGATATTGATGAATGCACAACGGTTGATGCAGAGGAATTTCTAGAAGCAGACATCGCAATCGTTGCTTCTTACACATATGGTGACGGCGAGTTGCCTGATGAAATTGTTGATTTTTATGAAGATTTAGCTAGTCTTGACTTGACCGGAAAGATTTATGGTGTTGTAGGGTCAGGCGATACATTTTATGATGAGTTTTGTAAGGCAGTAGATGACTTTGATCGCGCTTTTGCAGCGACAGGTGCTGAAAAAGGTGCTGAAAATGTCAAAGTCGATCTATCAGCAGAAGATGAAGATATTGAAAATCTGGAGAAATTCGCTGAAGCATTAGCCGAAAAAGTACGGTAATCATGTAAGAAGGCTGGGAAATTTTCCTAGCCTTTTTTAGCTTAATTTATTCGATTTTAGGCATATATTCTGACATTTCTAATATAGAATAGTATAATAAGAGAAGAGAATTTGTATCAATGGGAGGAATGAGATGACGAAAGAACGAGATTATGCCTTTGGATTTCATGACGATGTGAAGCCTTTGTTCTCGACAGGCAAAGGTTTAACAGAAGAGGTTGTTCGTGAAATTTCTGAAATTAAAAATGAGCCGCAATGGATGTTGGATTATCGCTTGCGTTCTTTAGAGTTGTTCCATAAATTGCCCATGCCTGATTTTGGACCAGATTTATCCGGCATACGATTTGATGATATTGTCTATTATCAAAAATTAAGTGGGGATCGGGCTAGAAGTTGGGATGAAGTGCCAGATGAAATAAAGAAAACCTTTGAGCGTCTGGGGATTCCTGAAGCAGAGCGTCAATTTTTGTCAGGGGCTGTTGCTCAGTATGAATCTGAAGTAGTCTATCACAATATGAAAGAAGAATTTGCCAAGCAGGGCATCATCTTTACCGATACTGACACGGCAGTACAAGAATATCCGGATTTGGTCAAAAAATACTTTGGAACAGTTATTTCTAATGCAGAGCACAAGTTTTCCGCTTTGAACAGTGCTGTTTGGTCAGGCGGCACATTTATCTATGTTCCTAAAAATGTTCAATGTCAGGTGCCAGTTCAGACCTATTTCCGTATCAATGGAGAAAATGCTGGTCAGTTTGAACGCTCGCTCATTATTGTAGAAGAGGGTGGCTCTATTCAATACATTGAAGGTTGCACAGCGCCGACTTATACGACCAATAGTCTTCATGCTGCAAATGTAGAAATTATTGTTAAAAAGGATGCTTTCTTCCGCTATACAACGATTCAAAATTGGTCGGACAATGTTTATAATCTGGTGACCGAGCGTGGAACGGTTGAAGAAGGCGGTACTCTGGAATGGATTGACGGAAATCTAGGCAGCAAGGTTAATATGAAATACCCTTGCAGCATTTTGAATGGCCGCAATGCAAGAACTTCTGTTCTTTCTATGTCCTTTGCTAATTATGGTCAGCATTTGGATGCAGGCTGTAAAGTCTATCACAATGCGCCAAAGACTTCTAGCACATTGATTTCCAAGTCTGTTGCCAAAGACGGTGGTAAGACGGATTACCGCGGTCAAGTCCGTTTTGGCAAGAACAGTGCTGGTTCAAAGTCTCACATTGAGTGCGACACGATTCTTATGGATGGTGAATCCAGCTCAGATACCATTCCGTTTAATGAAATTCACAATTCAAATGTTGCACTTGAACACGAAGCTAAGGTTTCTAAGGTTTCAGAAGACCAGCTTTATTACCTTATGAGCCGCGGTATTAGCGAAGAAGAAGCAACTGCCATGATTATCAATGGCTTTATGGAGCCAATTACCAAAGAGCTCCCAATGGAGTACGCAGTTGAGCTCAACCAGCTCATCAACATGAGTATGGAAGGTTCTGTAGGATAAAAATAAAAACAGTCGTGAGGCTGTTTTTTTGTGCTCCTAATTGAAATAAGAGAAAGAAAAAAGCACCGAATCGGTGCTCACTTTTCAAGTTGGATACGGACAAAGCCTTATTTTAACTTGCTGTGTTGTTTCGAATAGTTCCAACAATAATAGTATACAATATTTTTCTTTAAATGTAAACGTTTTTGTGTTAAAATAATATAATTAAAGCAATTTTAAAAAAGGAGTTTCTCTATGGGAAAGCCATATTCTATTGGCCTTGATATCGGCACAAATAGTGTTGGATGGGCTGTTGTTACAGATGATTATAAGGTTCCTGCTAAAAAGATGAAAGTCTTAGGAAATACTGATAAACAATCTATTAAGAAAAATTTATTAGGAGCTCTTTTATTTGATAGTGGTGAAACTGCAGAGGCGACACGCTTGAAACGGACGGCTAGGCGCCGTTATACTCGCCGAAAAAATCGTCTGCGTTATTTACAAGAAATTTTTACGGAAGAGATGAATAAAGTAGATGAAAATTTCTTCCAAAGATTAGATGATTCATTTCTTGTTGAAGAAGATAAGCAAGGAAACAAATATCCTATTTTTGGAACTTTAAAAGAGGAAAAAGAGTATCATAAAAAATTTAAAACGATTTATCATTTAAGGGAAGAATTAGCAAATTCAAAAGAGAAAGCTGATTTGCGTTTGGTGTATTTGGCTTTGGCTCATATGATTAAATTCCGTGGTCACTTTCTCTATGAGGGCGACCTAAAAGCTGAAAATACAGATGTTCAAGCATTATTTAAGGATTTTGTAGAAGAATATGATAAGACTATTGAAGAAAGCCATTTATCAGAAATAACAGTTGATGCATTAAGTATCCTAACAGAAAAGGTTAGTAAGTCCAGCCGTTTAGAAAACCTTATTGCTCATTATCCAACTGAGAAGAAAAATACTTTATTTGGGAATCTTATTGCTTTATCTTTGGGGCTACAGACAAACTTTAAAACGAATTTCCAATTATCTGAAGATGCTAAGTTGCAATTTTCTAAAGATACGTACGAAGAAGATTTAGAAGGGTTGCTTGGGGAAGTTGGAGATGAATATGCGGACCTGTTTGCATCTGCTAAAAATCTTTACGATGCCATCTTGCTGTCAGGGATTTTGACAGTAGATGATAACTCAACAAAAGCCCCTTTGTCTGCTTCAATGGTTAAACGCTATAAAGAACACAAAGAAGAATTAGCTGCTTTTAAACGTTTTATAAAGGAAAAACTTCCCAAAAAATATGAGGAAATTTTTAAGGATGATACAAAAAACGGTTATGCAGGCTATGTTGGTGCTGATAAAAAGTTACGAAAAAGAAGTGGGAAATTAGCAACTGAAGAAGAATTTTATAAATACGTGAAGGGGATTTTAAATAAAGTTGAAGGTGCAGATTATTTTCTTGATAAAATTGATCGTGAAGATTTTCTGAGAAAACAGAGAACATTTGATAATGGTTCTATTCCGCATCAAATCCATCTGCAAGAAATGCATGCTATCTTGCGACGCCAAGGTGAACACTATCCATTCTTGAAAGAAAATCAAGATAAGATTGAAAAAATCTTAACGTTTAGAATTCCTTACTATGTTGGTCCTTTGGCGCGAAAAGGCAGCCGCTTTGCCTGGGCAGAATATAAGGCGGATGAAAAAATTACGCCATGGAATTTTGATGATATTCTTGATAAAGAAAAATCAGCAGAAAAATTCATCACACGCATGACTTTAAATGATTTGTATTTACCTGAAGAAAAAGTCTTACCCAAACACAGTCCTCTATACGAAACCTTTACCGTTTACAACGAGTTGACCAAAGTTAAGTATGTTAATGAACAGGGTGAAGCTAAATTCTTTGATACAAATATGAAACAAGAGATTTTTGATCATGTTTTTAAAGAAAATCGGAAAGTTACGAAAGATAAACTTTTAAATTATTTGAATAAAGAGTTTGAAGAATTTAGAATTGTTAACTTAACTGGACTGGATAAGGAAAATAAATCCTTTAATGCAAGTCTTGGAACTTATCACGATTTGCGTAAGATTTTAGATAAATCATTCTTAGATAACAAAGAAAATGAACAGATAATTGAGGATATCATTCAAACACTAACTCTATTTGAAGATAGAGAGATGATTCGCCAGCGCCTTCAAAAATATAGTGATATCTTTACTAAGGCTCAATTGAAAAAATTGGAACGCCGTCATTACACTGGTTGGGGCCGCTTGTCATACAAGTTAATCAATGGTATCCGAAATAAAGAGAATAAGAAAACAATATTAGACTATCTAATCGATGATGGTTATGCTAATCGTAATTTTATGCAGTTGATTAATGATGATGCTCTTTCTTTTAAAGAAGAAATTGCCAAGGCACAATTCATTGGTGATGTTGATGATATTGCAAATGTAGTGCATGACTTACCTGGAAGTCCTGCTATCAAGAAAGGGATTTTACAAAGTGTCAAAATCGTTGATGAATTAGTCAAAGTCATGGGGTGTAACCCTGCTAATATTATCATAGAGATGGCACGGGAAAATCAGACGACAGATAAGGGACGTAGAAATTCACAGCAACGCTTGAAAAAACTTCAAGATTCTTTAAATGAATTTGGTAGCAATATCCTTAATGAGAAGAAACCCTCATATATTGATGATAAAGTTGAAAATGTCCATCTTCAAAAAGACCAACTTTTCTTATACTATCTTCAAAACGGTAAGGATATCTATACTGGTGATGAGTTAGATATTGATCTCCTTAGTGAATATGATATAGATCACATTATTCCTCAAGCCTATATTAAAGACGATTCTTTTGATAATCGAGTTTTAACGAGTTCTTCCGAAAATCGTGGCAAGTCTGATAATGTTCCCAGCATAGAAGTAGTTCGTGCTAGGAAAGCAGATTGGATGCGATTGCGTAAAGCTGGTCTAATTTCTCAACGTAAGTTTGATAATTTAACCAAGGCAGAACGTGGCGGTCTGACCGAAAATGATAAAGCAGGTTTTATTAAACGTCAGTTAGTTGAGACAAGGCAAATTACAAAACATGTTGCGCAGATTTTAGATGCTCGTTTTAATACAAAACATGATGAGAATAAAAAAGTGATTCGAGATGTTAAAATCATTACTTTGAAATCTAATCTAGTTTCACAATTTCGAAAAGACTTTAAGTTTTACAAAGTACGTGAAATTAATGATTATCACCATGCACATGACGCTTATCTCAATGCAGTTATTGGAACAGCTTTGTTGAAAAAATATCCCAAACTTGCATCAGAATTTGTATACGGTGAATTCAAAAAATATGATGTCCGTAAATTTATTGCGAAATCAGATAATGACGAAATTGGAAAAGCGACAGCGAAATACTTCTTTTATTCAAATTTGATGAATTTCTTTAAAACAAAGGTTAGACTTGCAGATGGTACAGTAGTTGAGAGGCCTGATATCGAGACAAGCGAGGATGGCGAAATTGTTTGGAATAAACAAAAGGACTTTGAGATTGTTCGCAGGGTTCTATCTTATCCTCAAGTCACCATTGTCAAGAAAACCGAGAAGCAAAATCATGGTTTGGACAGAGGAAAGCCTAAAGGACTTTTCAACGCCAACCCTTCTCCTAAACCAAAACCAGACAGCAATGAAAATTTAGTAGGAGCAAAGAGAAATTTAGATCCCAAGAAATATGGTGGTTATGCAGGTATTTCAAATTCTTATGCTGTATTGGTTAAAGCAGTTATTGAAAAGGGAGCTAAGAAAAAAGAAACAACAATACTAGAATTCCAAGGAGTTTCAATTGTAGATAGAATTTCTTTTGAAAAAGATAAAAGAGCTTTCTTGTTAGGAAAAGGCTATAAGGATATAAAAGAAATCATCGAACTTCCTAAATACAGCTTGTTCGAATTAAAAGATGGGACCCGTCGTATGTTGGCCAGTATTCTTTCAACAAATAATAAACGTGGAGAAATTCATAAAGGAAATGAAATGTTTGTTCCCCAGAAGCTAACAACTCTGCTTTACCATGCAAAACGGATTAACAATCCGATTAACAAAGAACATCTAGAGTATGTTGAGAAACATAGAGATGATTTTAAAGAGTTGCTCAACTATGTGTTGGAATTTAATGATAAATTTGTGGGTGCTAATAAAAACGGAGAACGTCTAAAAAAAGCGGTTGCAGACTTTGACAGTAAAAGTATTGGAGAGGTTTGTATCAGCTTTGTGGGGACAGCCAATAGTAAGAATTCAGGTCTATTTGAGTTAACCTCATTAGGAAGTGCCTCAGATTTTGAATTTCTTGGTGTGAAAATTCCTAGATATAGAGATTATACTCCTTCATCTCTATTAAAGGATGCCATCCTCATCCACCAATCCATCACGGGTCTTTATGAAACACGGATTGACTTGAGCAAGTTGGGAGAAGATTAATGGGGTGGAGAACAGTTGTTGTAAATACACATTCAAAACTTTCCTACAAGAATAATCACTTGATCTTCAAGGATGCCTCTCGGACAGAGTTGATTCATCTGTCCGAGGTGGATATCTTGTTGTTGGAGACAACTGATATTGTGCTGTCAACCATGCTGATTAAGCGGCTGGTTGATGAGAATATTTTAGTTATTTTTTGTGATGATAAGCGTTTGCCGACAGCCATGCTGATGCCCTACTATGCACGTCACGATTCCAGTTTGCAGCTGAGTAATCAAATCACTTGGCCAGAAGATGTCAAGGCAGAAGTCTGGACGACAATCATTGCACAGAAGATTCTGAATCAAGCGATGTACCTTGGAGATTGTGGTTTCTTTGAAAAATCACAGTCTGTCATTGATTTGTATAATGGGTTGGAGCTGTTTGATCCTAGTAACCGTGAAGGACATGCAGCTCGGATTTACTTTAATACATTATTTGGAAATGATTTTTCAAGGGAACAAGATAATGATATTAATGCTGCTCTTGATTACGGCTACACCTTGATACTAAGTATGTTTGCTCGGGAAGTAGTAGTTTGTGGATGTATGACTCAGTTTGGGCTGAAGCATGCCAATCAGTTTAATCAATTTAATCTGGCAAGTGATGTAATGGAGCCGTTTCGCCCAATTATTGATAGGATTGTTTACGAAAACAGGAACAATGACTTTGTGAAAATTAAGAGAGAGTTGTTTACTATTTTTTCTGATACTTTTCTCTATAATGGGAAAGAAATGTATTTATCTAACATTGTCAGTGATTACACTAAAAAAGTGATAAAGACATTGAATCAAATGGGGAAAGGAGTTCCTGAATTTAGGATATGAGTTATCGATATATGCGAATGATTTTAATGTTTGATATGCCGGTTGAAACTGCAGAGGAGCGTAAAGCTTATCGAAAATTTAGGAAATTCTTGATTAATGAAGGGTTCATTATGCACCAGTTTTCAGTATACAGTAAGCTGCTTTTGAATAACTCTGCCAACAATGCCCTGCTTGAGCGATTGAAAGTTAATAATCCAAAGAAGGGAAGCATCACCCTTTTAACGGTAACAGAAAAACAATTTTCTCGCATGATTTACTTGAATGGAGAAAAGGATACCAGCATAGCTAATTCAGATGCGAGATTAGTATTTCTAGGAGAGGATTTTACAGATGAAAATTAACTTTCCGATTCTGGACGAACCGATTGAAATTAAACAGGCTACTTTCCTTATTTTAGAGGAACAGCTGATATTTTCTGATGTTGTCAAACACCTATATCACTATTCGGAAGAAGATGAGTTAAAATTATTTGATAACAAGATGAAATCCTTGAAAGAATCCGAGTTATTGCTTATTACAGATATTTTAGGCTACAATATTAACTCACCGGCAATGTTAAAATTGATTCGTGCGGATTTGGAAAAACAGTTGAATGAAAAGCCTGAAGTGAAATCTATGTTAGAAAAATTAGTTGCAACTATTACAGAACTAATTGCTTTTGAATGTTTAGAAAACGAGCTGGATTTAGAGTATGATGAAATAACAATTTTGGAATTGATTGATGCTTTAGGTGTGAAAATTGAAACACTGAGTGATACTGTCTTTGAAAAAAGTTTAGAGATTGTTCAGGTGTTTAAATATCTTTCTAAAAAGAAACTGCTTGTCTTTGTGAATGTGTCATGTTATCTGTCTGAACATGAACTAGCTAAATTGGTAGAATATATTCAACTTCATAATATAAATGTACTGTTTGTTGAACCAAGAAAAGTATACGACTTCCCTCAATATGTAGTGGATGAGGACTATTTCTTATCTTGTGAGAATATGATATAATATTAGTAAATATAAGGAATCATTTGAGCTGAAGTCTAGCTGGGACGAATGGCGCGATTACGAAATTTCGAGACAAAAATTGGTCCACGAGGTTTTAGAGCTGTGCTGTTTCGAATGGTTCCAAAACATTGCCAGATGTTTTATCTGTTCTAAATAAGTTTTAGAGCTGTGCTGTTTCGAATGGTTCCAAAACTTCTGTCCAAAATCAACGAGTAAAGGAGCTGTTTTAGAGCTGTGCTGTTTCGAATGGTTCCAAAACCAAGGTATTGGAGTTGACCAAGACGGATTAGTTTTAGAGCTGTGCTGTTTCGAATGGTTCCAAAACAACAGAGGACGTTGAATCGACGGTTCAGCTGTTTTAGAGCTGTGCTGTTTCGAATGGTTCCAAAACTGGCAAACAATGACTGTAAGGCATATTTCCGTTTTAGAGCTGTGCTGTTTCGAATGGTTCCAAAACATTTCTACGGTTTTTGGGTCTAAACTGATAGTTTTAGAGCTGTGCTGTTTCGAATGGTTCCAAAACAAATCGGAACATGTTTGACTTACGCAAACTGTTTTAGAGCTGTGCTGTTTCGAATGGTTCCAAAACCAAAGACGGCTATATTTGGGTCACATACATGTTTTAGAGCTGTGCTGTTTCGAATGGTTCCAAAACCAAAATCTTTAAAGTAGCTGATATGCTGCCGTTTTAGAGCTGTGCTGTTTCGAATGGTTCCAAAACTCGGCAACATCTATGAAAATCCTGAATTGTGTTTTAGAGCTGTGCTGTTTCGAATGGTTCCAAAACCCCTGACTTATCTGGAATAGTCGGATTAACGTTTTAGAGCTGTGCTGTTTCGAATGGTTCCAAAACTATAAAAACTTTTTCAAAAAATGACAGCTTGTTTTAGAGCTGTGCTGTTTCGAATGGTTCCAAAACCGTCGTATACGTAAATAATACTATCCAGAGTGTTTTAGAGCTGTGCTGTTTCGAATGGTTCCAAAACCGATCAGCTTGAATATAATTGTGAATTCGCGTTTTAGAGCTGTGCTGTTTCGAATGGTTCCAAAACTATCGCCAAAAGAATGAAAGAATATAAGGAGTTTTAGAGCTGTGCTGTTTCGAATGGTTCCAAAACGCCCACATTGCCATGCCAGCTTTGTAGATTGTTTTAGAGCTGTGCTGTTTCGAATGGTTCCAAAACGTCTGGCATGTAGTTGACACCGGGAATGAGGTTTTAGAGCTGTGCTGTTTCGAATGGTTCCAAAACAAATGAATTGACAGAGACAGCAATTAAGTTGTTTTAGAGCTGTGCTGTTTCGAATGGTTCCAAAACTACTAGGTGCACGCTCTGAAATGACTGCGAGTTTTAGAGCTGTGCTGTTTCGAATGGTTCCAAAACAGCTGCCATCTCTTGGGAAAGTGCTTTTGCGTTTTAGAGCTGTGCTGTTTCGAATGGTTCCAAAACGAAGAAGCGAAAGAGAATCTCTTGTTGTGGGTTTTAGAGCTGTGCTGTTTCGAATGGTTCCAAAACACCAAGACTTGGAAAACGGGCTCCGCGGATGTTTTAGAGCTGTGCTGTTTCGAATGGTTCCAAAACCGCTACGAGCGCAGCGCAAGCGTTGATAGAGTTTTAGAGCTGTGCTGTTTCGAATGGTTCCAAAACACAAAAAGCTGACCTTAAGAAGTTGTTAGAGTTTTAGAGCTGTGCTGTTTCGAATGGTTCCAAAACTACAGCAAATGAAAAACCACGATATAGAGAGTTTTAGAGCTGTGCTGTTTCGAATGGTTCCAAAACTTTAGGTCTTGCGACTGCTCTATCATCTGTGTTTTAGAGCTGTGCTGTTTCGAATGGTTCCAAAACCAATAATCATGGTTCTGTCACTATCAATAAGTTTTAGAGCTGTGCTGTTTCGAATGGTTCCAAAACTCAACGTGTCACTGTTCCCACTAACCCTTAGTTTTAGAGCTGTGCTGTTTCGAATGGTTCCAAAACTAGGGCGGCTGTTGGGACTATCCTCATGCCGTTTTAGAGCTGTGCTGTTTCGAATGGTTCCAAAACGAATTGGAATATTGCAATTCCTGGGAGTGAGTTTTAGAGCTGTGCTGTTTCGAATGGTTCCAAAACATAATTTATTGGATTATGATGACACGCGCAGTTTTAGAGCTGTGCTGTTTCGAATGGTTCCAAAACACAACACACTTTAATCATAGGACTTGCAAAATTTTTCAATCGTGCTATAATACTTTTTAGAGACATATCGCTGACTGGAATCTTTTAGAGAGCGCGTGGAGCTGAAAATCGCGCAGAGGAAGGCAGTTGAGACTACTCTGTTAGCTTTTATGCAAACATAAAACGGTGGCTACGTTAGAGCCAATCAGAGGTGTCGACAAACTTTTTTGTTGTACATGAATGAAGGTGGAACCACGTTGCGACGTCCTTTTCGGGATGTCGTTTTTTTTATTT
>OGGI01002130.1_pt1 | contig 12132 bp, 13 predicted proteins | sample 1571051 | NCBI WGS metagenome assembly OGGI01 (sample SAMEA2582075, study PRJEB24529) | metagenome | biome: Human gut stool | place: China | collected 2011 | reverse complement strand
CGTCTTGCTCGACAATCTAAAGACAATTGAGAGGCCAGGACTTTTGTCCCAGCCTCTTTTTTATAACTTCACTCATTTCCATGGTATAATGGGAGGACTATTCATAGAGAAGATCAAAAGGAGACACGAGTGGATCAAAAACATCACTGCCAAGTCCTATGGGCGAAAAATAAATACCTGGTGCTGAGTCATTCCAGCAACATCTACAAGGAGATCCGGGAATACCTCAAGCAAGATCAGGTGGAGGTCAGCCACGTCGAAGGCTTGATCCAGCAAGCACTGGCCTTGCCAGAAAATCGTGGCCAGGTCTCCAATGCCTTCCAGCATATCTGGGGCTATTTCAAAAAGCAGGCGACTCCTGAGGAAAAGGCAGGCTTTATGCTGCTACTTGAGAAATACCAGCATGGGCAAGCTAGCCAAGAGGATCTCATCAAGGGGATCCAGACGCTCCTAGAGCGCTACCCCAATCGCTACTTGCAAGACTCGACACTACTAGGAGGTCAATAGATGAGACTGTGGCACCAAGATTTAATTAGCAAACTCCCTCGACCCCAGCTTCTCGGCCAACACCGGGAATGTTGCGCCCTTCGAGGCAATGGCTGGGGAAAGAAACACGCGACGGTCAACTATGTCTTTGACTGCTCGCCCTATCGCCTCTATGCCTATCACCGCCTGATCATGGAGGAGATGACCGCTCGTGGCTACAAGGTCAGTCCAGAGTGGTGGGAGCCGACCTATCGAGGCAAGACCTGTCCTGCTTATACAGAGCTGGAAGAGGAAGCCTTGAGCACCCCTATCTATCCTGAGCATCAGGACACTTACCTCCAAGAATGCCTGGACAATCTAGCAGAAAAAGGGATTCAACTAGACTAAGAAAAGGCGAACCAAACCAGGTTCGTTTTTTTGCGCTAAATCCCAACAAAATGCTTTGAGAGCGTTAATTTCTTTCCCAAACATGCTATAATAATAGGAGATTATGTACAGGAAAAGGATAGACGGATGAAGGCAGTAGCAACTCCAGAACTTGAGATTGAAAGACAGTTGATCCAGCAGTTGACATCAGGAGAGAGTCAGTGGACCTACCGCGAGGATCTCAAGAATGAAGACCAGTTGTGGGACAATTTCTTTGACAAGCTAGCGCAAAACAATGTCGCCGTGCTGGCGGACCATCCTTTGACCGATCAAGAAAAGCGCCAGATCAAGAACCAGCTCAACTTTATCAGCTATTATGAAGCGGCCAAGTGGCTTGCTGGTGAAAATGGCATCGCCAAGGTTGAAGTCCAGCGTGAAGATGCTAGTCTAGGCACCATCCGCTTGGCGGTCATCTGGCGGGACAATATCGCAGCTGGTAAGTCAAGCTATGAAGTGGTCAACCAAGTCGAACGCGACAAGGCCTATCCGCTAGACCAGGATCGACGGCTCGATACGACCCTTCTGATCAATGGCCTTCCCCTCATCCATATCGAACTCAAGAGTCCACGAGTGGCCTTTCTAGATGCCTTTCACCAGATCAAAAAGTACGACCGTGAAGGCAAGTTCCGGGGCATTTACTCGAGCTTACAGATGTTTGTCGTGACCAATAAAGTCGACACACGCTATATCGCTGCAGCCCGTGAAAGCAAGCTAAACAAGCAATTCCTAACCAAGTGGGTGGACAAGGACAACCAGCCCATGATCGATCTCAACAGCTTTGCCCATGAGGTTTTCTCCATCCCTCGGGCCCACCAGATGGTCATGCAGTACTCGGTCATCGACGATAGTAAGAAAGCCCTCATCCTCCTGCGTCCTTACCAGATCCATGCCATCGAGGCTGTACAGGAAGCCTCCCGCCGTCAAGAGTCGGGCTATATCTGGCACACGACCGGTTCAGGTAAAACCCTGACCTCTTACAAGGTGGCTCGCAATCTCTTGCAGATTCCTGCGATCCAAAAGACCATCTTTGTCGTCGACCGCAGAGACCTGGACCAGCAGACGACTTCGTCCTTCCTATCTTATGCGGCTAATGATGTCATCGACATCGACGAGACGGACAATACCCATGAGCTGGTCAAGCGACTAGGGGGCAATGACAAGCGCGTGGTGGTCACGACCATCCAGAAAATCACGACTATGATGCGCAAGTTCGAAGAAGGGAAGTACCAGCGGGATGCTGGGAAAATCAAGGACCTGCGCGTGGCCTTTGTCGTGGATGAGTGCCATCGGGCGGTCACCCCACAGACGCAAAAGGAGATCAAGGCCTACTTCAAGAACTCTCTCTGGTATGGCTTTACGGGGACTCCAATCTTTAAGGAAAACAAACGCAAACAAGTGGGAGACCTGGCTCAGACCACCCACCAACAGTATGGCGATCGCCTACATGAATACACGGTCAAGGAAGCCATCCATGATGGGGCGGTTCTGGGCTTTAAGGTAGACTACCGCAATACCATCATCTCAGATCTCCTAGAAGAAGAGATTCCAGACCAGGCCTATGAGGACAAGGAGCACATGCTAGAAGTCCTGGATGCCATCCTCAATAAGAGCCAGCAACAGCTCAATATCCCTAAAGGGGTCGGAAAGAGTTATGAGGCTATCTTGACAGTCAAGTCCATCCCACGAGCACAGGCCTATTATAATCTGCTCAAGAGCATACTCGCTGGCAAGGAGCGGGTCAAAGTTTCCGAGCGGGTCAAACGCTATTTGCCTGATTTTCCAAAGTTTACCATCACCTACTCAGTGTCTGAAAATGAAGAAGAGTCCATCGGCTACCAAGACCACATGAAGCAGGTCATGGAGGACTACAACCAAGAGTTTGGTACGCATTTTAGCCTAGCGGATCTGCGAGGCTTCAACACTGATGTCAACAATCGCCTAGCCAGAAAGCAGGACAAGTACCTCTACCGCAATGAGCAGTTGGATTTGGTCATCGTAGTTGATCGTCTCTTGACGGGCTTTGATGCACCTTGTCTTTCTACGCTCTTTATCGATCGCAAGCCTATGCGTCCACAGGACTTGATCCAGGCCTTCAGCCGGACAAATCGGATCTTTGATGACAAGAAGCACTTCGGCCATATCATCACCTTCCAGCGTCCTCAAGCTTTTAAGGAAGCTGTCGACAATGCCCTCAAGCTCTACTCCAATGGGGGAGAAAATGAGGTCCTGGCACCAAGCTGGGAAGAAGAGAAGCGCAACTTCTTAAAAGCCTGGGCAGAGTTTAATGGCCAAGTCACAGACTTTGAAGAAGAAGGAGTCGCCCTCGAGCAGGCTCCAACACCCCAGCTCCGTAAGGTAGCCAAAGCCTATCAGGTCTTTGACAAGTACCAAGCCTCGATCCGCGTCTACTCTGAGTATGATAAGGAAGAGATCTACCGGGAAACGGGCCTCAGCGACAGCCAGCTCGAAGCCTATCTAGGTCTCTATCAAAATATCCTGGCGGAGATCAAGAGCAGGGATCCAGAAGTGGGCAACGAAGATGAGCTAGACATCCACTATGAGCTAGAGTCTGTCCAAGTCGATGAGATCAACTATGCCTATATCCTGATGCTGATCCAGAGTATGATCCAGCAGGAGGAAAATGACGAGCAAGCCCTGAGTGAAAAGGATATCGCAACCGTGGACAGCTATATCGAGAGCCTGAACCGGACCAATCCAAGCCTGGCGGAGATCATCCAAAACCTCTGGACCAAAGTCCAAGAAGAGCCCGAACGCTACCGAGGACAGTCCATCACCGGAGTCTTGGACCAGATGATCGAATCCATCATCGATAGCCATATCGTAAGCTTCGCTAAAAACTGGTATATCGGAGCCGATGAACTCCGCTACTATATCCAACACTACCGCAAAGGGGCTAAAAAACAAGCCGGTGAAAGCCAACTGACCAAGAGCCAGCGCTACAAAGACTATAAGGCAGAAGTAGCAGACGCCCTCAACCCACTCAGCTATAAAAAACAAATCAAAGAAGCCTATACCCAACTGATCGAAGAAGTGATTGAGCCGTTGAGGGTTTGGAGGTAAAAAAGCACTATTTTTAAAAAAATAGTGCTTTTTTTGACTTTATTTTTAAAAAATGATACTATTAATGTGTGAATAAGGAGGAAACTAAATGATAATTAAACAGAAAGGTTAATACTTTTTAATGTATAGTAAATTAGAAATCCAGGATTTATTAGAAGAAATTAAAAGACTAATTCAGAATAAAAGCTACATAATTTCAACTGGAAAAAATCGTAAAAAGAACGAAGAATTCATGTTTGAATTTAATTTGAAGGGTGAAGAAATTCGTAAGTTATTAATGCAAATCGAGTATAGCGATTTTTGTGAGTGTTTACATCCGAATGATGTTTTAAGGAATCATGAAGATTATTATCTGTTTGCACCTGAATTTACTTTAACAGATTTATTTGGTGACGTGTTGCAAGTTATTGTTTACGTTAAAATAATAATTAAAAATGATAAGGAAAACCAACCTTTTTTAGTTGTTGTATCTTTTCATAGGCCGGATGAATCAAAAGCATTGAATTATCAATTTAAATAAATTTTCCCTCTTTAAGAGAAGACCTCTCTCTTGAAAGGAGACTAATAATGAATAATAAAAAAATATTATGCGAAAATTGCTTAGAGTCTGTAAATTATAAAGTAGTGGTTGAAGAATTAACAAGGTCATTAAAAGGAAAAAAATATACTTTTTCAGGTAAGACTGCTTATTGTGTTAATTGTAATAAGCCTGTTTATGTTGAAGAAATTAACGAATATAATAAACAAGCTATCTATGAAGCTTTTAGGAGTGAGAATGGTATTATCTCCAATGAAGATATAATAAATATTACGGAAAAATATAGTATTGGAGCTAAACCATTAGCTCAACTTTTGGGATGGGGAATTAATACTATTCAAAGATATTTAACTGGTGATATTCCAAAACCTGCTTATTCTGATAAATTGAAAGAAATATTAGAAAACCCCGATATTTTTAAAGAAATTTTGGTCACAAATAAAGATAATATTACAGATGTAGCATTTAATAAGAGTTTAGAAAAGGTTGATGAAATTTTAAATAATGAAAATGATGATAAACTTACTCAAGTTATTCACTATTTGTTATCAAAAAATAATGAGATTACACCGTTAGCTTTACAAAAACTTTTATATTATGTACAAGGATTTTATTTCGCCTTTAAGAAGGATTATATTTTTTCTAGTGATTGTGAGGCATGGGTACATGGTCCTGTATATAGAGATGTTTATTTTAAATATAATAGTTTTGGATATAATCCAATCCAATTACCTTTAAATAGTGATCCTGGAGATGGTCTTACATTTTTTGAACGTAGTTTAATTGATAGTATATTAAAGAATTTTGCTATATTTAACGGAAAAGTATTAGAAGAATTTACTCATGAAGAAGAACCATGGTTAGCTATGCGAGGAGATTCAAAAGCAGAAGAACCATCTAACGAAATAATTCCAAAGGAATTAATCGGCTCTTACTTTGTGAAAGTAAAAGAAAAATATCAGATGCTTGGAGTTGAAGAAATTTCTCGGTATAGTTTTGAAAAGTATAGAACGATAAATACTTTGTAATTGTTTATTAGTTAGTTTTAGAGGTGTCTAATGGTTGCTGAAGAAGATTTTATTAAAATTAGTAAGGAAATAATTCCGAATATTTATGATGACGGAGGAAAACCAGCTATAAGGGAGGTAGGTCAATTTATCGCGAGGCCACTTAAACTGATTAATGCTCTTTTTCAGCCTTTAGATATGTGGTTACTGAATAAAGAATATAATATTGAAAAAACTAAATTACTTTTGGCAGAACGATTAAAGCATGTTAAGGAAGATGATTTGGTTAGCCCAGAGCCACATGTCGCTATACCTGCAATTATTGCGCTCTCGTATTCGATGGATAGTGAGGAACTTAGAGATTTATATGCAAATTTATTGTCAAAAGCAATGGTATTAGGAAAGAAGGACAAAGTTCATCCGTCCTTTGTTGAAATAATAAAACAGTTAAGTCCAATAGATGCGATTGTGTTTAAAGAAATTATGGAGACGTCTATCAAACCAATTATTGATTTATATATTTCTAATAGTGATGATGTGTCTGAAATTACTACAATTGAAAATATTACATGGCTAGATAGAGAGTATGAAGTGGTATTGGTTGCATTGGCAAATTTGGCTAGACTAGGTTTGATTGAAATTCCTGATGGCTATAACTATAATAATGATTCAAATTATGATTCAGTACGTTTGTCTTCAACGTATACTGAGATATACGAAAAACTAAATTATGAAATAAAAACATCCAATTTGCTTAACCATGAAGTCAAAGAAAGAAAAAAATATATAAAGTTAAATGCCCTTTCGGAAACTTTTTATAAAATATGTGTCTGTAAATTATGAAAAAAGAAAAAACTCCTAATATAAGATTTAAGAAATTCGAACATAATTGGTTTAAAGAATGTTTGAATAAAGTGTCAAATTCTATCGAATATGGTTTAAATGCTTCTGCAAAGGACTTTGATGGTATTCATAAATATCTTAGAATTACAGATATAGATGAGTCCTCTAGATTGTTTCTAACTGATAAGCTAAGTTCTCCAGATGTTAATTTTACTATAGAAGATTATGAAAACTATAAATTGCAGAAGAATGATCTTCTATTCGCACGTACTGGTGCAAGTGTTGGTAAAACATATCTTTACAGAGAATCAGATGGTGAAGTCTATTATGCTGGATTCTTAATTAGAGCAAGATTACGTAATTCATATGATGGGAATTTTATTTTTCAACAGACGCTTACTGAAAAGTATAAGCAATTTATTGAAATCATTTCTCAAAGGTCAGGTCAACCTGGCGTTAATGGGAAAGAATATGGAGAGTGGAATGTTGGTATGACAACCTACCACGAACAATCCGCTATCAGCTCTCTTTTCCGTACCCTTGACGACCTTCTTGCTAGCTACAAGGACAATCTTGCCAACTACCAATCTCTCAAGGCAACCATGCTCTCCAAGATGTTTCCCAAAGCTGGACAGACGGTTCCTGAGATTCGTTTGGATGGGTTTAAGGGGGATTGGAAAAAAGATACTTTAGAACCATATCTTACTGAAAGTAGAATTTCAGGCGACACAGGTCTAACTGCAAAAAAAATAACTGTTAAACTTTGGGGAAAGGGAGTTGTAGAAAAGGAAGAGAAGTATGCTGGCAGCTCGAATACTCAATACTTTATTAGAAAAGCTGGACAGTTTATATACAGTAAACTAGATTTTCAAAATCAAGCATTTGGAATTATTCCGAATGAACTTGATGGGTATCAGTCAACATTGGATTTACCTACTTTTGATATTCAAAACATTGATCCTAAATTTTTACTTGAATATGTAATGAGGAGAGAATTTTACGAATATCAAGGCTTAATTGCGAATGGTTCCCGAAAAGCAAAGCGTATTCATCCAGAGGATTTTTTAGTTATGCCAGTTAGGATTCCCTCCCTTGATGAACAACAAGCCATCGGTGCCTATTTCTCAAACCTCGATAACCTCATCGCTACTCATCAAGAAAAAATTTCTCAACTGGAAACTCTCAAAAAGAAACTCTTACAGGATATGTTTATATAAAAAGGAGAATAGCGTTATGTCAAAAATAAAATCTAATCGTCTCACTAAAGATGATAAACCAGTTGTAGCCATTTGTTATGATTTTGATAAAACTCTGTCTCCTGATGATATGCAAGCCCAAGGTTTTATTCAGAATCTAGGTTATGAAATTGGAGATTTTTGGAAAAAGTCAAATAGTTTTGCCTATAATAATGATATGGACCAAAATCTAGCCTATATGTATACTATGAAAACAGAATCTGCAGGAAAAGTTTTATTTACAAAAACGGAACTAGCTAGGTTTGGTTCAGAAGTAGCATTATTCGATGGGGTTGAAGGCTGGTTTGAACGAATCAGAAAGTATGGGGAAGAACGAGGTGTAACTGTTGAGCACTATATTATTTCATCGGGTTTGAAAGAAATGATAGAGGGGACTTCTATTGCTAAAAAAGGAGCCTTTAAGAAAATTTATGCGACTTCTTTTTATTGTGATGAAAATGGAGTTGCAGTCTGGCCAGCTCAAGTAGTGAATTACACGAATAAGACGCAATTTTTATTTCGAATTACCAAAGGTGTTTTAGATGTAAATGACTCCGCAGTCAATGAATTTTTCCCAGATAGTGATTTACGTGTTCCTTTCAGAAATATGATTTATCTGGGTGATAGTGATACTGATATCCCCTGTATGAAATTAGTTAAAACTCGAGGGGGTTATTCTATCGGTGTATTCAATCCAAAAACTAATGACAGAACTAAAGTTCACAAAATGACTCGTGATAGTCGTATTGATTATTTTGTGCCAGCAGATTATTCAGAAGGAACAGAACTTGATAATTTAATCAAGACAATTATTGATAAAACAGTATTTAATGAAAAATTAGAAACTAAGAAAAATGCTGATAAGGTTGAAGCAGGCACAAGAAAGCTTAAAAGAAAGAAAAAATAGACTTAAATTTCATTTTTAAATTTTTAAGTTATAAAATAAACTCTTACAAGATATGTTTATCTAACCTTCAAAAAATCCTTATCAGTATCCATAAGCACAGTCTTTTTCGAATAGTATAAGTGAGCCCCTTTGATCCTTTCAAAGGGTGCTCCCTAGTATTTAATAACTTAAAAGTATTTACTTTTAATAACTTTAGAGTTATAATTAATTCGAAAAGAGGTTGCTTTGTGCACACTATTTATTTTTATAAGGACAAACAGGGGAATCAACCGGTCTTGGACTACATGAGGGAGCTAGCTCGTCACGATAGCAAGGACAGCCGGATCAAACTCAACAAGCTCAACGACTATATCGAGCTTTTGAGCCAGCAGGGAATCCGTGCTGGCCAGCCCTACATCAAGCATCTGGATGCGGAGATTTGGGAGTTGAGACCCTTGAGGGATCGGATTTTATTCGTGGCTTGGCTGGATGGGAGCTTTGTCTTACTGCATCATTTTGTCAAAAAGACGCAAAAGACACCTAGACGAGAGATCGAGAAAGCCAAGCGGGAGTTGCAAGATTTGAAGGAAAGAGGGCTAAGAGATGAAGAATAGTGCCATCGGCAGCAATTGGAAAGATGTGAGAGCAGAGCTCTTCACCAAGGAAGAAATCCTGGAAAGCGATTTGCGGGTCGCGATTATGACTGAGCTGATCGAGGCTCGGCATGAAAAGGGCATTAGCCAAAAGAAACTAGAAGAACTCAGTGGGGTCAGTCAACCGGTCATCGCTCGGATGGAGACAGGAAAGACCAGTCCTCAATTGGACACGGTCTTGAAAGTCTTAGCCAGTCTGGGCAAGACCCTCGCTGTCGTTCCACTGGAACAAGAAAAGGTCTAAACGAAATCAGAAAGAATTACTATGGAAACAACACAAACCTCCCAGTCGCTCTACCAAGCCCTGTGGAACTCAGCGGACGTACTCCGCTCTAAGATGGATGCCAATGACTATAAGTCTTATCTATTGGGGATGATCTTTTACAAGTATCTCTCAGATAAGTTGCTCTTCTTCGTGGCGGAGACCATGGAGAAAGAGACAGAGAGTCTGGATGAAGCCTTGGCGCTTTACCGAACCTACTATGAGGATCCAGACTCTCAAGAGGATCTAATCACCGTCATCACCGATGAGCTTAACTATGTCATCAAGCCAGACTTGACCTTTACGGCCTTGGTGGACCGGGTCAATGAAGGAACCTTCCAGCTGGAAGATCTAGCTCAAGGCTTCCGAGACATCGAGCAAAGTGATGACCTCTATGAGAATCTCTTTGAGGACATTGATCTCTACTCCAAAAAGCTAGGGGCCACTCCTCAAAAGCAAAATCAGCTAGTGGCTGCTGTTATGAAAGAGCTGGCAGTGCTGGATGTGGCAGGTCATGCGGGTGATATGCTTGGGGATGCTTACGAGTACTTGATTGGTCAGTTTGCGACTGACTCGGGTAAGAAAGCTGGAGAGTTCTATACGCCCCAGCCTGTAGCCAAGCTCATGACCCAGATTGCCTTTTTAGGGCGTGAAGACGAGCAGGGCTTTACCCTCTACGATGCCACTATGGGATCGGGTTCCCTCTTGCTCAATGCTAAGAAGTATTCCCACCAGCCTCAAACCGTCCAGTACTTTGGTCAGGAGCTCAATACCTCTACCTATAACCTGGCTCGAATGAACATGATCCTACACGGGGTTCCGGTGGAAAACCAGTTCTTGCACAATGCCGATACGCTAGACGAAGACTGGCCGACCCAAGAGCCGACCAACTTTGATGGGGTCCTTATGAACCCTCCGTACTCAGCTAAGTGGTCTGCAAGCTCTGGCTTCCTCCAAGATCCTCGCTTCTCCCCATTTGGCAAGCTCGCGCCTCAGTCCAAGGCAGACTTTGCCTTCCTCTTGCACGGTTATTACCACCTCAAGCAGGACAAGGGAGTCATGGCCATCGTCCTTCCTCACGGGGTTCTTTTCCGTGGCAATGCTGAAGGAACCATTCGCAAGGCCCTGCTGGAAGAAGGGGCTATCGATACCGTGATCGGTCTTCCTGCCAATATCTTCTTCAATACCAGCATCCCAACGACGGTCATTATTCTCAAGAAGAACCGCACCAATCGAGACGTTTACTTTATCGATGCTTCTAAGGAATTTGACAAGGGCAAGAACCAGAACATCATGACGGATGCCCATATCGAGAAGATCCTGGAAGCTTACAAGTCACGTGAGGAGATTGATAAGTTTGCCCATCTGGCTAGCTTTGAGGAGATCGTCGAGAATGACTACAATCTCAATATCCCACGCTATGTGGACACCTTTGAGGAAGAAGAAGTGGAGCCACTGACAGAGATCGTGGCTAAGATTAACCAAACCAATGCGACGATTGAAACCCAGACAGCTTCTCTTCTAGACATGCTCAGCCAGCTTCATGGAACGACTCCAGAAGCAGATGCCGAACTCAAGAAATTTGTCCAAGAGTTTAAGGGCTAGGGTGAGAGGAGATAGGTGGTAGGTAAAGGATACTTTATTCGCTATTTCCCAAATTTTTTTCGAATGATAGAAGTAGAGGGATCTTCCCTCTATTTTTTATCGAAAAGGAGCAGGGATGCAAAAGAGACACGCGTATGTATCGCCGACCTTGGATATCATGGCCAAGAAGATTTTTAGTTTGCCAGAAGTGACGACGGCGTTTATTCGAGATATTTTGGAGCTGGATGTTGCGGATGCTCAGATTGTGGAAGGAAACCAGCCCCACAGCATGGCCTATGAGGAGGATGACTTGTTCTCCACTGCGGTGGATGTGAGAGCCAAGCTTCATGACGGGACCGAGGTGATCATCGAGATCCAGATTCGCTAGCAGCAGTATTTCTTGAATCGGTTCCACTATTATTTGGCCAATCAGCTGGTGGAGAATGTGCAAAAACTGCGCCAGCAAGGTCAGACGCATAAGATGTATGAGCAGATGGAGCCCGTCTATGGGATTGCGATTTTGGAGAAGTCGCTCTTGCTAGACGAAGAGGCCGCCATCAATAAATACTGGCTGACCAATAGCCGGTCCGGCAAGCAACTTAAGGCCTATTATAAGAATGGCAAGCACCAAAATCTTCTGCAGGTTGCCTTTTTAGAGCTAGACAAGTATAATAAAGATGAGAACCTGACAGATGCAGGCAGACAGTGGCTAGAGTTTTTTGGGAATCTTCCCTTCACAAAAGCTCCCAGTCAGGCCGTCGCCCACGCAGATTCATTATTAGATTCATCTAGCTGGACCAAGGAGGAGAAGACCATGATAGACGAGCGAATTCGTATTCAAGAAAATTATGATATGACCCTGGAGACGGCGATAGACGAAGCGCGCGAAGAAGGTTTGGAACAAGGCCTGGAACAAGGTCGTAAACAGTTGGTATGCGAGATGATCTCACGAGGAATGACACCTGATCTTATCTCAGAGATGACAGGTTTATCGCTTGAAGAGATTGAGACTCTTCTTTCTTGAGTCGTTAAAAGAGGCACTGCCTCTTTTCTTTTTGAAAAAACTTGAAAATTTTCCCATTTTTTCAATCCGCCTTTCTAGAATTGTGGTAGAATAGAGTCAACAAAGAG
>OGGI01002126.1_pt1 | contig 12147 bp, 10 predicted proteins | sample 1571051 | NCBI WGS metagenome assembly OGGI01 (sample SAMEA2582075, study PRJEB24529) | metagenome | biome: Human gut stool | place: China | collected 2011 | reverse complement strand
CGTATAAATCCGTGCAATTCAGGGAATATTGGGTCAACAAATCCTCTAAGGGATACTGATCTGCTTCCTCAGTGATTTCAAAGCAAAAGCAATAATTATCTTCTCCTTTATTATGATAGATATCATAAATAATCGGTTCAAACTTTTCTGTTTGATATTTTTCTAACTCATAACTTCCAAGTACTTGCATTAGCCCACCCGAGTTCTAAATACTTCATACATGAGAATAGCCGCTGCGACACTGGCATTGAGGCTTTGGACATGGCCATTCATGGGAATCGTCAGCATTTCGTCCACCTGCTTCTTGATGTTGCTGGAAATACCCTTGCCTTCATTGCCGATGATGAGGGCTAGCTTGCCTGCCGTATTCCATTTATGGGAAGGCGTCCCCTGCATATCCGTACCGAAAATCCAGAAACCAGCTTCCTTGAGCTTGTCCAGAGTCTGGCTGAGATTGGTCACACGAGCAATGGGAATATGCTCCACTGCACCAGTAGAGGTCTTTGCGACGACCGGCGTGACACCAACCGCTCGATGCTTAGGAATAATGACGCCTGTAACATTTGTCGCGTCAGCTGTCCGCAGAATCGAGCCTAAATTATGTGGGTCTGTTAGACCGTCTAAAATGAGCAGCAGAGGATTCTCTTCTCGCTCCGCCATTTTCAACATCGCTTCAAATTCTGTATAGGCAAATTCTGAAACACGCAAGACAAAGCCTTGATGAACGGCACCGCCTGTCATTTCTTGCAGTGTTTTTTTGCTAGTCCAAGAAATAGAAACCTTTTTTTCTGCTGCCAAATCTTTCATCTTAGCAACATTTTTCCCACGTAGATCATCTTGAATATAGAGTTTATTTCCAGTATTGGCCATGAGAGCTTCCGTCACAGCATGTACACCGTATACAATATCGTTATTTTCCATAACTTTAGTATAACATAAAATTTAAAATGCTTCTTCTTATTTATAAATCACTTTACAGTTAAATCCAAATTTTCTTCTATAAAAAAATGCAGGAGTCTTGCATCAAACAAGGCATCCTGCATTTTCTTATTAATTTATTCTAGAGGCGTTGTAAATTAGTAAACTGTCTTTTCTGTTTCTGGATCAAAGAAGTGTGCTTTGTTCAAGTCAAAGCCAAGGTCAATACCTGCTCCAGCTTTGAGGTAATCACGAGCATCTACTTTAGCAATAAATTCATTGTCAGCTACTTGGCAATACAAATGAGATTCCGAACCAAGCAATTCGGATACAGAGATTTTAGCATGTACTACTGAATCTGGGAAAGTTTCAAGGAACGCAGCTTCTGTATTGATGTCTTCTGGACGAATACCAAAAATGAGTTTCTTGCCTTTATAGCCTTTTTCACGAAGTACCTTCAAGGCACCTTCTGGTACTTTTAGAGAAAGGTCTTGTGCTACAATTTCATCACCTTTCAAAGTTACATTGATGAAGTTCATCGCTGGGCTTCCGATAAAGCCTGCAACAAATTTATTAACTGGGTTTTTGTAAACTTCTTGTGGGGTACCGATTTGTTCTATACGTCCAATTGTACCCGTTCCTGAAGGATTCTTTGTTGCAGACATGATAACGATACGATCAGCCAAAGTCATTGCTTCTGTTTGGTCATGGGTAACATAGATAGTGGTTGCCCCAATACGACGGTGGATTTTAGCAATTTCTGCCCGCATAGATACCCGTAATTTCGCATCCAAGTTAGAAAGTGGTTCGTCCATAAGGAATACTTTTGCATCACGGACAATGGCACGTCCCATGGCTACACGTTGGCGTTGTCCACCTGAAAGGTCAGCTGGTTTACGATCTAAAAATTCTTTCAAGCCAAGAATCTCTGCTGCTTCATTTACACGTTTTTCAATATCATCCTTGCTGTATTTACGAAGTTTCAAACCAAAAGCCATATTGTCATGCACGGTCATGTGTGGATACAAAGCATAGTTCTGGAAAACCATAGCAATATCGCGGTCTTTTGGTGCCACATCGTTGACCACGCGTCCATCAATTGAGCATTCACCTTCTGTAATATCTTCAAGACCAGCAATCATACGAAGTGTAGTGGATTTCCCACAGCCTGAAGGTCCTACGAAAACGATAAATTCTTTATCTTTAATATTCAAGTTGAAATCTTCTACAGAGTAATGTTCGCTGTTTGGATATTTTTTGTAAATATTTTTTAAATTTAATTCTACCATAAAATGGAACTCCTTTGATGTTATGATTTTATTATATATGAAAACGCTTCATCATTCTATGGCAAAGTGAACAAAATAAAAAAAATGTTTTGTACAAGGTGCACAAAACATTACACTAAATCATTGATGACAATCTGGTAACACAGGGTCAAATCTGTCAGGTCTTTCAGCCGTAAACCCGTCAATTCTTCCCATTTATCAATGTGATACTGTAAGGTGTTCCGATGAATATACAACTGCTGGGCAGCTTTTGTCACAACCGCCGTGTTTTCCCACAAAGCTGCAATAATATCAACGAGCTGATCCTGACTTTCAATCAATTGATGAAGTTTCTTCGTTAAAATTGGCAATATGAAATCCTTTTGACCAATCCCCCACAAAAAGAGGTGGGAAAAAGAATGCACATTGGAATGCTGAACCTGCTCCCACCACTTAGTAAAAAGGGCATTCTCTGCTTGAAATAGCTCAAAGTAGCTTTCTTCAAAAATTAGAGGCCAAATTTGCCCGATTTGAATCGTCAGAGTTAAGCTAAAGTCATATTCGATAGCCGATAAAGTATCACGGAGAACATCTTTTACAGGGACTAATTGCGTTTGATCTAGCACAAAGATGTAATCCTGAGAGGACAGCTGAAAATCTGCTATTCTATTAGGCAGTATGGTTCGCATCATTTCCAACCAAGACCCAATTGTTTCATTTTCATAATGGAATAAATGACAATGGACGAACTGTAGCTTTTGAACGTTTTGAGGCATTTTGCCACGGTTATGAACCAAATAATCATACCAAGGTCCACCATCAAATGCAGAGTCTTTCCCAGTCAGTAAAGAAATAAGTTCTTGCTCTCGCTCTGTCAGACTGCTTTTTTTTAATAACAACCATTGATTACTTGAAATGGGAATTGCCACTTCATCCTCTTTTGCATTTGGATTGGATTGAAGCCTCCCTTGAGGGAACCATTCTAAAAGATCAGTTTTTGTCATGATGTGCGCCCTCCACTCTCACAATACACCAATCAATCAGCTCTTCTAAACGCTTGATTTGATCGGTCATGTGTAAATATCCCAGAACGGCTTCAAAACCTGTCGACATACGATAGGTTACAATATCTGCGTTTTTAGCTTTAGTATGGCTATTGGCATTGCGTCCACGCTTATAAATGTCTTCTTCCTTTTCTGTCAGAATTTTTTCTTCCAACATTTGCGAAATGAGATTAGCTTGCGCACGAGCCGACACATACTTGGTTGCTTCTCTGTGTAACTGGTTCGGTTTTGTCAAGCCTTGGAAAATCAAGTGACGGCGGATATAAGTTGAGTAGATAGCATCGCCTTCAAAAGCCAAGGCAATACCATTTATAAGATTGACATCAATCACGGATCCACCTCACTCCGTCCTTGGTATCTAAAAGCTTGATCCCTTTAGCTGCCAATTCATCACGGATTTTATCAGCTGTTGCAAAGTCCTTGGCAACACGCGCAGCTTGGCGCTGCTCAATCAAGGCTTCAATATCCGCATCCAGTACTTCTGCTGTAAAGACAATACCAAAAACTTGCAGAAGCTCAGCAAAAGCTGTTTTTACTTCTTGACTGTAATGACCAGAATTAATCCACTTAGCCAATTCAAAAACGACTGTAATCCCATTTGCTGCATTGAAATCTTCGTCCATAGCAGCTGTAAATTTATCCAGAAAAACCTGCAATTCTGTCAAATTGACCGTTCCCGTAAAGGGTTGCTCATAGGTATTTTTCAGATATTTCAGATTCACTTCCGCATCGTGGATGGCTTTTTCTGTGAAATTGATAGGCTTGCGGTAGTGTTGGGTTGCAAAGAAGAAACGCAGTACCTGCCCGTCAATGGTTTTAAGGGCATCGTGAACGGTAATGAAATTCCCCAGAGACTTAGACATCTTGACATCATCAATATTGACAAAGCCATTGTGCATCCAGTAGTTGGCAAAAGTCTTTCCAGTTTTAGCTTCTGATTGAGCGATTTCATTGGTATGGTGCGGAAATTCTAAATCAGCTCCGCCACCATGAATATCAATCGTATCTCCCAGAATTTCTGTCGCCATGACGGAACATTCAATATGCCAGCCTGGACGACCAGGCCCCCAAGGGCTGTCCCAGAAGATTTCACCGGGTTTAACAGCCTTCCAAAGAGCAAAGTCAACAGGATTTTCCTTGCGGGCCGTTTCTTCATCTGTCCGACCAGAAGCGCCTAACTCTAAGTCAGCCAAGGTTTTGTTAGCTAGTTTGGCATAATTGTGAGACTTTTCCACTCGAAAATAGACATCACCCTCTGACTCATAGGCAAATCCTTTGTCCACCAAGACCTGTACAAAATCAATGATGTCCGTCATGTAGTCCACTACGCGCGGGTGCTGGGTCGCTGGTTGAACCCCCAGCGCCGTCACATCTTCCCGAAAAGCCGCAATGTACTTGTCTGCCACTTCCTGAGGTGTGATCCCCTCTTCCTTAGCTCGATTGATAATTTTATCGTCCACATCGGTGAAATTGGATATGTAAGCCACCTCATACCCACGATACTCAAAATAGCGGCGAATCGTATCAAAAGCTACTGTTGAGCGAGCATTGCCGACATGGATATAGTTATAAACGGTCGGTCCGCAGACATACATCTTGACCTTACCCTCTTCCAGAGGGACAAAATCACGCAGACTGCGGGTCATGGTGTCATAGATTTTAATCATATTCTAATTCCTTTGCTATCTGTAAAGCAATATCAAAAAAAGTCATGGCATCTGCTGTACGCTCTTCACGGCGGGCATCCCATGTCTGACTGTGATGGTCAACATAGTCTGCTGTGTAGAAAAACTGATAGACTTGCTTTTTACGAAATTGACTCCAAGCCATGATTGCTGAAGCCTCCATATCGACCACTTGGGCCCCCGCTTCTAAACGACGTTTCACCTTATCTGCTGTTTCACGATAAAATGCATCCGTCGTCCAGGACTTGGATCGGATATGCTCTATGCCATGTTTGTCAAAGATATTCTCCATCTTGGTTAGCAAAGCTTCCTCATAGGCAATCTCATCGCTAGCCTGAGCATAATGATAGCTGGTCCCTTCATCTCGAAGAGCAGATTCTGGCAAGATAATTTTATCTGCTGCTAGCGAGCCATCTAGAACCCCACAGGAGCCTAAGATGATGAAGTTTTTAAAGTCTCTGGCTGCCAACTCTTCTAGCTGACCAACAATCACTGGTGCTCCAATAAGAGCCAACATAACAGCAATTTTATTTTCCCCTTGTTCATATAGATACCAAGGCTGCTTACCATTTAAACTCTTTAAGTGACCACCGTCGCGAACTGTTCCCGTTTCGATCAAACGATTTACAATTTCACCATTAAAAGACAGGATAATGGTTTCACAGCTCTCATCTTGATCTTGTAGTCTATTCGTCGGCTCGATTACACCAGCTACATTTTCAAATTCTTCTAACAACACGATACGGTATACCTTCTTTCCAGCCTACATTTCAACTACTTCCCATTACAACTTAGACGAATAATAACTTTCTTCGCGGATTTCTTCTAAATTCTTAATCGTTGGAGCATCTTTTTGCCCGTGAACTCGGACAATTTTAGCTGGTATACCGACAACAGTCACATCACTTGGCACGTCTGCCACCACAACCGCAGCAGCTCCAACTTTGGCATTTTCACCGATTTCAATCGGACCAATTAGCTGCGCATGAGCTGAAATAAGCGCACCTTGACGAACTGTCGGATGACGTTTCCCACAATCTTTCCCTGTGCCTCCAAGAGTGACACCATGATAGAGCATCACTCCTTTTTCTACAATGGCCGTCTCGCCAATCACTAAACCACTTCCGTGGTCAATAAAGACACCTGAAGCAATCTGTGCCCCCGGATGAATCTCAATCTGAGTCCAAAAGCGCCAAAATTGGCTATGCATCCGAGCTAAAAGTTTACATCCATGATTCCACAGAAAGTGAGAAAGTCGGTGAGCAGCCAAAGCCTTAATCCCAGGATAAGTCAACAGCACCTCAAGTGAGGAGCGAGCTGCCGGATCATTTTCTTTTACAATATCTATCGTCTCTTTCCACCAACCCATGATGACTCCTTTCTAGCTTTAGACTGAAGGCAAACACTTAGCAACCTGTCTAGTCTTGCGACTTTTCTTCTTGAACAGCTTTATGCTCTTTATGCGTTTTATGATGATGTTTTTTCTCCTTATCCTCTTTAGGAGGGCGTGGAAGCAATGCTTTCATAGAAGCATCCACACGACCTTTTTCATCAATCTTGATGATTTTGACATCTACTTCATCACCAAGTTGTACCAAATCTTCAACCTTATTAGTACGCGTCCAAGCCATTTCTGAGATGTGCACCAAGGCATCTGTCTTGTCAAAGAGATTGACAAAAGCACCGAATTTCTCAATCCGAACCACTTTGGCATGATAAACTTCATCTATTTTTGCTTCACGCACAAGAGCTGCAATGATTTCTTTGGCACGGTTAATCGCATCTTGATCGCTAGAGTAAATAGAAACATTTCCTTCTTCGTCAATGTCAATCTTGACACCTGTTTCTGCGATAATCTTGTCAATCGTTTCACCGCCTTTACCGATGACAATCTTAATTTTATCAACATCAATCTTGATGGTATCAATTTTTGGAGCGGTTGGAGCGAGTTCTGGACGAGGAGCTGGAATTGTACGTTCAATCAAATCTAAAATTTCAAAACGTGCTTTTTTAGCTTGAGCCAATGCTTCTTGCAAGATTTCAGCAGTAATTCCTTCAATCTTGATATCCATTTGAAGAGCAGTAATTCCTTCACGTGTACCAGCCACCTTGAAATCCATGTCTCCAAAATGATCTTCCAGACCTTGAATATCTGTTAAAATCGTATAATTGCTGCCGTCGGAAATGAGCCCCATAGCAATTCCCGCTACTGGTGCTTTAATGGGTACCCCACCGGCCATGAGAGCAAGTGTCCCAGCACAAATCGAGGCTTGTGAAGAGGAACCATTTGATTCGAGGACTTCTGCTACCAAACGGATAGCATAAGGAAACTCTTCTAGACTAGGGAGAACTTGCGCAAGTGCACGTTCACCAAGAGCTCCATGACCGATTTCACGACGACCTGGTGCACCATAACGACCCGTTTCTCCTACAGAGTATTGTGGAAAGTTGTAGTGGTGCATAAAGCGTTTCTTGTATTCTGGATCTAAACCGTCAACGATTTGTGTTTCGCCCATTGGTGCCAAGGTCAAAACAGATAAAGCCTGAGTTTGCCCACGAGTAAAGAGACCAGAACCATGCACACGTGGTAGGTAGTCAATTTCAGCATCTAGTGGACGAATTTCATCTACCTTACGACCATCTGGACGAATCTTGTCCTCAGTAATTAAACGCCGTACTTCTGCATGTTCCATTTGCTCTAAAATTTCAGCCACATCACGCATGATGCGGTCAAATTCTTCGTAGTCAGCATATTTTTCTTCGTAAAGGGCTGTTACTTCGTCTTTGACTGCTTGCGTTGCGGCTTCACGAGCTAATTTTTCTTCTACCTGAACGGCTTTTTGAAGGTCAGCATTATAGCCTGCTACAATTTCTGTTTGCAATTCTTCATCAACACGAAGAAGCTCAACTTCTGCTTTTTCTTTTCCAACTACTGCCACGATTTCTTCTTGGAAAGCAATCAATTCTTTCACTGCTTCATGACCTTTCAAAAGGGCTTCCAGCATCACTTCTTCTGATAATTCTTTGGCACCAGATTCCACCATGTTAATCGCTTCTTTAGTTCCTGCAACAGTTAATTCCAATAACGAAGCTTCTTTTTGTTCTTGACTTGGATTGATGACCAATTCTCCATTGACATAGCCGACCTGCACTCCAGCAATTGGACCGTTAAAAGGAATGTCTGAGATTGACAAAGCAAGAGATGAACCAAACATGGCTGCCATAGGTGCCGAAGCATCTGCATCATAAGAAAGAACCGTATTGATAACCTGCACTTCATTGCGGAAACCGTCCGCAAACATCGGACGAATTGGACGGTCAATCAAGCGAGCTGTCAAAGTCGCATCTGTCGAAGGACGACCTTCACGTTTGTTAAATCCACCAGGGTATTTCCCAGCTGCATACATCTTTTCTTCATAATTGACTTGAAGTGGGAAGAAATCACCAGTCGCCATTTTCTTTGACATGACGGCTGCTGTCAAAACAGTGCTTTCACCATAGCGCACCACTACGCTGCCGTTTGCCTGTTTTGCCACTTGACCTGTTTCAACTACCAAGTCTTTACCAGCAAAAGTAGTTTTAAATACTTGCTTTGTCATATATATTCCTCGTTGAGCTTATGCTCAATTTCTAATTTTTTTATACGTCTTGCCTACAAAGATCAAGATACAAAGCCTTAAAATTGATTGGTACTTAGTACCTAATCAGTTTACGCTAAATGCCTTGCTAAGTCAAAGCCTCTTGCCAAATAATACCGATTTAACAAGTTCCTGTCGCAAATCTCGTTAAACGCTCACAATATTCATCTGCTGTACTTTTGAAATAAACAAGGATTGTCCCTAATAAGCCTTTAAATCCTCATCTTTGTATCAAGCACGTATAAACCCTATTTTATCATATTTTCAACTAAAAGAAAAAGCCTTAAAACAGCTTTTTACCAAGAATTTTTGAGAATTTAGCGATAATTTTTGAAATGCCGTCTATTTATTGCGTTTTTCTGCTATACTAGAAGAAAGTTAATGACAAGGAGAAATAGATTTATGGTTGAACAAAAACAACGTTCTGAATTTCCAGAAAATGAACTGTGGGACTTAACAGCCCTCTATCAAGACCGAGAGGATTTCTTGCGGGCGATTGAAAAAACGCGTGAGGACATTAACCAATTCACACATGATTATAAGGATAACCTCCATACTTTTGAGGATTTTGAAAAGGCTTTTGCTGAATTGGAGCAAATCTACATTCAAAGAAGCCATATTGGCAACTACAGCTTTATGCCGCAAACAACGGACTACGGTGATGAAAGCTTTGCACAGATTGCGCAAGCTGGTACAGATTTTGAAACAGAAGCCAGCGTTGCGCTTAGCTTCTTTGACGCAGCTTTGGTAAATGCCGATGAAAAAGTACTCGACCGTCTCGGACAACTACCGCATTTGACTGCTGCAATTCGTCAAGCAAAAATTCAAAAAGCTCACTATGTAGGTGCTGATGTCGAAAAGGCTCTGACAAATCTTAGTGAAGTTTTTTACAGCCCACAAGACATTTACACCAAAATGAGGGCAGGTGATTTTGCCATGGAGGATTTTGAAGTAGACGGAAAAGTTTATAAGAATAGCTTTATCAGCTACGAAAATTTCTACCAAAATCACGAAAATGCTCAAGTCCGCGAAAAGTCTTTCCGTTCTTTCTCAGCTGGACTTCGCAAACATCAACATACTGCTGCTGCAGCTTATCTGGCTCAAGTGAAATCTGAAAAGCTGATTGCTGATATGCGGGGGTATGACTCTGTTTTTGACTATCTTTTGGCTGAGCAAGAGGTAGACCGTTCTATGTTTGACCGGCAAATTGACCTCATCATGACAGAATTCGCCCCTGTTGCACAAAAGTTCCTCAAGCACGTTGCTAAGATCAACGGCCTCGAAAAAATGACCTTTGCGGATTGGAAATTGGACTTGGATAGCGCACTCAATCCTGATGTCACTATTGATGACGCTTACGAACTAGTAATGAAATCCGTTGCTCCGCTTGGAGAAGAATACACGCGCGAAATTGCCAATTATCAAAAAGAGCGCTGGGTGGATTTTGCAGCTAATGCCGGCAAGGACTCCGGAGGCTATGCAACTGACCCTTATCGTGTGCACCCTTATGTGCTCATGAGCTGGACGGGTCGTATGAGTGATGTATATACTCTGATTCATGAAATTGGTCACTCTGGTCAATTTATCTTCTCAGACAACAGCCAAAGCTACTTTAATACCCACATGTCAACTTATTATGTAGAAGCTCCTTCTACTTTTAATGAGCTGCTGCTTAGTGACTATTTGGAACATCAATTTGATAATCCACGTCAAAAACGCTTTGCTTTGGCTCACCGCCTAACCGACACCTACTTCCATAACTTCATCACTCACCTTCTGGAAGCAGCTTTCCAACGCCGTGTTTACAATCTGATTGAAGCAGGCGAAACTTTTGGTGCGGCTAAACTGAACAGTATTATGAAAGAAATTCTGACCGAATTCTGGGGTGATGCGGTGGAAATTGATGACGATGCTGCGCTCACTTGGATGCGGCAAAGTCACTATTACATGGGACTGTATAGTTATACCTATTCTGCAGGTCTCGTTATCTCAACTGCTGGTTTTCTTCATTTGAAAAATTCTGAAAATGGAGCCCGCGATTGGCTCAACTTCCTCAAATCCGGCGGAAGCAAAACACCTCTTGAATCTGCTCGCATCATTGGTGCGGATATTTCTACTGATAAACCACTCCGCGATACCATCCAATTCTTGTCAGACACAGTTGATCAGATTATTGCATACAGCGAAGAATTGGAAGAATAACAGAAACTACTCAAAAGGGAGTGGGACAAAAATCGGTAATTTCGAAGAAATTTGATTTTGTCGTCCCACCCCCACTCAACCACTGCGACTTGCAAGAAACTCATAAAAATCTGACGAGGTTAAGGACTTTTGTCCCAGCCTCTTTTTTCGTCTGTAACTAATCCAAAGGTCTTTATCTTCATTTTTCCTCCAAGCCAAAGTCACTCGTCAGCTTGGCAATGATTTCTCTAAGTAAACTTTTATTTACATCATATTTCACATCTTTATGGTCACGGTTAAAAAGCAGGAGTTTTGCATTGATGAGCTTTTGAGTATGAAAAGAAACCGCTGCTCCAGTAATATCTAACTCTTCAGCAATCCGTTTGCTCTTAGCATACGGTTTAGCTAATTCTACCATAACATTATAGCGTGTGCTATCACTAAGTACCTTGAGAACTGCGGCAAACGTATCCATATCCAGATCTTTTCCACTTTTAAGTAGTTGATCAATGCGGCAAGAAACGATAAAATAATGACTCTCTTTCGGTTCTGTTTCACTGAAGTAAGATGCAAACTGCACCACCCATGGGCTGACAACATAAAGCCTAATAAATTGATTTTCTTTAAAATTCCAATCAAAATGAGATAGACTAGCAGACTCTGCAATGGTATCCTCCAATGAAAAGGATGCCGCATAAGCTCTACGTTCGGCAGCACTTTTTTCCAAGTAAGGCTGGTAAAGCGGAATAAGTTCCCGAGACAATTCTATTAACTCTTTCATAGCTTTAAGTGGCTTCCGATAAAATTGACTGAAATACCACTTAGTTTCTGATTTAATAGATGATGCTTCTAAATAATCCCAAAAATCTCCACTTTTAGCCATGTGCTCAGGACCTGTGTTTAAGAGATCTTTTAGCTGTTCTCTTATCGCTTCGGCATCTAGCTGCAAACAGTAGGCATGTACCGCTTCAACAGATTTGGGCGTCAGCCCCTTATCTACCATCTCCAAATAGCAACTTTGTAGCAAGGTGATTCCATAACCAGTCAAATAATAAGTTTCCATTTTTTCCTTATAAGGTTGAAACAAAAGGCGAAGCTCCTCCATCACAGGAAGAACATCTTTAAAAGGCTCACGCTCTTTGCCGCTAAAACTTTCGATAGTCTCTCTTCTATCCTGTATCAGAGTAGATAGAGAAAACTGCTCCATTAAATCACTTGCTTGTTCTGAATACTGTACTTCTACCATTATCTTTACTCCTTCTTTAGTGTTATCTTATCAAATTCACCCTAACAAGTAAACTGTTTGGAAAGCTATTGCATCACTTGTTTAGCATTTTTTCTGGGCACTTTCAGTGTATAAAAGAATAAAATTGATGATAATATTAAAAATAAG
>OGGI01002125.1_pt1 | contig 12158 bp, 10 predicted proteins | sample 1571051 | NCBI WGS metagenome assembly OGGI01 (sample SAMEA2582075, study PRJEB24529) | metagenome | biome: Human gut stool | place: China | collected 2011 | reverse complement strand
CCTACAGAGTACAAAGGATATCGTTCTGTTGAAATCTATAGGGGGTAATATGTGGCTAGAATTAATGCAACATATTAAATCTACTATCGATAATAGCGGAGCTGCATTTAATGTCATGCTAGGTGCTATGCGACCACAAGCAGCAAAGGTCGATGAAAATGGGGTTATTATGGTTATTCGTGGGGAAACTACGAGGGGAGATAACTCTATTCAGTCTGAATTGCAACAAGAACTTTATATCGAGGTTTGGGGGCGTAACGATAACCCAGATTTGGAGGTCGGTTACGAATTAATAGCCAAATTGGAAGATAGGTTCGAGGCAATCATTAATGATCTACGCAAACGTTGTGGTGAATTAGACGAAACTGCATGTATATTACAGAACACTGGCTATCAGATTATAGATTTAGTTTGTACAAGTAAAGTTGGCGACCATGATAGTGTGCGACCTTTAGTTGGTACGCAATATCGCTTTATGGTTCGCCTAATTGATTTAAAAGAGGAAACTAACGGAGGTATATTCTAATATGGCACCATCTGCTACACCTAAAAAATTATACAAACCGGCTCAAACTGCAATGCCTACAGCCGGCAAGAATTATCTTATTTACTTAAATATAGGCACTGACGAAACTACGAATGCTGAATGGCTCATCTTGGGCGGTCAACGTAGTGGCGACGTATCTCGTAAAGCAGATAGCATTGACGCATCTAGTAAAGACAGTGGCGGTTGGAAAGTTACCATTCCGGGCATGAAAGAATGGTCTATCGACCTCGAAACGCTTTTAATGCCAAACGAAGAAAGTTTGCAACTGCTTGAAAAAGCGTTCTTAAACGATGAAAAAGTTCATTTGAAATTCGAATACCCAGATAAATCTTACATGACTGGCTATGCATCTATTACAGAATTGTCCTTAAGTACTCCACACGATGATGTGGCTACTTATAAAGGTACTTTGAATGGTGCAGGTCCATTGTCTGAATTGAAAAAAGCCTAATTAACTATTTATAAGGAGCGTGTTTTAACATGAAAAAAATTAATTGTGATCTATTCGCTATGGGCGAAACTATCTATTTCAACATTGGTCGTATTGCTGAGTTGGAACAGCTATGGGGTGAGCCTATTTTTAAAGCGGTACAAAGTGGCACAATGACCTTTAATCAGCTTATCACTGCATTGGTCGTAGGTATGAAACACCACGGCAAAAAGCGTGATTACATCTATTATCAAGACAAACTACAAGAACTCTTTGACGAGGGGACAGTTCAATATGCTGACCTTGTACAGTTGATTGTACAAGCCCTTATTGGTAGTGGTGTATTTGGTAAAGCTGCATATTACGCATTATTCCCAGATGAGGCCGATGAGCAAGCACGCTCCGAGGTTGAGGCTGAAAACGAAACAAAAAACTAAGAGGGGGCGACACAGCCCCCTCTTTTAAAGTATGGATAACTAAGGCGGAACGCATGGCGTATGGTCCGCTTAATCTTAAACCGTGGGAATTCATGAATTTAAGCCCTATGGAATATTACAAACTTGCCGAGGGTTATGAGTTAAGAACGGAAATAGAGGACCGTAAGCAAGCGTATTTTGCGTGCCTAATGACAAATGTACATATCGCAGGCAAAAGAAAGTTGACTGTCGAGGATATTATGAAACAACTACATCCAATGACATTGGCTAAACGCAAAAACGAAGAAAAGTTATTCATGGAAGAATTCAGACAAGAGGGAGGTGAGATATAGCATATGGCCGAAAGTCAAATTAATGTCAAAATTGTTGGCTCGTCTACTGGTGCGGAACAGGCACTTGATAGAGTGGCAAAGAAAGCGGAGCAAGCACTAGGCAAAAGCGTTTCTAATTCGCTTGATAGCGTAAGAAATAAAGCTCAAAAGGTCTTTGGGGTTGAAATTCCGGGGCTTATGAACGCTGCAAAAGCTGGTGCTGCATTCGCTGGTGCTGCGATTGGCATTGAGGCAGCCGGTAGGGCGTTAAAAGATATGGCCGTTAGTGCGGTCAAAACAACGGACCAATTAACGCAATTAAGGGCTCGTATTGATCTTATCAATGATGGCAGTCAAAGTACCGCCGAAATTATGGATAAGGTATTTTCTGCCGCCAATCGTTCACGTGGTAGCTTTTTAGATATGGCTGATAGCGTTGCAAAACTAAATTTGTTAGCAAAAGACGCTTTCACCTCCAACGATGAGGCCATTTATTTTGTTGAACAGTTAAATAAACAATTTAAGATTGCCGGTGCAGGTGTACAAGAAACTACATCCGCCATGTATCAGTTAACACAAGCTATGGCAGCAGGTAAGTTACAGGGCGACGAATTCCGTTCTATTATGGAAAATGCTCCAATGTTGGCACAAAGTATTGCACAAGAAATGGGGCTATCTGTAGGGCAGTTAAAAGAAATGAGCTCGCAAGGGCTGATTACTGCGGACATTATCAAAAATGCTTTATTTAATAGTGCCGAGGAAACAAACGCAAAATTCGCAGAAATTCCTATGACATTCCAAGATATAGGAACTAAATTGCAGAATGATCTTATTGCAGCATTTCAACCAGTAATGGAGGAACTGGGCAATATGACAAGTTCCGATGTGTTTATGACTGTGTTAAATGAATTGGCATTTTCTTTTAAAGTAGTAGCTGCAGCTGCACAAGTATCAATCGCTATTATCAAGGGTGCGTTTAGTGGCTTGGGTGTTGTGATAACTACCATTAAAAATATCGTATCTAGCTTTGTGCAGTTGTTTGTTACGTCCATGCCTTTGATTACTGCCGCTATTATTGGCGTAAGTGCTGCGTTCTTAGCACAAAAAGCTATTATAGCAAGTCATAATACAATGCTTGCATTATTGACTGTTCGTACAACTTTGGTTACTGCTGCAAGCGTGATTTTGGGCGGTGCTATTGGTGCGGTAGGTCTTGCGTTTGGTGCTTTTAGGGCCATTGCAATGACTACACAAGCCGTAATTATGGCTATTAGGACTGCGAATATTGCTAGTGCGGTTGCGATGGGCGTGGCAAAGGTGGCTACACTTGCATTGAGTGGTGCTACAGCAATTCTTAACGCAATCATGATGGCAAACCCTATCCCTATATTTGTAGGTGCATTAATGACGCTTGTCGCTGTGTTTGGTCTTTCTAGGGCTGCGGCAGGTGGTTTTAGTGAAACGCTAAGCGAGGTATTCTCAACAATCGTTCATACAGCCGTTTGGGGTGTTAATAAGATTATTGAGGCTTTGAACTGGTTAATCGCTAAACTTAATAGCGTAGGCGATAAAGTGGCCAAATTCTTTGGGGGCACGTTTACTGCTATTCAACAAGTAGACACAATTTCTGCTGATACTGCACAAAGTATCGTCAATACCGCCGGTGATATTATGGGCCAAATTACATCAGGCTTATCCGGTGGCGGTGGTGATCTTGACGTCGGAGGTGGTGGCGGTGGAGGTGCTGACACTGGCTCCGGTAAAGGTGGCAAAGGTGGAGGCGGTAAAGGTGGCAAGGGTGAAGATTTAGCAAAAGAGGCTAAACAAATTCACGAAAAAATCTTGCAATCTTTCCTTGAAATGCAAGGCAACCAAGTAGAGTTAATCGAACTTCAATACAAAAAGGAGCGAGAGGAACTTGAAAAATCAAAAACCGCTAATGAAAATTACCACGAGGACTTGAAATTACTTGATGAAGTCTATGCGGAAAAGCGTATCAAGGCGAAACAGGAGGAAATGACAAAACTACGTGCCATTGAAACTGGTATTCGTGATATGCAACAAGATTTTGCGTTTAGAACTGCTAGTAAAGATAGTACAGGCAATGTATCTCCTGCCGTGCAGTTGAAAAATGATTATAACAATGCCATTGATGAAGTCGAGGACCGTTATGCAGATATGGTCGATAAGTTCATTAAAATGGACAAAATGGAGCAACAACATCACATTGATACGTTAAAACAACGAGGTGTTGAATTCGAAATGAGTGCTGACGGACAAATTTCCTATGAAAAAATGAAAAACGAGGAATTGTTAGCACTGCAAGACGAATATGCTAAAAAGTCTTTACAACAACATATTGAACTTGTTAACGAGAAACATGCTATTGATGAGGCTATGCGTACTCAGAACTTCGAGGCGTTACAAGCTGCATTGAGTGATGAATATATCGCTGAGCAACAACACTACGACCTCATGAAAGGCTTACTCGAAGAATGGAAACAATCCGTATTCGATGCCCATTGGAATGGACAACAAGTTATGTTTGACGCTGCACAAGCCGGATTGGATAGTTTTCAAAATTCTATTTCAGGGCTTATTCAAGGTACAACAACTCTTATGCAAACGTTCCAAAATCTTGGCAAAGCCATTCTTAAAACTATCGCCGATAGTGTGGCTCAATGGATAGCCGGACAAATTAAACAAGCCGTGTTTGGCAAAATGTTGGCAGCTCAACAAGCTGCAACTGGTACTGCTGCGGCTAACGCTCAATATCCGGCATGGGCTGCATTGGCTCAACAAGTATCTATGGCGACATTTGGTGCTAGTGCTGCGGCTGGTATGGCTGCATGGTCTGCTAATACTACCGCCGGTACTACATTATCCCTTGCTAATGGTGCAACAAGTTTTGCATCTTTAGGATCCGCAAAATTAGACTTACCAAAAATGGCAAACGGTGGTGTGGCTTATGGCTCCACTTATGCTGAAATTGGCGAGGGCAAGTACAAAGAGGCCGTATTACCTTTAAGTGAAAGTACATACGACGAAATGGGTGCAGGCATAGCACGTGCCGGTGGTGGTGCTACTGGTGGCATTACGTTCAACGTATCCGCTATGGACGCTCATTCATTTGGTGATTGGTTGGAGAATTCGGCAGGCCGTTCTTTACGACAATTTTTAGTTAATCAAAATAGGGAATTTGTGGCTACGGAGGGTACATGGTAATGGCAGATTTATTGAAATTTCCGGATATTAGAACCCTTGCGTGGAAGTCTACAAAAGCTCAAAAGTGGGACACTAAAATCAAGCGTACTGGGAGCGGTCGAGTGCGAACCATGACGACATGGCAATATCCTCAATATACTATTACAACAGAATTTGCAGTACTAAGCCCAGAAGAACATAAGCGTCTTATGGGCTTTTATGCGTCTGTAAAAGGTGGTACTATTCCGTTCCTATGGTTAGATCCCGAGGACCATGAGGAGAAAGGCGTAAGGCTTGGAACTGGTGCACAATCTGAATGGCAAGCAGTTCGCTTATATGGTGATTTTAGGGAACCAGTAGCACATATTGAAAACCTAAAATTATACGCTAATGGTACACAAATTAATGCAGTATCAGATAAAGGCGTTATAAGATTGGCTGCAGGTGTTAGGGTATCTCCAACCGCTATTATTACTGCTGACTACACTTACTATTGGAAAGTCATGTTCAGTGGCGATTATACTGACGAGGCCGTTTTTAAAGACGTATTTAAGTCTAAATCGTTTAAATTGGTTACAGTGAGGTGATTATTATAAATGAAACAAGTTAGCGAGGCATTAAGCGTTCATTTAAGCAACTCACAGACATTTGTATCTTGCGACTTGTACGAGTTAAGGCTTAAAAGTGGTATCTCATACTACTGGGCCGATACTGATATTGATGTAAGTTATGGCGGTAACACATACAAGGGCGATGGGCCAATTATTGTGCGTGAAAAGATTTCTACAACCAGTACGGTTAGCGTTGATAAGTTGAACGTTACAATAACTGCTAATCAGTCCGACCAAATTGGCGGTGTTCCTGTTTTAACAGTCGCTCATAATGGTGGCTTGGACGGTGCTACGTTAAATTTAAGACGTGCTTTCTTTGACGATAAAGGGAATGTAATCGAATGTATTGATCTATTCAAGGGTATTTGTGAGGTTAGTCAGGGCGGTGGCTTTGCATTAAAAATAAATGCAAAATCAGTAGTCCAAAGGCTTAATATTGAATATCCAAACAGACGATACTATCCGCAATGTCCTTATTCTGTATATTCAAAAGAGTGTGGCGTTGATATTACTAAATATCGTAAGCGTGTTACTGTTACCGCTGTAATAGGTAATAATCACGTACAAATTGATACTTCGTTCGAAAATGGCTTTTATACTGCCGGTGGTATGGAATGGATAAGCGGACCACTATCAGGGCAAGCAACTCAAATTATGGATAGTGCTACGAACTCAATTATTTATATGAGTGCTACGAATACAACTCCTAATGTTGGCGATGTGGCGTATATCTATCCGGGGTGTGATAAAACACCTGCAACTTGCAAGGCTAAATTTAATAATTTCAGTAGAAACAGGGCAACGCCTTATGTTCCATTAAAGGAGACGATACGATGAAATTGACAACAGGTGAAATGATCGCCGAGGCTGCAAAAAAGTGGATAGGCACACCGTATCAAAACAATACTATGGTTCATGGTGTTGGTGTCGATTGCTCCTATTTGTTAGTTGCTGCGGTAGTTGATAGTGGCCTAATGAAACGTGATGAGCTAGAAATAGAGAATTATTCTAACGAATGGCATTTACATCGTAGCGAAGAAAAGTATTTGAAATACGTTCAAAAAGTAGCTGACGAGGTTCCTATTAATGATATTCGTATAGGTGATTTCTTACTTTACCAATACGGACGTTGCATTTCTCATGGTGCAATCTATGTTGGCAATAATTTAGTTGTACATGCGTTTGTTGATCTAGGGGTTATCTATTCATCTATCGACGATGTATTATTCTATGACGCAAAGGGCAAAAGTCGCTTACGTGCGGTTTATAGGTTTAGAAAAGGGGGTAAATAATGGGCTTTCTATTTAATCGAGGGCGGAACACTACTAATCGTGCTGATATGATTTCCGACTTCATGATTAATACTGCCTCATATGGTGAGGTCGTGCCGGAAGTACTAGGCACTACACGATTAAGTGGCAACATTATTTATTATGATGATTTCACCCCTCATGAACATAAAACCACTACACGTACTGGCAAAGGCGGTGGCTCTAAGCATACTGAAATAACCTACACATATACAGTCGCATGTGCGATTGGCTTATGTGAGGGCCCTATACAAGGTATAGGCAAGGTATGGCGAGACAAGGAAATATACGATTACCCTAATGAAAAAATCGAGCTTACCGCCTATAAAGGTGATTATGGACAAGCTCCGTGGCCGTATGTAATTTCTAAGCATCCGGAAAAGGCGTTGCCTTATAGTGGTCTAGCTTATATGGCAGGCGTGGTTGATTTAGGCGAACGAGGAAGTCTACCGCAATACAACTTTGAAATAAAAGGGAAATTGCTAGAAACTGGGGACGGTGTAGACGTCAACCCAGCTGACTATATCGTTCACGTATTAAAATCTATCGGCATTGATGATGTTAATATTGACGGCTTGGAACACTACAGGGAATATTGCAAGGCAGCAGACATACTTATTAGTACGCCACCAGATAGCAGAAGTTCAAAGGCTCAAACTGTAATTAATGATATAGCTGAGATTACAAACAGCCTTGTCTTTTGGTCTACTGATAGGCTTAAAATCGTGCCATTAGCCGATAAACCTATAGGAATATGGAGCCCATACAATCAAATTCAATATAACTTAACCGCTGATGATCTTATTCCGGCTAGCGATGGACAATTAGTTATCTATAAGCGGAAAGATAGTTCAGAAAGTTATAACCAAGCTACTGTTGAATTTATTAATCGTTCTAACGGTTATGAGAAAGAGACAGTCGCTTTTGAAATTGTAGCCGATGTGCAAAAAAATGGTTTAAAGCCAGCCTCCAAGAAGTCTGCACATTATCTGTACACTAAGGCTAGGGCACAATACTATGCGGAACAGTTAGCCATGAAACGCTTGTATGCTAAAAATCAATATACGTTCCGTTTAGATTGGGCTTTCTGTAGATTAGAACCGGGCGACCTTGTTACACTTACTGACGAATTATGTGGCCTAAATAAACAGATAGTCGTTATAACTTCTGTATCTGAGGCAGCAGACGGACAGTTAGAAATAACTGCGGAGGGTAAACCACCCGGCACGTATGCTCCTGCTAAATACAACGTGCATGAGAACGAGCGACCATTTATTGATTACAATCAAGCTGCACCAAGCGTAAATGATGTTGCTATATTTCAGACGGTTGGCGATGTAGGTGGAAATCAGATATTTGTGGGGGTAAACGCTCCGAGTGGTTGGGGCGGTTGCTCCGTTTGGGTATCCGATAACGGTGAAAATTATCGACGTATAGGATCCATTACACAACAAGCCAGAATGGGTAAGCTGAAATACGGCTTTGCTCAAAATGGCGATTTCTGTAATGTGATAATCAATCAAGGCGTTTTAAAAAGTGGAACACACGTCGATGCTGAACGTGCCAACACGTTATGTTGGATAAATGGCGAGGCGTTGAGCTATGAAACTGTTGAAACGCATCCGGATAATTGGTATACGTTACGAGGTTTAGTGCGTGGCCAATATGGAACTAACGCTATTAATCATGGTGCGAATGAAAGGTTCGTTCGTGTAGACGAGGCTTTATTCCATTATCCGTATCGTAAAGAGGATATTAACAAGACGGTATATCTAAAGTTCACTTCCCTAAACGTATTTGGAAGTAACGAACAGGGGCTTGATGAAGTAAGGGAATATCAGTATAAGATAGTGCCTTATTATATCCCAGAAGTGAATAATTTAACGTTATTTACTAAGTACTACAAGATAGGCAACGGAGTATTATCCTTTGATGTGGTGGCTCAATTTGATACACCTCAAATTAATAGTTTTGATACGGTCGAATTGTGGTATCGTGAGGGCAATGCAGCATGGAAATATGGCGGAAATGGTAACGGTCAAATCTCTATTAGTGGTTGCGAGCTTGGACATACTTACGAAGTGAAAGCTATCGTTAAGGACGTGCATGGAAACACTTCGCAAGGGGTTACAAAGTCCATTACTGTTGCTATGAAAACGGAAGTTCCTAATGCACCGCAAGGCTTTTCTATTACCTTTAGCGATAAAGCCAATTTTAACTGGCTTGAAGTCCGTAACGCTGACGTTGATTTTTATGAATTGCGTTTAGATACACGAACAGGCCAAACAGATGGCTTGATTGGTAAAAGCAATAATACTACTTATAGTGGCATGCTGCGTGAACGTAGTGGCAAAGTATATTTGTACGCTCATAACCCATCAAAAGGCTATGGGGCACCTGCCGAGTTGACTTACAACGTGCCTGCTCCACCTAAACCAACTAACGTAAAAGTTAGTGGCAATCTAAATGGCGTAGGGGTTATATTCCAATCTATTCCAGCCGGTTGCAAGGGGGCTAATGTCTACGTTGACAATACTGTATATTTCACATCAACGAATGTAATGAACATTCCTTTAGAGGCCGGAATATACTCCGTTCAAGTGGCTTATGTCGATATCTTTGGTGAGGGGCCAAGAACTGACGCCATATCCGCTACTGTTAAAGCCAAAATAGACAGCAAATTACTTGATATGGAGGCTTTGGGGATAGCTGACATGGATAAGGCCGTTAAGGCTTTAAAATCTGAGGTCGGTACAGTAAAAACCGACGTAAATGGCTTTAATAGTAAATTAATCGACCAAGCTAATGCGTTTCAACGTACGGTTGCTGATCTAAACAAAAGTACCACTTCGCAAATAACTCAAATATCCAAGGGGCTTGAATTAAAGGTTACGCAAGCTATTAACAGCCTAGACGGACGTGAAATTGTAAGCCGAATTAATCTTACGCCGGCAGGCACTAAGATTGACGGTAAATTGTTACATGTTACAGGGCAAACCGTATTTGATGATAATGTAATCGCTCGTAGAATGATACAGGCCAATGCAGTTACTGCGGACAAAATCAGTGTTGATAATTTGGCAGCTATTTCTGCAAATATTGGTGATTTAAGGGGCGGTACGATTACTGGTACCGTTATTAAAAATGCGTCTAATACGTTTAGCGTTGACGCTAACGGAAATATTAGAGGCGTAAATATTACAGGTTCAAGAATTGACGCCAACAGCGTATATGCTAATGGCGAGCCGTTAAAGAACACTAATTTTATGAGTATGCATGTAGTCAGCGGACAAAAAATCGTCTTGCCAGCAGGATATAACTACGAACGTTGTTTGTTCTATTTGACCAACGTAAAAATGCGTGCTGATTCCGTTTATAAAATAACTGGGAGATATTTTAGCGACAGCGATATGAATAAGATCCACGACTTCAATAATCGTTATTCTATGTACTGGAACGATAAGCCGGGCGGTGGTAAGATTGACGATCTTGAGGGCGGCAGATGGTTGCATGGTGAACCTCTACAAAATAGAGTTTTCTACCCTAATGGCGACGCTCCTGATTGTGGCACGTTCTCTTATGGTCGAGGTTATCCTAAGAATAATGCATCAAGTGCAAGTAACAACGGCAAATGGTTCAAGGGCTGCGGCATAACAAAAGAGGGGTATTTCTATTACTTCTACAACTCCGGCCAATTCGGTTATTATGGCGAGGCTGATTTACTTATCATTTCATTCTGGTAAGGGGGTTATTAATGGATCTTGTAAGACGTGAAAACGAGACGTTGCATATTGGCGAAGATTGGCGGAGGGCTTATACCATTGTTGATGATATAAGCCTAAATAACGCCACTGCAATATGTAAGGTTCGTACTAAACAAGGTAAAGTGCTATGTGAGGCTGAAACAAGCGTAAATGGACAAACTGTTTATGTTACCATTCCGAAAGACAGCACATTAAGTATTGACAAAGCCTATAACAAGGCTCAGTATGACGTATTCTTAATCTTAGAAGAACGTACATATAAGCTGATTATGGGCGAAATTACTATTATTCATGATGTATCTATGCATTAAGTAAAAGGAGCAAAATCATGGCAGAAACAAAAACACTTCAAGAAATTTTACTTACATTAGGTGAAAAGCCTTTAAATGTAAACGTAAGTCTACCGGGCATTAAAGGTGAAAATGGCCAAGACGGTCGCAATGGTGCTGACGGTTTAAGTGCATATGATATTGCACAATTAAATGGCTTTACAGGCACTCAACAAGAATGGTTGGAAAGCCTAAAAGCAGGTGCCGTTGCAGATGAGGCACGCACAATGTTGTTAAATGGCAACGTGTGGTGTAAATCTAATTCTATTGCGGACGTATTGGCTGCAGTGATTTCTAATTTAGGCAAAGCGTTCCCACGTACTGAATTTAAACCGTTGACAGTACCTACTGTATTGCAAGGCCAACGTGTTATTACTGTGGAGGGCGAGCCTCATTACTTCGTTAAAGTAGGTGGCATGGAAACTCAGTTCGAGATTGGCGATAATGGAACTGGATCTATCTCCATTGAACCGTTGGGCGTTGATGATGTTCATTTGACTTATCACAACTTTATCGGCGAAAAAGTAGGCGAAACAGTAATTAGTGGCAGTCATGAAGATACTAGAACACCAGATGAAAGCTACGAAGAAAATGGTGTTAAATATGCGTTATTTGGTCGCAAGCTAGAAATTAATGTCATTAACTTTAATGGTGATTACGAACATAATTTCATCTTACTTGGCAAATGGCCTAAGGATTCCATTGATAGTGTTATGATTAAAGCTAGCAGACCTACTATGTTATACACAGGTGCTTTTGACGGTAGACGATATACATTCAAAGATGTTGTCGGCTCCGGTATTGGCAATATTCCTGTTTTGGTTGATAACCCTAAAAATGTTACATTCATCAATAATGACGCTTACTCACAACCTGTCAAAATCGGTAACATTGAATATGGTACAGCAAATGTTAAATTTGAAACTTCTCGTATCGAATGGTCCGATAGCGAACACAAATATGTAAATACTGGTTCCTCTATTGATCATTTATAATAGGTGAACGCAATGCAAGAAATAACAAACTTTCTATGCGAGGCATGGCGAACACTTACAGAGTCATTCGCAATCAAGGCTTTGTTGGCGGTAATAGCAGAAGTCGGCATATACATGTTGGGTCTTAAACATGTACAAGTTTTAGGTATATTTATATTGCTTGTCTTTTTAGATCTAATCACTAAATGGTCTGCCATTAGTTACCAAATGCTCATAGATT
>OGGI01002117.1_pt1 | contig 12183 bp, 7 predicted proteins | sample 1571051 | NCBI WGS metagenome assembly OGGI01 (sample SAMEA2582075, study PRJEB24529) | metagenome | biome: Human gut stool | place: China | collected 2011 | reverse complement strand
GGATGCGGTCATTGCGAATACTGTAACAGTGGTAACGAAACGCTCTGCCGTTCAGTTAAAAATGCCGGATACAGCGTTGATGGCGGGATGGCGGAAGAGTGCATCGTGGTCGCCGATTACGCGGTAAAAGTGCCAGATGGTCTGGACTCGGCGGCGGCCAGCAGCATTACCTGTGCGGGAGTCACCACCTACAAAGCCGTTAAGCTGTCAAAAATTCGTCCAGGGCAGTGGATTGCTATCTACGGTCTTGGCGGTCTGGGTAACCTCGCCCTGCAATACGCGAAGAATGTCTTTAACGCCAAAGTGATCGCCATTGATGTCAATGATGAGCAGTTAAAACTGGCAACCGAAATGGGCGCAGATTTAGCGATTAACTCACACACCGAAGACGCCGCCAAAATTGTGCAGGAGAAAACTGGTGGCGCTCACGCTGCGGTGGTAACAGCGGTAGCTAAAGCTGCGTTTAACTCGGCAGTTGATGCTGTCCGTGCAGGCGGTCGTGTTGTGGCTGTCGGTCTACCGCCGGAGTCTATGAGCCTGGATATCCCACGTCTTGTGCTGGATGGTATTGAAGTGGTCGGTTCGCTGGTCGGCACGCGCCAGGATTTAACTGAAGCCTTCCAGTTTGCCGCCGAAGGTAAAGTGGTGCCGAAAGTCGCCCTGCGTCCGTTAGCGGACATCAACACCATCTTTACTGAGATGGAAGAAGGCAAAATCCGTGGCCGCATGGTGATTGATTTCCGTCACTAAGAGGCCTTTGCTGCGACTGCCATGTTCGGGTCGCAGCATCGCACACTCTCCAACATGAAATGGCTAAATGGATTATTGTTGCGTAGGAAGGAACAATAATGATAGTGTTCCCAGTGAAGGAACGCTACTGAGAGTAAAGACACTAATGAAAATGGCCAATCATCCCCGCCCGGGGGACATTATTCAGGAATCACTGGACGAACTTAATGTCAGCCTGCGCGAGTTTGCCAGAGCAATGGAAATTGCTCCCTCAACGGCAAGCCGATTGCTGACAGGAAAAGCAGCTTTGACGCCAGAAATGGCAATTAAACTTTCCGTGGTGATCGGCAGTTCGCCGCAAATGTGGCTGAATCTGCAAAACGCCTGGAGTCTGGCAGAGGCAGAAAAAACGGTGGATGTGTCGCGATTACGCCGTCTGGTTACGCAATAAAAAAATGGCACCTTATAAAGCGCCATTTGAAACTGATGACAAATGCAACATTGCCCGATGCGCTACGCTTATCAGGCCTACACGTTCACTGCAATCTATTGGATTTGAAGGGTTTTCATGCCGGATAAGGCGTTCACGCCGCATCCGGCATGAACAAAGCCTACGTTGTCTACAATATGAAAATGGCGCCTTTTACAGCGCCATTTTCAGCTTAAAGTTCAAAAGAGATTATATCCCTTCTTCACTCTCTTTTTTCGCTTCTGCCTTCTCGATTTCACGATACCAGCGCGGATGGTGTTTCTTCGCCCAGCGACGACTTACCTTCCCTTCGATCATCCCTTTAATCGATCCTTTCACCCAAAATGCCATATACATATGGATCAGGATGGCGTGGATCAGGATGATGCCGGCAGCCGCGTGGATCAGCAGGCTGTAGCGAACAACCTGCATCGGGAAGTACTGCGCAAAGTACGGACGCCAGATAATCACCCCGGTCACCAGCAGCACGAAAATCATGCTCATGATCGACCAGAACATCATCTTTTGCCCGGCGTTGTACTTACCAACATCCGCCACTTTGTGCTCATTGCCTTTTAATACTTCGACAATGTTCAACAGCCACGGAATATCTTTCTTATCCGGGATGTTGTGATGCACAAAACGCACAAACATAAACATCAGTGCGACGAAAATCGCAATGCCGAAGAACGGGTGCAAAATGCGTCCCATCTGCGGCGTACCGAAGGTTTGCGTCAGCCATTGCAGCGTCGGGAAGAAGAACGAAATCCCGGACAGCGCCACCAGGAAGAAGCAAATCACCACGGTCCAGTGACAGGCGCGATCAATAAATTTGGTGCGCACAATCATTTTCGACTTACTCATGATGATCCTCCTCGTCATCGTCCACTTCCTTATTCGGGCCAATACCGATGTAGTGGAAAATCAACCCGGCAAAAGTGGCAATAAAGCCAGCCGCTGCCAGCGGTTTCAACGCGCCTTTCCACAGGCTTACCGAGGTGTCGATCTTCGGATCTTTCGGCAGACCGTGATACAGCTCCGGCTGATCGGCGTGATGCAGCACGTACATAACGTGCGTACCACCGACCCCTTCCGGGTTGTAGACGCCAGCATGTTCGTAACCACGCGCTTTCAGTTTCGCCACGCGCTGTTCCGCCAGCTCCAGCATCTCCTTCTTGGTGCCGAAGTGGATAGCCCCGGTCGGACAGGTTTTCACACAAGCCGGTTCCTGGCCGACGCTGACGCGATCGACGCAGAGCGTGCATTTATATACCCGGTTATCCTCTTTGTTGAGGCGCGGAATATTAAACGGACACCCGGCAATGCAGTAACCACAGCCGATGCAGTTTTCCGACTGGAAATCGACAATCCCGTTAGCGTACTGAATGATTGCACCAGCAGACGGGCACGCCTTCAGGCAGCCGGGATCTTCACAGTGCATACAGCCGTCTTTACGGATCAGCCACTCCAGCTTGCCGTTCTGTTCGGTTTCGCTAAAGCGCATCACCGTCCAGGACTTGGCGCTCAGATCGGCGGGGTTATCGTAAACCCCGACGCAGTGCCCCACTTCATCACGGATGTCGTTCCACTCCGAACACGCCACCTGACAGGCTTTACAACCGATACAGGTGGAAACGTCGATAAGTTTTGCGACTTCTGCTTTGTAATCACGCACCTGAGAAGGCGGCGTGATGGAGTTAGTTGCGGACCTTTTGATAATGTCCTGCGTTTCCATAGCCATCTGTTCGCCCCCTTACGCCTTCTCGATGTTGACTAAGAACGCTTTATATTCCGGCGTTTGCGAGTTTGCATCACCGACATTCGGCGTCAGAGTGTTAGCGATATAACCTTTACGCGCGACACCCTCAAAGCCCCAGTGGATTGGAATACCCACCGTTTCAACCTGCTGACCATTTACATTCAGCGGTTTCAGACGACGCGTTACCACAGCCACCGCGCGGATAAAGCCACGCTTGCTGGAGACAGTGACACGATCGCCATTATTAATGCCTTTCGCCGCCGCCAGCGTTTCGCTGATTTCCACAAACTGTTCCGGCTGAGCAATTGCGTTGAGCAATGCGTGCTTGGTCCAGGTGTGGAAGTGCTCGGTCAGACGATAGGTCGTACCCACATACGGGAACTGCTCTTTTTTACCCATCCGCAGCGCGTCTTGTTCATACAGACGAACAACCGGGTTAGACACCACGTTCGGATGCAGCGGGTTAGTGCCCAGCGGCGTTTCAATCGGCTCGTAGTGTTCCGGGAACGGACCTTCCGCCATTTTGTTGATGGCAAACAGGCGTCCCATCCCTTCCGGCTGCATAATAAACGGCCCAGTTGGCGTACCCGGTGCGGCATTGCCGAAGTCAGGAATATCGTTACCCGTCCACTTGCTGCCGTTCCACTGGATCAGCATCCGTTTCGGATCCCACGGTTTACCGTTGATATCCGCCGAAGCACGGTTGTACAGCACGCGACGGTTGAGCGGCCACGCCCAGGCCCATCCCAGCGTATTCCCCAGACCGGACGGGTCGGAGTTATCGCGGTTAGCCATCTGGTTGCCCTGCTCTGTCCAGCTACCGGTGTAGATCCAGCAAGAAGATGCGGTTGTACCGTCATCACGCAGATGCGCAAAGCTACTCAGCAACTGACCTTTCTTCGCAATAAGCACGCCATTAGCGTCATAGAGATCTTCCAGCGCATAGCCGTTGTTCTCTTTAGCCACTTCGTCAGATTGCGGTTCGTGCGGCTGCTTGTAGTTCCAGCTCATCTTCATCAGCGGTTCTACGCCTTTACCACCTTCGGACTGGTACAGCTCGCGCAGATGATGGTAGATACCCGCCAGAATTTCACCGTCGTTACGCGCTTCGCCCGGCGCGTCCTGACCTTTCCAGTGCCACTGCAACCAGCGACCGGAGTTAGCGATAGAACCATCTTCTTCAGCAAAGCAGGTCGAAGGCAGACGGAATACTTCAGTCTGAATAGACGCCGGATCGACATCGTTCGACTCACCGTGGTTCTGCCAGAAGGTAGAGGTTTCAGTCACCAGCGGATCGATAACCACCATGTACTTCAGCTTGCTCAGGCAGCTCACCACTTTGTTTTTGTCCGGGAAGGACGCAACCGGGTTAAAGCCCTGGCAGAAATAACCGGTGACTTTGCCTTCATCCATCATGTTGAAATACTTGATGACGTCGTAGGTCTGGTCCCACTTCGGCAGCCAGTCATAGCCCCAGTTGTTCTCTTTCTGCGCGGCATCGCCATAGAAAGATTTCATCAGGCTAACGAAGAACTTCGGATAGTTGCTCCAGTAGTTCACCTGATCAGCCAGCGTCGCTTTCGGCGTGTTCGCTTCCAGATACGACTGCAAATCAACCTGTTTTTCTGACGGCAGCGTCAGATAACCTGGCAGGCTGGTAGAGAGCAGGCCTAAGTCAGTCAAGCCCTGAATGTTGGAGTGACCACGCAATGCGTTCACGCCGCCACCGGCCATACCCATGTTACCGAGCAGCAACTGGATCATCGCCATAGTACGGATGTTCTGCGCACCCACAGTGTGCTGCGTCCAGCCCAGCGCGTACAGGAAGGTAGTTGTGCGATCCGGCGCGCTGGTGGAGGCCAGCACTTCGCACACTTTCAGGAAGTCGGCTTTTGGCGTACCGCAGATGTTTTCAACGACGTCCGGCGTGTAGCGGGAAACGTGCTCTTTCAGCAGGTTCCACACACAGCGCGGATGAGTCAGTGTTTCATCGCGTTTCGCATAGCCGTTTTCATCGAACTGATAGTTCCAGGACGATTTATCGTATTGACGTTTTTCAGCGTCGTAGCCGCTGAACAGACCGTCTTCGAAAGCAAAATCATCACGCACCAGCAGGCTGGCGTTGGTGTAATGCTTAACGTATTCGGCGTTGATTTTGTTGTTTTCGATCAGGTAGCGCAAAACGCCAGACAGGAACGTAATGTCCGTACCGGAACGAATAGGCGCGTAAATATCCGCCACAGAAGCGGTACGCGTAAAACGGGGATCGACAACGATCAAGGTTGCATCGTTGTTGTTTTTCGCTTCCATCGCCCAGCGGAAACCGACGGGATGCGCTTCAGCAGCGTTACCGCCCATCACCATCACGACGTTAGCGTTTTTGATATCCACCCAGTGGTTGGTCATCGCACCGCGACCAAATGTTGGAGCAAGACTTGCTACCGTTGGTCCGTGTCAGACGCGCGCCTGGTTGTCTACCGCCAGCATCCCGAGGGAGCGGGCAAATTTCTGGGTCAGCATCCCGGTTTCGTTGCTGGCACCGGAGGCACACAGCATACCGGTAGAAAGCCAACGGTTTACCGTTACGCCCTGCTCGTTCTTTTCAATAAAGTTAGCGTCACGGTCAGCTTTCATCAGCTTCGCAATACGGGAGAATGCTTCTTCCCAGCTAATGCGCTCGAATTTGCCTTCACCGCGCGCCCCGACTCGTTTCATCGGATATTTCAGGCGGTCCGGATTGTAGACACGGCGACGCATGGAACGCCCACGCAGGCAGGCGCGAACCTGGTGCAGGCCGTCGTAATTGTCATCGCCGGTATTGTCCGTTTCGACATATTTGATTTCACCGTCCACGACGTGCATACGTAGCGGGCAGCGACTACCACAGTTAACTGTACAGGCGCTCCAGATAACCTTTTCGTCTGATTTTGTTGGAATGGCGCTATCGACAGCGTGCGCAATCCGACTAAAAGGTAATGTTAATGCGCTGCTGGCCATTGCCAGGCCGCCGATCGCTGTCGTTTTTACCAAACCACGGCGACTCACCTCAGCAGCCAATACCGCATCAGGGATTTTCGTTTTCATAATGGCTCACTCAAGCTTGCTCACGATTGATTCCAGTAACAAACCGTATTGTGTAATTATTTCTATAGCAGCTCGCTATATAGGCTTGTATACATCGAATAATTTGAAAATCAAAGAGATAGGTAGATTTTCACTCGAAAGTAGTATTACGTGTAAGTGAGGAGTAATTATTGTTCGGTATCAAAGGGAGACAAAAAAAGCGCCCGCAGGCGCTTTTTAGATTCAGAAAAATTGGGTATTAGCCAATATATTCCAGTCCGTTCATATACGGACGCAGAACTTCTGGTACTTCAATACGACCATCAGCCTGCTGATAGTTTTCCATTACTGCAACCAGCGTACGACCAACAGCCAGACCAGAACCGTTCAGGGTATGAACCAGACGGGTTTTCTTGTCCGACTTGCTGCGGCAACGTGCCTGCATACGACGTGCCTGGAAATCCCAAACGTTGGAGCAGGAAGAGATCTCACGGTAGGTGTTCTGTGCCGGGATCCATACTTCCAGGTCGTAAGTTTTGCAAGCGCCAAAGCCCATGTCGCCAGTGCAAAGGATGATTTTACGGTACGGCAGGCCCAGCAACTGCAGGACTTTTTCTGCATGACCAGTCATCTCTTCCAGCGCCGCCATTGAGTCTTCTGGGCGCACGATCTGCACCATTTCAACTTTGTCGAACTGGTGCATACGGATCAGACCACGGGTGTCACGACCATATGAACCGGCTTCAGAACGGAAGCATGGGGTGTGGGCGGTCATCTTAATTGGCAGATCATCTTCATCGATGATTTCACCGCGCACCAGGTTAGTCAGCGGAACTTCTGCCGTTGGGATCAGCGCATAGTTACTGGTGTCTGCTTCTTCTTCCAGCGGACGAGTATGGAACAGATCGCCAGCAAATTTCGGCAGCTGACCCGTACCGTACAGCGTGTCCTGGTTAACCAGGTACGGAACATAGTTCTCACTGTAGCCATGCTGTTCGGTATGCAGATCCAGCATAAACTGCGACAGTGCGCGGTGCATGCGAGCAATCTGCCCTTTCATTACCACAAAGCGGGAACCAGTCAGCTTAACTGCAGCTGCAAAGTCGAGGCCAGAGTGCATTTCACCCAGCGTCACATGGTCACGAACTTCAAAGTCAAACTCACGCGGGGTACCCCAGCGGCTGACTTCAACGTTGTCATTTTCGTCTTTACCTACCGGCACTTCATCTGCAGGCAGGTTAGGGATGGTCAGCGCGATATCGCGAATTTCAGCCTGTAAAGCATCCAGCTCGGCTTTTGCTGCATCCAGCTCTTCGCCCAGTTTGTTCACTTCCAGACGTAAAGGCTCGATATCTTCCCCGCGCGCTTTCGCCTGGCCAATGGATTTCGATCGGGAGTTACGCTCCGCTTGCAGGTTTTCCGTTTTGACCTGCAATACTTTACGACGCTCTTCAAGAGCGCCCAGCTTATCTACATCCAGCTTAAAGCCCCGGCGTGCCAGTTTTTCAGCGACTGCGTCTGGCTCATTACGCAGCAGATTGGGATCGAGCATGCTTATCCTGTGCTTATCGAATTAAATGGGAGATGTGGCCACAGCCTGCGACCACAGGGATACAGTAACAACATTACCGCAACGATAACATTAACGGTAGCGTTTTATGGGGCTATTTTGATCCTGTTCAGCCAGCCAGGCGAGCTTTTCGCCAATCTTGCCTTCAAGGCCCCTGTTTGTCGGGAAATAATAGCGTGTTTGTGCTATTTCCGGCGGGAAGTAAACCTCACCGGCAGCATAAGCGTTTGCTTCATCATGAGCGTAACGATATTCCTGCCCGTAGCCCATTTCCTTCATTAATTTCGTCGGCGCATTACGCAAATGAACCGGCACGTCATAATCCGGGCGTTCGCGAGCATCGGCCAGCGCGGCTTTAAACGCAGTGTAGACAGCATTGCTTTTTGGCGCGCAGGCCAGGTAAACAATCGCCTGAGCAATGGCGCGTTCACCTTCCGCCGGGCCAACGCGAGTAAAGCAATCCCAGGCCGCAATTGCCACCTGCATCGCCCGTGGATCGGCATTACCGACGTCTTCAGACGCAATCGCCAGACAGCGACGCGCGACATATAACGGATCGCCACCAGCGGTAATAATTCGCGCATACCAGTACAGCGCCGCATCGGGTGCGCTACCACGTACCGACTTATGCAGTGCGGAAATGAGATCGTAAAAGCGATCGCCTTTGTTATCAAAGCGGGCGCTACGTTCACCGGCGATTTCGGTCAGTAATTCAGGCTTCAGGACCCGCTTACCGCTATCATTGACTTCGGCCATATCCGCCATCATTTCCAGCGTATTTAACGCCCGGCGCGCGTCGCCATTCACCAGTTCAGCAATGGCGCGTCGTGTTTCATCTGGCAGAACAATATCCTGACCACCATAGCCACGGGTTTTGTCTTCCATCGCCTGAGTTAGTACTTGCTCAATATCCTCTGTACTCAGGGATTTCAACAGATAGACACGGGCACGGGAAAGCAGTGCCGAATTAAGCTCAAACGACGGGTTTTCAGTGGTTGCGCCAATAAAAGTGATGGTGCCGTCTTCAATATGTGGCAGAAATGCATCCTGCTGGCTTTTGTTGAAACGGTGAACTTCGTCAACAAAAAGAATAGTGCGGCGACCTGCATTGCGGTTTTGCCGGGCGCGCTCGATCGCCTCGCGAATCTCTTTCACGCCAGAGGTGACGGCAGAAATACGTTCCACATCAGCGTTCGCATAGCGGGCAATCACTTCAGCGAGAGTTGTTTTGCCGGTACCCGGCGGCCCCCAGAGGATCATAGAATGTAAATGCCCGGCTTCGATAGCGCGCGGCAACGGCTTCCCCGCAGCCAGCAAATGTTGCTGGCCGATATACTGTGCTAAATTTTCTGGCCGCATACGCGCGGCCAGAGGTTGAAAAGTATTATCCGAAAAATCGAGCGACAGATTGCTCACTCAGGTGCCTCTACTTACGTTGATCATCTACCGTGACGCCTTGCGGCGGGGTGAAGGTAAATTTCGCTGCATCCACAGCCCCATTTTGCTGGGATTTCAGTTGATAACTGCTGCGCTGATCGTCCTGCTCCACCGCGCTAAACTGATGGATTGTGCCATCACGTCCCACGTTAATGGTGAACTGCTTCAGATTGCCATTGCTGGCTTTCGGCGTCAGGACAAAGTCATCGCCATTCTGTTTGATATTGTACTGCTGCCAGTCGCTGGACTGGTTGCGGGCAATCAGCATAAACGGCGTATTACCGGTGGCATCTTTCAGCCAGGTTGCCGTAGCTTGCTCAACGAACGGGTTATAGAACCACAGTGTTTTACCGTCAGAAACCAGAATGCTTTCATCAGGTTGTGTCATATGCCAGTTGAATAAGTTTGGACGTTTCACCCACAGATCGCCCTGACCTTCCTGCACCGCCGCGCCGCTACCGTCAGTCACTTTTTGTGTGAAGCTGGCGTGGAAGCTGCTGACTTTATCCAGGCGGCTTTTCAGATCGCTTGCGGCATCAGCCCAAACGCTGCTTGCTACTAAGCTTGAGAGTAATGCACAGGTGATGGCAATTTTTTTCATCATTATTCCTCAAATTACGTCACTCCCGATCGGGAGTTCCCTCTACTCTCTATTCCAGGCTAATAATCAGCTTGAGGAAAGAAGAAAATACTGAATTTTCAGTTGATAGAGTGCCGGATGCGACGCTACCGCGCCTTATCCGGCAATGCATTAATTAGTCAAACGGCGGTGGGGCCAGCACTTCACGATTACCGTTGTGCCCCTGTTCGCTGACAATCCCCTGCGCTTCCATCTGTTCGATAATACGCGCTGCACGGTTATAACCAATGCGGAACTGACGCTGTACGCCAGAAATTGACGCTTTGCGTTTTTCAGTGACAAACTGCACCGCCTGATCGAACAACGGATCCAGTTCTTCAGCGCCATCGAAACCACCCGCACCACCTTCGCTTTCGCTGTCGGAGGTGATGCCATCAACATACTGTGGGCGACCACGCGCTTTCCAGTCCTGCACCACGGCATGAACTTCCTGATCGCGAACAAAAGCACCATGGACACGTACCGGCAACGTGGAGTTCGGCCCAGAGTAGAGCATATCCCCCATACCCAGCAGTGATTCCGCGCCAGCCTGATCAAGAATGGTACGTGAGTCAATCTTACTGGATACGGTAAAGGCGATACGGGTCGGAATATTCGCTTTAATCAGACCAGTAATAACATCAACCGATGGACGCTGAGTTGCCAGTACGAGGTGGATACCCGCGGCACGGGCTTTTTGCGCCAGACGTGCTATCAGCTCTTCCACTTTTTTACCTACCGTCATCATCAGGTCGGCAAATTCGTCAACCAACACCACAATGTATGGTTCTTTTTTCAGCACCGGATGCTGGGCATCCATACTGTCACCCGGCTTCCAGTACGGGTCTGGAATCGGACGCATCATGCGATCGGCTTCAGCAATTTTTTCGTTATAACCCGCCAGATTACGCACACCCAGCGCAGACATCAGTTTATACCGACGCTCCATCTCGTTAACACACCAGCGCAGCGCGTTGGCGGCATCTTTCATATCAGTAACGACTTCCGTTAACAGATGCGGAATGCCTTCATAAACCGAAAGCTCCAGCATTTTCGGGTCGATCATGATGAAACGCACATCTTCTGGCTGTGCTTTATAAAGCATGCTCAGGATCATCGCGTTCACACCGACAGATTTACCGGAACCGGTAGTCCCCGCAACCAACAAGTGCGGCATTTTCGCCAGATCGGCAACCACCGGCTCACCGGCGATATCTTTACCCAGCACCACGGTTAATGGCGACGGATTATCGCGGAATTTGGCGTTATCCAAAACTTCGCGCAGATAAACGGTTTGTCGTTTTTTATTTGGTAACTCCAGACCTACATAGGGTTTGCCAGGAATAACTTCAACGACACGCACCGCCACCGTCGAAAGTGAACGGGCAAGGTCCCGTGACAAGTTAGAAATGCGCGCCGCTTTTACGCCAGGAGCCAGGTTAAGTTCAAAGCGAGTGATAACCGGCCCCGGAGAGTAATTGACGACATCGGCTTTAATACGGAAATCAGCCAGACGCGCTTCCACCAGGCGAGCCATTTGTTCAAGCGCAAAGGTATCTACCGGCTCCACTTCGCTCGGCGGCGGTGTCAGCAAATCCAGAGAAGGCAGCGGCGTCGTCGGTTTATGCAACGGACGGCTGTCGCCATTACGCATCAACAGCGGATGAAGCAGGGTATCCTGCGGTTGTGGCGCAACTGGCTGTTGTGGCTGCTGATACTGCTGCTGCGGCGCAACCGGTTGTTGCGGCTGCTGATATTGCTGCTGTGGCGCAACCGGTTGTTGCGGCTGCTGTACAGGTTCAACAATTGGCGTAAACAACGGTTCGTGTGGACCATCATCCAGCAACGCTTTCATTGGCGAAAATTCAAAATCATCCAGCGAGAACGGATTCGCCCCAGCCGGTTGTTCGCCGGAATAACGTTGTTGTTGAGTTTGCGCAAACTGACGAGCCAGTTCAGCCTCTGCCGCAGCATCTGCATCTTCTGCGTTTACGGGCACATCATGTTGATACTGTTCGCCATAGCGTTGCTGCTGTGTCTGGGCGAACTGACGTGCCAGTTCATCCTGCTGCATCGCATCGATTTCATCATCGTTGTACTGATCGCCAGAATCGTACTGATTGCGCTGGGCTTCACGGGCTTTTTCTTCCGCCGCACGCTGTGAGGGCAGCTTAATACCGCAAGACGCCAGTTCACGACGAGTTGGCACGCGGATACGTTTCGGTCGTGGCAACTGCGGACCAATCCCCTCTTTGACCTGAGGACGCGGTCCACCGCTATTTGCCAGACTGAAGACTGGCGCGGCAACGGTTGCGGCAGCCCCCGTCGCCAGTGTCGCTTTTTTCACGCCAGATGCCAGCGGGGAAACAGCGGCAGCGGCTTCTACTGGAGGTACTGCTGCAACAGAAGGTGCTTTCAGCGAAGATTTGATCGGTTCTGGTTCTTTAACCGGTTCTGGAATCGGTTGATACCAGGCCGCAAGTTGTTCACGTTCACGGGCTCGCTTCTCTTCAACTTCTTCAAAGTAGTAAAGCGGC
>OGGI01002116.1_pt1 | contig 12185 bp, 12 predicted proteins | sample 1571051 | NCBI WGS metagenome assembly OGGI01 (sample SAMEA2582075, study PRJEB24529) | metagenome | biome: Human gut stool | place: China | collected 2011 | reverse complement strand
AGAACTATAATACAAAGGTCAGTGTGGACGATTACGCAGAATCGCTGCATATCAGTACGAACTGGTTTATCCGTAATTTTAAGCAGTACATGAAAATAAGCCCTGCACAATACATCCTGTCCCTTCGGATGGTAAATGCACAAAGCTTATTGGAGAACACCGAATACAATATTGGAGAAATTGCAGAGATCGTAGGGTATGATAACCCACTCTATTTTAGCCGGGTATTCAAGAAAGAGTATGGTGTCAGTCCGGCACAGTACCGAAAGAATCTGGAAGAATCTACTGAAAAATGAGAAGGATTCCTTATAAATAAAGAGAGTAGAACCATGCCGATAAAAAATGCGATCCACAGCCAACAAGTCTACGACCCAACGGATGAATCCATCATGGCGGAGCAGGAACTTTGCATGGAGCGGCTGTATGATTATAACCACACCCGCCCTTCCGAACACGCAAAACGGGCGCAGCTTTTGAAAGAAATGCTTGCAGCGTGCGGCGCAGGCTGCTGGATCGAGCCGCCGTTTCACGCCAATTGGGGCGGAAAGCACGTTCACATGGGCGATTATGTCTATGCCAACTTCGGGTTGACCTGCGTGGATGATACCCATATCTACATTGGAGAACACACCATGATCGGCCCGAACTGTGTCCTTGCAACCGCAAACCACCCGATCCTGCCGGAACTGCGTGAGAAAGCATACCAGTACAATCTGCCCATCCGCATCGGACGCAACTACTGGCTGGGTGCTGGCGTGATTGTGGTGCCGGGTGTTACCATTGGGGATAATACGGTGATCGGTGCGGGAAGCGTAGTGACAAAGGACATCCCTGCCAACGTAGTGGCGGTGGGAAACCCATGCCGTGTGCTGCGCCCCATCAGCGAACACGACAAAGAGTATTTCTATCGGAATCGAAAAATCAACTGGGAAACATTGTAACCAAAGAGAGCCAACGGCTCCAAAGGAGAAGTTATGAGTTACGCAATCGTATTCAGCAGTAAAACAGGCAACACGGAATTGCTGGCAGACACACTGCACAATTACCTGCCGCAGGCAGAGTGCTACTATTTTGGTATCCCGAATCCTGCCGCCATGGAAGCGGACACCCTTTATGTAGGCTTCTGGACGGACAAGGGAAAAACCGATGAAAGCACTTCTGATTTTTTGAAGCAGCTGCACGGCAAAAACATCTTCCTCTTTGGTACCGCTGGCTTCGGCGGCAGCGAGGAGTATTTCAGCAAGATTCTGAAAAAGGTGGAGCGGTCACTGGACAAGAGCAACACCATTTTCGGATGCTATATGTGTCAGGGCAAAATGCCGATGTCGGTGCGCCAGCGGTACGAGGAGATGAAAAAACAGCCGATCCATCTGCCTAATCTGGATGCAATGATCGAGAATTTTGATAAAGCTCTTTCTCACCCGAATGCGGATGATCTGGAGCGGTTGAAACAGGCCGTAAGATAACAGAAAAGGCGGTGGTTTCCCATGACAAGGGAAGCCACCGCTTTTTATGTTTTGCTGCTGATATTTGACATTACGTCATCTAATGTTGGGTAAGTAAAAAATGAAACGGTAGCTTTGGTAAAAGTGGAATTGTCACAATTTTATCTCCAAACACTATTCATAATATGGAAAAACGGTCATACATCTGATATAATATTCGTAAAAAATCACTGTGCAGGGAGGAACTCAAATGGCAATCGATTTCAAAAAGAAATTGGCAAGTAGGACAATTGCACCGAAAACGGACCCCATCGAATTGTACGAAACGCTAGATCGAAAAAGTGTTGCAGGCCCTCTTCGTCCAGCACAAAAAGCAGTTTTATCCGAATGGTACACAATGCGTCGGTCCGAGAGAGATCTGATTATCAAGCTGCATACTGGTGAGGGAAAGACATTGGTCGGACTTTTGTTGCTCCAATCTTTGCTCAACTCAAAAGAAGGTCCTTGCCTATATATATGTCCAAATAAATATTTGGTTAAGCAGGTGTGTTCTGAGGCTGATAAATTTGGCATCCCTTTCTGTACTTTTGAAGAAAATACGGAAATACCAAATGATTTTCTTTCGGGCTCTAAAATACTTATTACTCACGTTCAAAAGATATTTAATGGACGCTCTATATTTGGAATAGGCAATAATTACCAAAATGTTGCTGCAGTTCTTCTGGATGATTCACATGCTTGTATAGACACTATCAAAAGTGCTTTTACTATTTCGATAGATAAAGCTACCAATTTAGAAACATACTCAAAATTCTTGACACTTTTTTCGGATGATATGGTAGAACAAGGCGAAGGAAGCTGGTTAGATATCCAAACCGGCGACTATAACACTTTTATGGCCGTTCCTTATTGGGCGTGGGACACCAAAAGAACAGAGGTTCTCAAAATTCTGTCTTCAGCACAAACAGATCGTCGTAGCCCAATATATTATGCATGGCCCCTTATTCGCGACCAGATAAAGAATTACTGTTGCTATATTTCAGGAACAAAAATTGAAATTGCGCCCTATAACATCAATATTCATGCGTTTGGTTCTTTTTCTTGTGCTGCGCACAGAATTTTAATGTCGGCAACCACCCAAGACGATTCTTTCTTTGTGAAAGGACTGGATTTTAGTCCAGCGGCTATGAAAAATCCTCTACGGAATAAAAACCAGAGATGGTCCGGCGAAAAAATGTTAATAATTCCGTCTCTCGTTAAAGAATCTTGTGACCATAATTTAATTGTTACCGAGTTTAGTAAAATGCACCTATCAAAATTTGGTATGGTCGCGCTGGTTCCAAGTACGAAAAATTGTAAGCAGTATCAGAGCTTAGATGCAATTGTAACTACTTCTGGAAACATTATTGGTGAACTTGATAAGCTAAAAAAGGGCTGCTTCTCAAAAATTGTTGTGATTAATAATAGATACGATGGAATTGATTTGCCTGACGAAAGCTGCCGGATTCTAATTATGGATAGTCTTCCATACTTTGATAGCTTGTCAGACCGTTATGAAGAACAGGCTTGTCCCAATAGCGAACTAATCAATAAGCGAATTGCACAAAAAATCGAGCAAGGAATCGGACGAGGTGTCCGTGGTGAAAAAGATTATTGTGCAATTCTTATAATCGGTTCGGAATTAGTTCGTTTTATGCGAAGTATTTCAACTAATAAATTCTTTTCACAACAAACTCGAAAACAAATTGATATTGGAATTGAAATTGCAGATATGGCGAAAGAGGAGTGCAATGAGGGTGAAAACCCTGTAAAAGCAATAATCTCGTTAATAAAGCAAATGCTAGATCGTGACGAGGGTTGGAAAGAATATTATACTTCTGAAATGAACACAATTGAGGAAGAAAGCGCAGCGTCGCCAGTATATGACAGGCTTCTGAAAGAGCGTCAAGCCGAACAGCTATTTATTGACGGTGAATATGGAAAAGCCGCTTCTTCTATGCAAAAGCTGATTAATGAACTTGATATTGACGAAACCGAACAAGGCTGGTATTTACAGCAACTAGCACGGTATACATATCCAACAAGTGTTGCCAAAGCCATCGAAATTCAAAAAAGTGCGTTTAAGAAGAACTCGCAGCTGTTGAAACCGATTACAGGAATTGACTATACCAAGATTTCTTATATACGCCAAGATAGACTAAACAACGTCAGAGCATATATACGAAAATTTTCTGATTATAGAGAACTATCTCTATCAGTTGATTCGATATTGGACAATCTGTCTTTCGGGATTGAAGCAACAAAATTTGAATCAGCACTAAAAGATGTTGGTGAATTGCTTGGTTATATCAGTCAGCGTCCGGACAAGGAAATCCGAAAAGGTCCCGATAATCTTTGGTGTGGTTCAAATAATCATTATCTTTTATTTGAGTGTAAAAGTGAAGTGGTTGAGACGCGCAAGGAAATTACTAAACAGGAAGCTGGGCAGATGAATAATCATTGTGCATGGTTTGAAGATCAATACGGTTGTGGAATAGTGGTAGATAGATTTATGATTATTCCAACAAAAGTATTGTCGTATGAGGGTGATTTCACCCATTTGGTTAAGATAATTCGTCGCAGAAATCTCAAAAAGCTAAAAGAACAGATTAAAGGTTTTGTTAAAGAACTAAAAATCTTCGCATTGGACGAAATATCTGATGCAACCTTGCAAGAGCTTTTAGCACTGCACCATCTGAACGTTGAGGAATTCGCTGATCAATATTCAGAAGACTATTACCATCAAACAAAATGAACAAATGGGAGCATGGCTGGTTGGATAAACTCAAAACCCACAGTTTTCCATTATTACAAACTAGAAGGACTACGCTTTTCAAAATGAATTTATTGATTTAGTATCTCTTGATATCCCACACCATCGTGGTATACTAAAAATGTACAATAACAGTAAGGGAGTGCATTGCCATGAGCAAACAACTTGTTGCCTATTTCTCTGCCAGCGGCATCACTGCAAAGGTTGCCGAAAATCTCGCGGATGCGATCGGTGCCGATATTTTTGAAATCCAGCCCAAAGTTCCTTACACCAAGGCGGATTTGAACTGGATGGATAAGAAGGCTCGCAGTACCATCGAAATGAGCGACCCTGCTTCTCGCCCTGCCATTGCTGTCAAACGCGACAACATGGAGGACTATGATACGATTTTTGTCGGGTTTCCCATCTGGTGGTATGTCGCTCCAACGATTATCAATACCTTTTTGGAAAGCTACGACTTAAAGGGAAAGACGATCATTCCTTTTGCCACTTCTGGCGGCAGCGGCATGGGAAAGACCAATGAGAAACTGGCACCGAGTTGCCCTGGTGCTAAACTTCTGCACGGAAAAGTTTTCCCTGCGACCTCCACAAAGGCAGACTTGTCTGCATGGGTGGAAACGCTCAATTTCTGATTTTTACATAGACACAGCAAAAAGGCGGTGGCTTCCCACAATAAGGGAATCCACCGCCTTTTTTTGCTGGAAGTTACTAGCATATTGGTTCATTTGCCTAAATCAGAAAACCTATTGCAATTTTGACAAAACACAAACAGGTGTTTATTATATATCGAATTCTAATTGCTTGATAATTATATAAAATCATATAAGTTAAAATTATTTAAAGATTTCATAATTACTTTTTTGTTGCAGTGTTCCTAAATCCTGTAAATAGTCATATTTTCTCAAAGATAGCTCTTTCTCGATTCCCTCTTCATAGCGATCAATTGCAATCATAACATCTACAAGTCTTTTATATTTTCCACTGTAACAATCTAGCAGTAAATCAAATATTTGATCTGGATCTTGAGATTGTGAAAAAATGTATTGTTCATACATTTTGCTTTTTATATTGTCAATCGCTTTGTCTTTAATAAATTTGGTGAGAGTATATAATGTGGAATACGATTCAAACTTTTTTACAAGTTCGTCAATTGAAAATGGCTCATGATTTTTGTGAAGATGTTGTACAATATATATGAAGGCATTTATGCATTTTACAAATCCAATCCAAGCATTAGTTTGACTAAGACGATATATTCCTGTCCAAGATAACTCACAAATCTCATGATAGAGCTTGGGATACACCTTAGAAAGCAACTCTATCATGCTTTTTCCAGTAAGTTGGTTTAATATAAGTGTAAGTGGATATGCATTGCTCGCTTTAGCATTGGCCAATGCAAAGGCGCGGTCTAAAAAAGTGGCGACAATTTGCCGTTCTAGTGCAGTTGATTGAAAGTTGTTACGAACAACATCCTCAATTAACGCACGTTGAAAAAGCGACTGCGAATCAGATGCCCTGTCTTCAATTTCACTTGCAATTGCCGTAAAAGTGATTTGCGAATTCAAATCGAGAAAACGGCAGATGTTATCGTAATGTGTTTCAAACTGGTCAGCAGCATATTGGCGAAAAAGTAAATCTGTATCATTTGGTTTTGGAATGAAAATCTTACTTTTCGAATCTTCGTCGTAAAATTGTGGAAGATAATATTTATAAAAGTTAGAAGTTCTCGAATCTTCATAGGCAACAAATTCAAAATGGGTTAGCAACTGTTCTTCGGGCATACTTCGAGATAATATTTTTTTGCGATTGTCAAAATAACGAAATGGATCTTCTTTGTGCTTTTTATCAAGTTGCAGCTGTATTCGGCCATTCGCCCAAAAGTCATCTAACTTGATAAGCAGCTCGGTAGTTGACTTCAATTTAATGCACGCAGGAACAGACATACATAGAATATCTTGACCAAATACCAAAAGATCAAACCGCAAGCGGTTCCGTAGTTGCATATAATGAAGATTATTCGACTCACTCGTGAGGTGGTCAAGATAATCAATATAAAAGCTTTTTTGATGTACATTCATGATGGTGTCCTCCTTTCATGGAAAACATACACCGAAAGAAAACCACCGACTAATGGCTAATACAAGAATTTAAAACCCTATTATCATTATAGTATCAACAAGGAAGCTCGTCTACCCTAATTAAGAAAATTATATAAAATATAGAATTTTGAGAAGCACATAACTATGCCTTGTATTTTATTACGCAAAGTTCCTGCTGATCTTCATCCCAAAGAGCCAGTGTCCACCGCATAGAGGTCGCAGCTGCGGCATCTGCGACCTCTTTCACCGAACACATAGCGGCTGGCTTCAGGGCATTGAAGAAGCGGTACCGCCCATGTTTCACATGAGGAAGCGGAAGTTCTTCTTCCAGCTTCATGGACGAGAGCAGATGGTTGATGGCCGAGCGGCTGTGCGGAATGTCCCGCCAGTGCTTGATGTCGGAATTGATATCCTCACCATTGACCTCATAATAGATTGCCAGAACCACTTCACCATTGGGCGCAGTCCCAGATAACTCATAGACCCATGACCCTCGGTAAGCATCCCGGTGAATGCCGACTTCCCGCAGAATATCCTGTTCGTCCATTTTTCGTTCCATTATAAGGATTCCTCGCAAGAAGCGTCCGCTTCGGCTTCTTTCTTTCCAACGTACTTCCGTATCATCTGAATGACACTTTTGGAATTCAGCGGTTTGGTAAGATGCTCATTCATGCCTGCTTTTTTGCTGCGGGCGATATCATCTGTGAACGCATTGGCGGTCATCGCAAAGATTGGAACCGTTTTTGCATCAGGATGTGCCGATGCACGAATCGTTCGTGTCGCTTCCAGCCCACCCATGATCGGCATCATAATGATATTGTCAATATCAGTGTGCCCATAGAAAAGGGATACTGAGCTTTTCCAGAAAGTCTGGTGCAGACTCTTTGACAACAAAGTTGTCGTAGAAATATTGAATCCGGTAGGTGTACTCATACCTGCGTTCTGGAATGGCCGCATCAATAACGGAACCGTTGCTCAGTGCGCTTCGCTTGATGGGCTCCATACATGATCTTCAGCATCGAGATGCAGGATTCGGGCTGGACAGCCAGCGCACTATCGAAATTACTTGCGGCCAGCAGCCAGTGATGGCAGTACCCAGACCGCCACCCAGCTTCACACCGAGAGAAGTACAGGAGTACATCGTACCGTCAACGCGCTTGTGCTTCGTCAGCCAAGTATATTCGGAGCAGGCGGCAATCACAGCGTTCATGTCACCCTGCCAAGGACCCTGACCCAAAGCAGCGACTGCGGTAAAGAGCAGCATCAAGGGAACATTGCCGCTGCCCATATAACCTGCCCCGGCGACCAGCGCACGAGCGACCGTAGCCAGAGAATAGCTCAGAACATTCAACTTATACATTCCGCTCCACTTTGCAACCAGCGTCGGGGTGAACACCAGTGCAATAATCAGAGGGATATTAACTGCCCAAGAGAACACGCCAAACAGGTTCTGATTGCCAAGAATATAGGTGGCATAGTAGGTGCCCATGCTGATCATTGCACCGTAAATCTGCTGCAGGATGTAGGTGCCGCAGATCATCATATAATACTTGTTGCCGGCCAGCAGCTTTGCAGCCTGCACCAGATTATACTTTTCATCCTGCTCGATTTCTTTTTTGTCGTTGGTGTCTACAAGTTCGCTTTCTGGCAGTTCCTTCACAGAGAAAACGGAAAGTGTGTTGACGATCAAGCCAATAATCGCATAGATGATTGCCACAGTGCGCCAACCAGCAGCACCGCCGCCCAAAGCAGTGACGGCACCCAGAGTAATGGACTGGATGAGCAGACTGGTGGCAAAGGCAAACATGAAGCGATAAGAACCCATCTCGACCTGCTCGGCACTATTCTTGGTGATAAGAGCAGTCAAGGCAGAGTAAGCGATGTTGTTGGCAGTGTAGAACACAGCATTCAGCAGCGTGTATGCAATCAGGAACCATGCATACTGTGCAAACTGACCGAGGTTCGTAGGAATTGCAAAATAGCCACCAGCGTGATGGCACAGCCGATATAGCCATACAGCATCCACGGACGAGCCTTGCCCATCTTGGAGTGGGTCTTATCGATCAGCGAGCCAAAGAAAATGTCCGTCACACCATCCAGCAGTTTGGAAAACGCAATCAAAGTGCCGACGATGCCGGGGTTCAGACCAACCGTGTTGGTCAGGTAGATCATAACAAAGGACGAAAGGAACGCATTTTGAAAAGTTCTGTAAATTCTCTCGTAAAGAAAGACCATGGATGGAAGTCTGCCTGCTTTCGCATGAGGTAATGTTGCAACCTCTATCCGTCCCCATTACAGGGTCGGCATTCGCTTTTTCCATCTTTCTTCTACCCGCATTTCATAAAGTCTCCTTACGGTTTCCGTCCGATTGCTCGGAGAAATACGGGCTTACCACGTTCCGCTTATTCAACAGTATGGGTTAGGTCTCACTTCTCCGCCGGCAGCTTTGTGTCCATTCCTCAAAAATGGCACTTTTATCTTCTTGTTGTGCCAGCTGATAATTGATATCTTGGTAGGCGATTGTACGAGTGTAATAGCCGGAACGCACCCGACAGGTGCCATCTTCAAACATCCGCTGGAATGGGATGCTCTCCTGCGCAGTGCGGGGCACATTGGATTTGGGCGGCTTTTTGTCACCCTTATTCTTTTTCAGAAACGGAATCATGGGCTTCATCTCCCTTCATAAGCAGTTCATAGTAATTGTGGGTCTGGTACGGACGTACTTTCGGGCGGATAAACCGCGACTGAATGTAGTACATCAGGATTTTTTCAGCGGGTTGACCATTCTTTTGGTACATGGCCAGAAAGAACATAGGCAGCATGACCGCCATCATGCCGAGGGTCGCGCCGGTGTTGCCAGCGGTGTCCCACAGGACAAAGAACAGCGGCACTCCTACGACTGCCGCTGCGCCAAAACAAACAAGCTGCCGTGCGGTCAGATTGAAAGCCACTTTGGACTTCACCTTAGTCAGATCTCGCGGCACGGAAATATAAGCTGCCAAAATTTCACCTCCGAATCAATGGGCACCCAGCAAAGTTTTTGCAACAGGACTGGTCTTGAACAGCGAAAAGCAGAGCAGCACCGTGTAACCGACAATGCTCCAGATGGAACTGATAGCATCGCCGGAAATGGCGATGTTCTGGATCAATACCGCATAGATGGCCACGCAGATCAGGATCAGAAATCCTTGGAAGCCCAGTGCAAACAGGGACTTCAAATAGTTCTGCCCTACATGAGATTGCTCGTGGTTGCCCCATGTGGCCATGGGCACCGGGGCCAGACTGACCATCATATAGATCTCGATCATTCTGCCGTACACGATTACAAAAATCACAATGGACAGGATGCGCATGGTGATGCCGATCAGGAAACTTTGCAGGAACAGGCCGAACAGCGGGCCGACATCCATGCTCATCATACTGCTTTCCAGCATCGACAAGCCAATATCGTTGACCCTTGTGTTGCCGCTGATGATGCCGCTGGAATTTGCCACGACCTGCTGCGTCACATCGAACACGGCCATGATGATGTCAAACGTGTTCGAGATCATCCAGACCGAAACGGCAGTCTTAAATATCCATTTCAGAATCAATGCCGGCTCAAACTGTGCCATGTTGTTATGCTCTGTGATCATTTGAATCAGCTCATAACAGGCAATGAAGGTCAAAATCACGCCTGCAATGGGCAGCACTACATTGCGGGACAGTGCCTCGATCATGGCAAAAACTCTCGGTTCAAAGTTGGATGGTTTGGTGCCGACCTGCTGCGCGATGCTGCCCACCTGCGTGTTGACATCATCAAAAAGGCCGCTGAGATTGGACATAATCGCCGCTGTCAGCAGCGACTTGATCCAATCCGAAATCGCTTTGAGAACTGTTTCCACTCAGAGCCACCACCCATCAGGAAAAATGGTTAATCAGGGTCTTGAGCAGATTGAGCAGAAAAATAATGTGGGTCAGAAATTCCATAGAATGCCTTCCTTTCGTTAATAAAAATAATGATCCAGTTGTCTGTATACTACCGTCCATAAAACTGCGAGCTGCAGAAAGTTGTAGTTGTACAGAAAACTGTGCTGGGAAAAACAAAAATGCCGACTGCTTTTTAGTGAAAGCAATCGGCATGAATGCATTGTATTGGTTCTGAGTTCAAATTACTGATGTTCCAGCAGAAGTTTCAAAATTGCACGTTTCTCTTTGTCCTGTAAATAGGTCGGGTTCAGTTCGCGTTTATTGTATTGCAAGTAAGTGTCTTTTGTTTTTTCAGTCAAAAGGCTGGTGAAGAATCTCTCCCAGCTGAAATACAGGCTGCTCTCAATAGAGTCGGCAGGATTTTTAAGAATCCGATTGATATCGCTGTCCGAAAGCAAACCAGCAGACAATATCATCCATTCAAAGGATTCTGGCAAAAACAGAACGATGTTACGCTTGCGCCGCTGCGCAAGCGTTTTTTCCATCTCTGGTCCAAATGCGGCACCATCGGCAATGATCAAAATGGTACTACCAACGGGTGTTTTTTCAATTTCCGCACAGATATTCGATTTTCCCTGTGCAGAAATACAGAGAATCGACTGATCCTCAAATATCTTTTTGAAAAACTGATACCCAGAATGCGAATCTTCAACGATTACATAATCGGGTCTCTTTTCAGCCGTACTGTAGGAACTTTTTTCATAGATGTGCTGAAAAGATGTGTATAGCCGCTTAATCTGCCCATATCCCTTTGTCCGGTTCTTCAGCGTATAGATCTCATCTACACTGTAGGGGAGCTGTGGCAGACTTTCTCGCATGACGATCACATAATAGTTGTCACTGCTTTTGGCTTTTTCGGCAAACTCATGGGTGGCGGCAAACGAGTTGTCCTCATCAATGAAAATAATGCTGTCTTTGATTGTAGATAGGCGCATCTCCCATAAGTCTGAAGTCAGAACAGTACAAGTTTTATCGCAGCGAAGCACAACGCCACTGTTTTCTCCGTCCCGGACATACTGAGCAATCAAATCGATCAGTGTAGATTTTCCTGTAGCACTATCACCTCGAAGAATCGTTAGATTACGGCGGACGGAGAACTTATACTGCACACGGTTGTTTTGGACGATCACTTCATGAATACCTTTCATTTTGACACCACCTTATACATACCGTGCTGCGATTTCAGCCAGATCGCCCATATTATCCACGATCTGACCATTGTTCAGCACCTTAATCTTCAGCCTTCGATCACCAAAGTCCATAATATGCCGGAGATTGATGGTGACATCCTGTTTTTTGGCAATTTCTAAAATCCAGCGGGCACAGTTATTGCCGCAGTTGGACGCATTGAAAATTTTATCCGGGAGATTATGGATAAGCATCAATGTTTTTACACCGCCAGAAAGTTTTGTCGGCGGGATGAGTCCAAGTGCTTTGGTTTCAACTGCATTGGGACCGCAGACTTCTCCCTTATCGACTGCCTTAATCATTTTCTGATCCAAGGTGTCTTCTAACCATGAATCCAAATATACGTTATTAAAATATGTGGGGGTGTTATAAATAGCCTGTGGCATATCACCAAAATAAATGCTAAGCATCTTGATCTCACTCCATTAGGTGTTTTATATGTAAGGACGGCAAATGCCGTCCAATGTTCTTAACCGAACAGACCGCTCAGCAGGGGCACCAGAGTGATGCCGATCAAAGCAACGCCGCCACCAGCCATCAACTGTTTCATCCCCAATTAGGTGTAAAAACTCTGCTCGATGGCGGGCGGCGGCGTACAAAAAATCTATATGGTGTTGTTAAGAGAACCGTCCCGGCGGGACAGGTCAGGCAGTGACCTGTTCCACCTCCGGG
>OGGI01002114.1_pt1 | contig 12195 bp, 7 predicted proteins | sample 1571051 | NCBI WGS metagenome assembly OGGI01 (sample SAMEA2582075, study PRJEB24529) | metagenome | biome: Human gut stool | place: China | collected 2011 | reverse complement strand
GGTAGTTCTCCTTGCCCATGCCGAGTGTCTCGTGCCAGGCAAGACGCACTTTTTTCCAATATTCAAACCACTTCATTTCCGTGCCGGGCTGGCAGAAGAACTGCATCTCCATCTGCTCGAACTCACGCATACGGAACACAAACTGGCGGGCCACAATCTCGTTGCGGAAGGCCTTGCCTATCTGTGCGATGCCGAAAGGCAGCTTCATGCGGCCCGTCTTCTGCACATTGAGATAGTTCACAAAGATGCCTTGGGCGGTCTCCGGACGCAGGTATATCTTGTTGGTGGCATCGGAGAGCGAGCCCATCTCGGTGGAGAACATCAGGTTGAACTGGCGCACGTCAGTCCAGTTTTTGGTTCCGGAGATGGGATCCACAATGCCCTCATCGAGGATAATCTGCTTCAGGGCCTCGAGATCCGGGCCCTGCATGGCCTCCGTGTAGCGGGCGTGGAGTTCGTCGCGCTTCTTGGCATTCTCCAGAACGCGCGGATTCGTCTCGCGGAACTTCTGCTCGTCGAAAGCCTCCCCGAAGCGTTTGCGGGCCTTGGCCACCTCCTTTTCAATCTTCTCTTCGTATTTTCCAATCTGGTCTTCTATCAGATTGTCGGCACGATAGCGTTTCTTTGAGTCGCGGTTGTCAATGAGCGGGTCGTTGAAAGCATCCACATGGCCGCTGGCTTTCCACACGGTGGGGTGCATGAAGATGGCGGCGTCGATGCCCACGATGTTGCTGTGCAGCAGCACCATGCTTTGCCACCAATATTGCTTGATGTTATTTTTCAGTTCCACGCCGTTCTGGCCATAGTCGTAGACGGCGGCCAGGCCGTCGTAGATGTCACTGCTGGGGAAAACGAAACCATATTCCTTACAGTGACTCACTATCTTTTTGAAAACATCTTCTTGTGCCATAATAATCTTTAAATTTCGAAATTTGGTTGCAAAGGTACACCTTTTTCTCGGATATTCTTTGTATTTTTGCGTAAAATTAGAGTAATTAAGGAATTTAATAACTAGAATGGACGACGAGATAAAAGACAACGAACACTTGACCGGCACAGGCGAAGAAAACAACGAAGAAGTCACGGAGGACACGCATTCAGACTACAACCCCGTGAACAGATTCGACGCTTCGGCTGTGCATCACCTGAGTGGCATGTATCAGAACTGGTTTCTCGATTATGCCTCCTACGTGATCTTGGAACGCGCCGTTCCACATATCGAAGACGGACTGAAGCCCGTGCAGCGTCGCATCCTGCACTCCATGAAGCGGATGGACGACGGGCGATATAACAAGGTGGCCAACATCGTGGGCCACACGATGCAGTTCCACCCCCACGGGGATGCCTCCATAGGTGATGCCCTGGTGCAGATGGGACAGAAAGACCTACTCATCGACTGTCAGGGCAACTGGGGAAACATCCTCACGGGCGACCGTGCGGCAGCCCCCCGATACATCGAAGCCCGCCTCTCCAAGTTCGCTCTCGATGTGGTGTTCAATCCCAAGACAACCGACTGGCAACTTTCCTACGACGGACGCAACAAGGAACCGATCACGCTTCCGGCCAAGTTTCCGCTGCTGCTGGCGCAAGGGGCGGAAGGCATTGCTGTGGGGCTGAGCAGCAAACTCTTGCCCCACAACCTTAATGAAATATGCGATGCCGCCATCAAATATCTGCATGGAGAGGAGTTCCGAATTTATCCCGATTTCCCCACGGGCGGTGCCATTGACGTGTCGAAGTATAACGACGGACAGCGGGGCGGCGCCTTGAAGGTGCGTGCGAAGATAGAGAAGGTGGACAACAAGACGCTCGCCGTGCGTGAAATCCCCTACTCGAAGACCACGGCCACGCTCATCGACTCCATCACCAAAGCCGTGGAAAAGGGAAAAATCAAGGCCCGAAAAATCGAAGACAATACGGCGGCCGAGGTGGAAATCCTTATCCATCTGGCTCCGGGGGTGTCGTCGGACAAGACGATGGATGCCCTTTACGCTTTCTCCGATTGCGAAATCAACATCTCGCCCAACTGTTGCGTCATCGAAGACAACAAGCCGGGCTTCCTCACCGTGAGCGATGTGCTGCGCCACAGCGTGGACCGCACGATGGGCCTGCTGCGCAAGGAGCTCCAGATACGCCGCAACGAGCTGCTCGAACAGCTTTTCTTCGCTTCGCTCGAACGCATATTCATTGAGGAACGCATCTATAAGGAGCGCAAGTTTGAGACAGCCAAAACGATGGACGAGGCCATCGCGTTTGTCGATGAGAAACTCACACCATTCAAGCCCGACTTCATCCGCGAGGTGACACGCGACGACATCTTACGCCTGATGGAGATTAAGATGCAGCGCATCTTGAAGTTCAACAAGGACAAGGCCGACGAACTCATAGCCAAAATCAAGGCCGAGGTGGCCGAAATAGACAAAGACTTGGCCCACATGACGGATGTCACGGTCAACTGGTTTGAGTTTATCAAGAACAAATACGGAAAGGAACATCCGCGCCGCACGGAGATTCGCAACTTCGACACCATCGAGGCAACGACCGTGGTGGAGGCCAACCAAAAGCTCTACATCAACCGGCAGGAGGGCTTTGTGGGCACAGGACTGAAAAAAGACGAGTTCGTGTGCAACTGCTCCGACCTCGATGATATCATCATTTTCTATAAAGACGGAAAGTTCAAGGTCGTCCGTGTGGCTGACAAGATATTCGTCGGGAAGAACATTCTGTGGGTGCAAGTGTTCAAGAAAAACGACAAGCGCACCATCTACAACTGTGTTTACCGCGACGGGCGGCAAGGGGCCTATTACATCAAACGCTTCAACATGACGGCCATGACTCGCGACCGCGAATACGACCTCACACAGGGCACTCCGGGGTCGCGCGTGATGTACTTCACAGCCAATCCCAACGGCGAGGCTGAGGTGATCAAGGTGACGCTCGATCCAGACCCCAAAAAGAAGCGGCAGAACATCTTCCTCGAAAAGGATTTCTCAGAAATAGCCATCAAGGGGCGTGGAGCCAAGGGCAACCTGCTGACCAAACGAAGCATCCACCGCATAGGCCTGAAGAGCCACGGACACTCCACACTCGGCGGCCGGAAAGTGTGGTTCGACCCCGATGTCAACCGCATCAACTATGAGGAGCACGGCCGCTTCCTCGGCGAGTTTTCCGATGACGATGCCATACTTGTCATCCTCGACAACTGTGACTTCTACATCACCAACTTCGATGCCAACAATCACTACGAAGACAATATCCTGCGCATCGAGAAATGGGACGAACACAAGGTGTGGACAGCCGTACTTTTCGATGCCGACAACGACGGTTATCCCTACATCAAACGCTTTACGATGGATGCCACGCGCCGTCATCAGAACTTCTTGGGTGAGAATCCAAACTCCAAGTTGGTCTTCTTGACCGATGTGCCCTATCCGCGTGTGAGGCTGACCTACGGCGGGGTGGATGCCGTGCGGCCTGCAGAAGAAATAGACGCCGAGCAGTTTATCAGTCAGAAAAGCTTCAAGGCCAAAGGCAAACGGCTGACCACGTGGAAGGTGGAGAAGATAGAAGAACTCGAACCGACGCGTTTCCCCGAACCTGCGGACACTCCCAATGAGGAGAGTACAGATCCGGCAGAGGGTGATGCCGCTGTTGGCAGAGAGGAGGAAAACCTCGACCCCGACAAGGGAAAAAGCCAACAACAGGTGATTGACGAGATAACGGGGCAACTGAGTCTGTTCCCCGAAGAAGAATAAAAACTGCCGGACATCCGCTTGGGGGATGCCCGGCAGTTTCCGTTATGCGCATTGACGATGGGTCATTCGTACAGGTCGCGGGAAAGGTTTTCCAGTGATTGGCGCAGCCGTGAGCGAATACGCTCCACAAAAGGCATGGCTTTGGTCACGTGGCTTTGAGGTTCTCGTCGAGTCTCTTCCGCAGCCGGACGGGCAGGGCGTGGGGATTCCGTTTCAATGGGTGCTGCCTCTGTTATCACCGTTTCCTCCCGATGGGAAAACGGATTGCCCGTTGCCCCCGCCGATGAATTGCCTTCTTCCAGTCCAGAGGCGGTGAATCGGGAAAGCGACTTCGGCAGTTCTGATGTGCCGGTCGGGGCCGGCATCACTTCCGGGACAGTCGTTTCCTGCTGCGGGGAGGCTTGTTGTTGTTCCGATCCGGATATTTTTGTGTGTAGGAGACTTTCCCTGTACAGTTTTTCTATCACCTTATTATAATATGTCTCCGTCTCGTTTTCGGGCAGTTGCTCTTTGGGCAGAAACTCGTTGTCAAGTCCCGTGGCAAGGATAATCACTTTGGCATCATCCCCCAGTGTGTTGTCATCGGAGGTGCCCCATATCACATCAATATTCGGATCCAGTTCATACATGAAAGCGTCTATCTCCTGCATCTCCCTCACAAAGAGCGGCGCCTTCTCACTGGTGTAGATGTTGAACAGTATGTTCTTGGCCTTCGAGATGTCACTCCCATAGAGTAGCGGAGAGTCAAGGGCATTGAGGATGGCTTTTTCCACACGCCTTTCCCCCTTCGCCCGTCCGATGGCCATCAGTGCTCCACCCCCTCCTTGCATAGTCGTCTCCACATCGCGGAAGTCGAGGTTGATGTTCCCCTCCACAGTGATGAGCTCCGAGATGCTTTTAGTGGCATCGCTCAAAATGCGGTCGGCCGTCTTAAAAGCGTCTTTCACAGTGATTTGCGCGTCCGAGTAGATGTCGCACAAGCGCTCATTGTTCACGATGAGCAGCGAGTCCACATTCCTGCGCATTTCCTCCACACCCTTGAGAGCCTTGATGATTTTATTGCGCTTCTCGAAAAAGAAAGGAATTGTCACGATGCCTATGGTTAGTATGCCCTTGCTCTTGGCTATGGAAGCGATAACCGGTGCAGCCCCCGTACCCGTGCCTCCCCCCATGCCGGCCGTGATGAAGCACAAGTGGGTATTGTCATCGAACAGCGAACTGATTTGCTCTTTCGTGTTTTCAGCTTCCCTGCGCCCCAACTCGGGATTGGCTCCGGCTCCCAGTCCGCTCTGTCCCAGCAAGATTTTCACCGGCACGGGCGAGTTGGCCAGACTCTGACTATCGGTGTTACACACGACGAAAGCCACGTTTTCGATTCCCTCCCGATACATGTTGTTCACAGCGTTGCAGCCTCCTCCGCCCACGCCTATCACCTTGATGATTTCCTTTGACAGGTCTTCCACCGGGCCAAAATCCAATATATCTGTCATCATAAGCAGTTTCTTTTGATGGCAAAATTACTCATTTTTCTCTGTATCTCAATGGTTCTGCAAGCCTTGTGAACGAAAAAATGCCGGCCGGATTGTTGCCGAAGCCCAACTTTTTTGTTATTTTTGTATCGTCTATGGAATCATACGAAGACGATAGTCCTGAACTGTTGGCCCACCAACTGCGCATCCTTGTGCGCCGCTTGCAAGCACTCGACCGCAACGACCTGCTGTTGAGTGCTATCGGTGTGCCCACACTCGAAGCCTTGCGCATCGAAGCCGCCAAAGGCACGTTGAGTCCACTCGTCATCACTTCCGACTATCGCCTCATCCTTGAAGCCACTCATACCGAAGTGGTATTGTCACCTGTCCACAAGGCTGTGTATCTTCTGTTCCTTAACCATCCTGAAGGCATCGAATTCAAGCACCTCACTTCCTATCGCGGCGAACTGCTCTCGCTTTACCGTCGTCTTGCACCCTATATGGAAGTGGAGCGAATGGAGGAAACCGTTGACCGCCTTACCAACCCGCTCGACAACGCCATCAATGAGAAATGTTCGCGCATAAAGGCCGCCTTCTCTGCCCTCATGGACGAATATTCCGCCAGCTACTACATCATCGGCAGCCACACCACCCGCCACGTCGAAGGTTCATCGCGCATCTGGTTCCGGCGGTTGAAAATCATCACACTGCCCCGGCAGCTGGTGAAATGGCAAGAACGATAACCAACTTTTGCCGACTGTTCACCATTGTGCGAGGGAGCCGGATCGGCGTTTCAGCTTCTTTTTTCGACAACAATTTCTCCATTTCGATTATTCTTCGTATCTTTGCACTCACATTTATGCGCTCGTGGCGGAATTGGTAGACGCGCCAGACTTAGGATCTGGTAGTTCACGCTGTGAAGGTTCGAGTCCTTTCGGGCGCACGTAGTTAGAGTGGGTGAAATGGGCTATTAGGCTTACAATCAGCCTTTTAGCCCGTTTTTTCGTTTCTGCTATAATTTATTTTGGGTCACATTTAGGTCACAATAGCACTGCTTATAAGCAAAAAGCACATCTGCCATCACGGCAAATGCGCTCTCAAATGTGTTTCAAAGCACCGTTATGGTGATTGATGATACAAAGGTAAGAAATTTATTCGATATGACAAAAAGGAAGTGCCCGCCAACTGCAAACACTTCCTTTCTAAACTTATTGCCGTTGCTTCTTGGGTTTCAAGCGCCCTAATATCTCTCTGGCACGCTCGCTGACCTTTGGCGGTGGCTGCTGTGTCTTGTCGAGAAACTTCATAGCTCGGTAAAGTTCATATCGCCCATGTTGGCCTCCATCACATCACCGATAAGGGTTATTATCTCGTTCCCTAACTGATTGCAAAGGTCTTTGAACTTGTCCAAAGTATCATCATCTATCTTATCAGCCTCTGGGAATACTTGGATATAACTTGTAACCACATAGCCCCAAAGGTCGCTCACCATTGCACGGCACTTGATAAGGTTCTTTGTTACATCGCTCAGCTTTGCAGCCTCAATCCTTGCTACTGCTTCCCCTGCCGTTGCCGGCACTAACTCCATTTTTACTGTTTCCATAATTCTATTTCTTTATTGGCAGGGTGGTAAGCCCTGCCGTTACCTTGTTATGCTATTCTTAAAAGGTTGGCTACCTTGAAGCACCGCCATTCGCCTTTGACCGTATCGAAGAACACCTGCACGCTGTCGTTGCGCTTGCGGTTGTCCGTGCCGGAGATAGCGGGTATCTTGTCGCTTGCGAGCGTACCGTAAGCCTCTCTCACCTCACCGTTGATTTTCTGAAAGTAGAACTTCACGATGCGCTTGCCCAATTCTTTCTTCAACTTGGCGTTGAGCCATGCCTGTCTCAAACCCTCGCTCATGGTGAAACCATACTTGCGGACGAAAACCCATGCCATGCGCATGATGCTGCTCAACTGATTTTTAATTGTAGTACTCATAATCGTATAGTTTAATCGTTCAACTTTGTTTCTTATCACAATGCAAAGATAACTTTAATACGTTACATGTGCAAATAATTCATATCAAAAACATAACTTATTAACGTTATTTGCGAAATACGTCTGTTGTAACGTGATAACGTTAAATAAACGTTAATAAATATACCTGCATGTGTTACATGTAAGATAATTTGCTAACTTTGTACCTGTAACGTATTAACATACATAATATGAGATATAAAGAAGTATTAAATAGGTACGGCGTAACACAGGTAGAACTTGCTGAACGTCTTGGGATAAATAGAGTATCAGTTTCAAGGCTTCTAAGCGAAAAGAACGATATGCGAGCATCTACGCTTGAGAAAATCGCAAAGGCAATCGGCTGTGAGGTGAGTGAGTTCTTTGTAAAACCAACAGAAAAGGCAGATACGGCAAACATTATTCTTTGTCCGAATTGTGGAAAGCCCATCAAGTTTGAGAAAGGAGAAGAATAAAATAAAGGAGAATGAAGCCTACAAAAGAAAACACATTGTACCTGACCATCAAGCAAGTATTCTTTGAAGAGATTATCGCAGGCACAAAGAAAGAAGAGTATCGTGAGATAAAAGATACCACCTACAAGAAGTATCTTGAAGTTGACGAGGACAGCGTACCATATTACGATCAATCAAAGGCTGATGCGGACAATCCCCTGCTGGGTGACCTCTGCATTTGGAATGGTGGTGTCTATCCCTACATTGGCAAAGAAAGCCTTGAATACCTCTCTTTGGCTGTCGGCTACCATAAAGAGCGTGATACCGCAATCGTAGAGATTACCGACATCACTTTCGAGCCAGCCCTAAACCAGTTCGACCGCCCTGCACGGTTTACCGATGATGGCAAAGGCAACGTAAAACCCGATGAGAATGGCGACCTTTGCTTTTGGATAGCAGTTTTCCATCTTGGCAAAGTGATAGAAGTACACAGAAAAGGAGAATAGGCCCATTTTAGTGCGTTTTGACGCAGCAAAACAAAAGGGGACGAAGTTGTAAGCCATCCCCTTTTTCAATTCATACAGACGCAGTAAACGAATTAACGAAGTACTGTCGTACGCACGTGTTGTGCACTTGGTTTTATTTGTCCGTTTTCTGATAATTGACCGTGATGTTCTCCGCTATCCAGTTGTCAACTTCTTGGTCACCATGTCGCATTTTTGCGATTGGGCTGCGCTCAGCTTTCCTCCATTCCGTGTCATAGTGGCAGAGCCATCTGGACAGGGCGTGCATATTGGGCCGCTGTTCCTGCCACCTCTCCGCCATGCTGTGAAGTACCCTGTCACCAACAGGGTTACCGCCAGCGTCAAGTGTTGTGATGTATTCCTTGACAACGGATTTCAGCGTCTTTCCCCCCAAGGCAGCTTTAAGATATGCTGCACGTACCATGGCGACAATCCCCAATCGTCCTTTGGAAAGAGCTGCCTTTATCCGTTTGCTGCGTGTGCTGTTCTGCTCCTGCGTCCAGAAGCGGCAGTGTCCGTTCTTCATCTTGGAGAAAGTCTTGCTTTCCAAGTTCAGCTGCATGGCAATCTCCTTATCCGTGAATCCGCCCCGAGCAAGTGCCTCTATGGTCTTGCAGAAGTCGGGGCCGTCGTAATCGTGTTTGCTCTTCATATCAAATTGCTATTACAGAGGGGGGCTCAAAATTAAGGAGCCCCCTCCAATATTATCGTAAATATTCAGTGTCTTTTTTAATGTCTTGTACACAGGACTTTATCTCTGCTCCATTCTTGACTATCTTGGCGGTGTTCTCTGATATTTCCCTGCTGCTCATTGAATCATTTGCGTGGAAGGTCAGTATCTCGCCAACGGCACCTTTCAATTCTGCCGTCTCTCTTTGTATCGCTTGCAGTTCCTCCTTTGGAAATGATACTTGAATAGATGGCGAATAGCTGTTATTTATGGTTTGGCGCATCTCGCTGCCGGTTGGTATGGAGGCTGATTGCCCCGCCATCACAGCCTTAATGTCATCTATCTTGGCGTTCATCAAGGAAAGGTGCGTATTCGCCGTGTCGAGCTTGGCGTTACGCTGCTCGTCTGCTATCTGAATGGCGGTAATACGCCCGAGCAACTGGCTTCCGGTGTCCTCGGACAGATTACGGGCCTCGTTGATGGTGGCTTTCTGCGAATCGGTCTCTGAATAACCTGTGATATCGTCTATCATCTTTACCTGTCCTTGTGCTGTTGTAGCAAGCTGTCGGTATTGGTCTCTCAAGTCCCCCATGTGGCTGTCAAGAGTCCCGGCCTTGGCATATTCTCCAGCCTGTTTATAGAGGGCTTCCAACTGAGACCTGTATTGGGAAGCTACCATGTCTTTGACGAGTGCCTTTCTCACGTACTCCGCAAAGTTCTTGGCGAACGCCTGGCTGTCGTTGTCCATGTCGGAAATCATGTCAGTAAAGCTACTGTAGAAATCATCGAACGGAACGTCAAGCAAGGCCGCGAACTCGTCATTGAGTTTGTCCGTCACGTTCTTGGTCTTTTCCGCATACTCCTTAACGGCTGATGAAAGGGTATCGCCAAGGAGTGCCATGGCGTTTGCGTCTTTTGACAGGGCCGTCAAGTCCTCATCTGACAGTTTCCAAATCCAGTCCATGCGCCCGAAGTCCTTAACCCCATTTGCAAGCCTGCCGTTTACCTTCTTGAAAAATTGGTTAAGGGAGCTATAGCCCTGTTCGTAGAATTTCCTCACTTCTTCGTTGCCGGATGCAAGGTCTTTCTTCATCTGCTTGACTATCTTCACGCCCTCGGAGGACTTGGAACCAACACCGAGGAAACCTTTCTTTGCACCGCTGTTGAGCCATACTTGGGACTGCGATTTTACTGCCGTAGCGGAAGCCTTTTCGAGTGCCACGAGCTGTTCATAATAGGCGATGGTGTCTTTCATCGTGTTTTTAGTGCCCTTCATGCTTTTGTCAAGGGCGGCGATGTCATCGTCAAGGAGCTTGATGTACGTGTCCATTGTGGATACATAGTCCGTGAGGGTTGCATCTTCCTTGCCGCCGAACGTGTCCATGACAATCTGAATGGCTTTCAGTGCGGCTTCGATGATGGCCAAAATGGCTACTGATTTCTCCATTGCTGAAACGGCATTTCCAAACTGCTCGATGCCTTGCGCCATGGAAGTGCCGGCAGACAAAGCGCTTGCCGCAAGACCGACACATTCCCCGGCAACACCACCGATGACGCTTCCGGCATCTTTCAGCGCGTCGGCATAGCCTTGCACGATGTCTGTAACCTCCCTGAACGACTTGGCTTCCCTGTTCTTCGCTTTGACCATCTTTTGCGAAGCCTTGGCCATGCCGTCCGTGGCTTTCTTCTGTCCCTTGGTGTCTCCGTTGGCTTTTGCGGTATCAAGGTCTGCTTTGTACTGGTCATATTCAGCCTTGGCGGCAGCATATTCCTTGCGCGCTTCTTTGATGGACTTCAAGGGCTCGGCCAAATCTATCTTCTCCTGGAGTTGGGACATTGCGTCTACGACGGCCTTTATCTGTTCTGGGGACAAATCCTTTGACATTTCAAGGAACTGTTCCAGCTGGTCTTTCACCGCTGATGCCATAGGCATATCCATACCGTCTATGTTGCCAAAGACAAATTCCCAGTTGATGCTCTTTTTCAGTTCGTCAAAGCCAAGGCTGTTCCGTTCCTCTAGCTCCTGCTTTTGGAGTGATTTTCTCTCACCCTCACTTTTCGCCTTGGCTATCTTCTCGGCATATTCCTTGGCTATGGCAAGACGCTTTTCTTCATAAGTGCCGTATTGCTTGAGATAGTCACGCATGGCCCTTTCGCCCGCTTTCTCCACTTCGGCATCCTCATTGGCGTGCTTGTTCTTGATGTTAGCCATCATCTCATCGAACTTGGCGTTGTCGGACGCAGAGAGCGTGACGGAAGAAGCGTTGAACTTCTTGCCCTTGTTCTTCGGGTCGGCTTCAAAGACCCGCCTTGCGTCGTCCCGTTTCCGTTGCAGGAAGTCACGCCGCTGCTTCTCAATATCTTCAAGTTCTTTCTTGTGGTTTAGCTCACGCTGCGCCTTTTCTTTTTCGTAGCCCTCTTGCATGGCATCGATGCGGGACTGGGCCACGGAGTTTTCGAGATTGCGCTCTGCCTCCGACTGCTCGCGGCGCATCTTGTCGTAGTCTATCTGCTTGCCTACTTTCTCTTTCCTTTCTTTCTGGTCTTCGTAATCCTTATATTCGGCGACACCGATTTTTTTCAGCAGGTCTTGATTCTCTTTGGCGACTGCTTCAAGTCCGTCTTGCAGGGAATTGAGTTGCTTATCAAGCTGGTCTTTGGCTTTCTTCTGATTAGCAGCAAGTAACTTAGCAGATTTCTCTGCATTTACTCTTGTCTGTCGCGCCGCTCCTGTTGCCGTTGCAATGATTTTAACCATTCCAGACTGACCTCCAGCCCATTCCAGTTTATAATCATTTTTACCGAATCCAAGTTTAGACATTTCTTTGTCTGCGTTTTTGCCATCCATAACGGCAAGAATATCACCTGTATGGGCGACTTTATGATATCCCCCTCCTGCGACCGTTCCTTTGTTGTATTCAGTCTGCTTGATGTATCTTTCGGTGGCCTCCTGCATCTGGGCGTAGTAGGCGGAGGCCTTGGCACGGGCCATGATAGAGGCCACGACCGCATCGGTATTTCCGGCCATTACCCGTTCTGCATCCGACACGCTGTTTACGGCAAAGCCTAATTGGTGGAAGGCGGTCTTGTTGGCATCGACATACTTTTTCCTTGCATTGAGGTCGTTGCCGAGCCTGTTCCACTCACGTTGCATCTTCCGATACTCGGTAATCTGCTGCGCTGCGGTCTGTGCGACACTGTTGCGCCATTCTTCGTGGGACTTCCTTACGGTCTTCGCAAAAGCCTCGGCTTCTTTCCTTGCCTGCTCCTGCGCGTCGTTGGCCTTGAACAGCTCTTTCACCCAGTTGGCAATGTCTTTGC
>OGGI01002100.1_pt1 | contig 12274 bp, 29 predicted proteins | sample 1571051 | NCBI WGS metagenome assembly OGGI01 (sample SAMEA2582075, study PRJEB24529) | metagenome | biome: Human gut stool | place: China | collected 2011 | reverse complement strand
GCATGTCTGGATTATCCTTTAATTTATTGGCGTATTCCGCTACTTCAGGATCTATGTAATACGAATCATTTACATCTGACTTATCTTCAATTAAATCTGATTTCTCAACACCAAAGTAATGAGCCAACTGTTCAATTTTGTTCATTCTAGGCATCTTAGTTCCGTTAACCCATGTTGAAACAGTTGATTTGTTTAATTTCAAATCAGCTACTAAATCCGCTTGTGTCTTTTTGTTTGCTGCTAATAAATTGCTAAGGTTTTGAGCAAACACTCTCTTGTAATTAGAATCCATAATAAGCTCCTATTCTCCTCTCCTGCGTATCTATATATTAATACTTAAAGTAGTAAAATACAATACTATTTTATAAAAAAGTTTACTTTTAGTATTGACATTCTACTTTTAGTAAACTATACTAATAATCAAAGGAAGGAGGGATACATTGAAGCGATTGAAAATTTCTTTAAAAGCGGCGAGAGTCAACGCAAATCTCTCGCAAGAAGAAGTAGCAAGGAAAATGAAGAAATCCAAAGTGACAATCAATAACTGGGAGAATGGAAAAACAGAAATTGATTATGGAAATTTGAATGAATTGTGTCGATTATATTCTGTCACCATGGATGATATTCTTTTGCCTTATTAGTCTACTTTAAGTAGAAAAGGAGAAAAATCATGAAACAGTTTATCAACAAAGAATTTAATGATGCCCTAAACAACAGCTTTTCAACTGTAATGAATGACGAACTTGATTACAAACGGGAGATATGGGGGATAGAAAATATTACTAACTATGGTTGGGAATGTTTTCAGGATGAAGCCATAAATAAGGCTTGTGAAAACGAATCCGATGTGCTTCGTAGACACTACGGAAAGCCGGGTTCTCATCAAAATGTATATGGTCGTTGCTTTAATCCAATTTCTTAATAGGCGGTGGTTTAAATGTTAGTACAAAATCAAAAAGACCTATTAGTAGCCAACAAGATCTATGGAAACACATCAACTGTATTCGGCTGGGCAGGTCGAAATGCTGAGTATGCCGAATACTGGCGAAAGATCATTAAAGATTATTTCGCAAAACGGCATACAAGCACATTATGTAGAAAATCTATCCGCGGCAAAATCAAAGAATGCCGCAAAGCGAATAGAATGGCAAAAGTAGAGTCAAGGATTCCAGTATGGAACCAATAGTCTACACAATAAAAGATGTTGCAGAACTACTCCAATGTAGTGAAAGCAGCGTCAACAATCTTAGGGAACGTGGCATCCTACGTGAAGTAAAAAGGCTCCCGGGCGTCCGCTTTAATAGAAAAGAAATTGAAGCGCTTGTAGGGATTGTAGATGAATACAGTCCACTACAATACAGGAAGTTAGAAAGGGAGCGTGATAGCTTGCTTGAAGAAAACGAAAAACTTAAAAATGCTATAAGAAAAATAACCAGTGATTTACTGGTTATGGTAGGAGGGGAGTTGAAGTTATGATAATTACTGCTTTAAAATTGGCGGCGTTCATATGGATTATTGGATCCATGGGAAGCCTAGAAATCGATAGAATTGGGTTTGTGCAATTCTTATTACAATTCATTACAGGCGGACTTGTTTGGGTGTGTGCCGATGTATATGAAAAAGAAAACGCCCGCTAACCGGCAAGCTAAACGGGCGTAGGTAAATAACACCTATAGAAATTATAACACGGAGAAGAAAAATGCAAAAAAAAATCGAAATTATATTAACACCTAAAGATAATGGTGGTCATGATATGGAATTTATATTAAATAAAGATGAATTTAATGGTAGCGCAATAGAAGTTGCTGCTCTTTTGGTTTCAGCTGCTTATAACTTCGGTTATAAAAATCTTGATACTACGCAATTTATAGCATTTTTAGAAGCTACAAAAGATATGTGTGAAAAGCAAAAAGAACTGGCTCTTATAAATGATTTGCTTAATACATTTGAAAAGGAGAAAACAAATGGAAATTAATTTAACACCTGTTGTTAGTCAAAATGAACAAGTATTCAAGTGGAACAAAGATGAAATCAAATCTTACTTTGAAACACAATTAGAAAAATACAAAGGCCTTGTAGTAACAGAAGAAAACTATAAGGATATGGTAAGTGCTAAAAATGAAATCGTTAAATACAGAACAACACTTGATAAATTCTGTAAAGAGAAAAAACGTGAACTCAAAAGACCAATTGAGTTATTTGAGGAAGAAGTAAACGAAGTGTTGAAAGTTGTTTACGATGCAGAAAAACCACTTGCAGAACAAATCAAATACTTTGATGAAAAAGAGGTACAAGCTAAAACAGAAGCTATCAATAAGTTTATCGAAAAGATGGTTGAGAAATATGGAGTGCGTGAAGAATATGTAAATCAACTTCAACACGATAAACGCTGGTTAAATAAAACGGCAAAGATGAAAGACATTGAAACCTCTATTGAGGGAATGATGATTGAAATTGCAAAGCGCCAACAATCAGACGATGATTACAAAAAAATTTTAGCAGAGAAAAAAGGCATGATTGAGTTTGTTGTAGCTACTTGTAATCAACAATACGAACTAGCAACACCAATTACATTTGATGAATGTTGGAGTGTGGCAAAAGATATGCCATTAGATCAGGCTAGAGAGTTAATTAATGCAAAATTTGCAGAGCGGAACGAAATGGAAGAGGCTTCAAGAGCAAGCATTGTAAATGAAACAGTTGAAGCAATCGAAATAGTAGAAACAAAAGCTGGCTTAACAGTAACTGTTTATGACTTGACCAAAGAGGATGCAAAAGATTTAACTGATTTCTTAGAAATGCGTGGTTACAAGTACAAAGAGGTATAGATGGATAGCAGATATAATGCGGTAAAAACTGTACCGCAATCAGCGTTAAAGATAATTGACTTTGGGAAACTTAAAGGCAAGTATGATATTTCTCCACAATGGAGATGGGAAATATTAACCGAAGTTTATGGTATGTGTGGTGTTGGTTGGTACTTTGACATTGTAGATACAGAACAAGTATTGGTAGAAGCTACTGGCGAAACGATGCTTTATGTAAAAGTAAATCTCTATATAAGAGATGGTGAAGAATGGAGTAAACCAATTCCGGGTTATGGTGGTGATTTCTTAATCTACAAAGATAAAAATGGTTACCACGGAAATGATGAGGCATTTAAGATGGCGGTTACCGATGCATTAGGTACTGCAGCAAAAATGATTGGTGTAGGTGCTGATGTATATCGAGGTTTACAAGATACCAAAATCAATGCAGCGGCAGAAAAGGAAAAGAAAGAAAAAGAATTTGACCCTCACAATGCGTATGCAATCGTGCTAAAGATGGCAAGTGAACATGGGTTAAGTGAAGAACAAGTAGCACACCAATTAACAGAAATGTTTGGTGTTGGTGTGATTGATAACGTTACAAGAGACCAAATGTCTAAACTTTATGACTGGGTAAAAGGCTATGAAGTGGACAACAAGTAATATTGATATACTTCGTAGTCCGCTAGGTGTAATGGTAGTAATACCTGCACCACATGACAATGATCTAGCGAAATTAGATAAAGAAAAAGAATACGTGATTGAAATCAAAAAGAAATCAAAATCACGTAGTATGAACGCTAATGCATATTGCTGGGTTCTATGTCAAAAGATAGCGGAAGTTATGAGTAACCATTCGTATATGTCTAAGGAAGATGTATATAGAAAAGCAATCAAAGATTGCAGTCATTTCACATATGTTCCAGTCCGTGAAGATGCCATAGAAAGATACATTCAAATATGGCAATCACACGGCCTTGGTTGGATAGCCGAAGATGCTGGCGAGTGTAAAAGCATCAAAGGTTATCACAACATCATGTGCTACCACGGATCATCAGTATACACAGTTGCAGAGATGCAAAGGCTTATTGATTGCTTGGTTGATGAGTGTAACCAACTCGGAATAAAACTTGATGATAGCGATTACATTCAATCGTTGGTTAAGGAGTGGGGGAATGAACAAGCGAAAAAGGAATGATGATAAACTCTATAAAATCACAAGGCCGCAAGCTATCGAACGAGATAGTATAGATGGCTATCCATGTTGTGTAATATGTGGCGCACCTGCTACTGAGGTACACCACATATTGCCTAGGGGTAGAGGCGGTACAAGTGAGTTAAAAAACCTAGCATGTTTGTGCAGATATTGCCATGAGAACTTGGCACATGGAGTATTTGCAAAAGAAACCAAATTAAAGCTAGAAACAATCATTGGGGAAAGGATGAAACGATATGAAAAGAATTGATGTTGTTGAATTATATGTGAAGAAACGAATTGAGAAATTAGAACAAACGCAAGGTACATATAAATCACATGATGGTGAAATCATAGAATTAAAAGATGTGCTTGATGTGATTAAGCAAACGCAACCAAAAGTCGAGTATGCAAGTGCTGGTGAAATTATGGAAGTAAAACCACAATATAAAGAAACCGCTTGTGATCACGTTTATGGTAGATAGTACTTATGAGCGAACCTAAACGATACTTTTGGTTGAAGTTGCACAGAGACTTCTTCCAAAGAAAAGAAATTAAACGATTGAGAAAGATTGCAGGTGGTGATACCTATACAATTATCTATCTCAAAATGTTACTACGTTCAATCATGAGTGATGGAAAACTTTACTTTGATGGACTTGAAGATAATTTTGCATCAGAGCTCGCATTAGATCTTGATGAAAAGGAAGAGAATGTACAAATCACTGTACAATACTTACTTAAAAGTGGACTACTTGAAATGTGTTCCGATGAAGAATACTACTTGCCTGATACAAAAGATAGTGCTGGATGCGAAACTGCTGCGGCTAGCAGAATGCGTAAGTTCAGAGCAAAAAAAGAACAATTAGAGTGTAACAATGTTACACCAATGTTACAAAACGGTTACGGAGAGATAGAGAAAGAGTTAGAGATAGAGAAAGAGTTAGAGATAGAGAAAGATAGTAGTGCAAAAAGCACTACAACAAAACGCAAGCGTTTTAAAAAACCCTCTATCTCTGATATTAAACAATACTGTATGGAACGTAACAATAATATAATCGCTGAACAGTTTTATGATTACTATGAAAGTAACGGCTGGAAAGTAGGAAAGAACTCCATGAAAGATTGGAAAGCAGCGGTTAGGACTTGGGAACGTAGCGAATACAGAAAACCTAATTCTAAAAAGAATAGCAAGGAAGATGCAATCAACGTAGTTAATAACTTGATGAATAAGTTAGGGGGTGTAGATACTGAACAACCAACAACAGACCTTGAGAGCGCTATCGATGTTACAGATAGCGTGGTCTACTGATATGCCAGAGCAACGAATGATGTTGTATGTAACAAAGTTATCTGATGTAAATCCAGTTACCCTTGAACAAGCGATAAGCAATCTTATTGATAGATGCAAATTTTTACCAACGATTGCAGAAATTAGAGAGGAGTGTTCCGCATTAAGTGCTTATGTAAATGCACATGAGGAACTGCCAATTGCACAAAGCGAATGGGAAAAAGTGATTAAGGCAGTAGGTGCTTATGGCTTTGAACATGGAAAAGAGCATTTGCAAGGTATAACCTTACAAGCTGCAAATACTATATGGTCTTCATTCAACCCTAGAATGGGAAATGAATATAACGAGGCAAGTTGTAGATCACAATTCATTAGATGCTACGAGCAACTAGTGGAACGTGAAACACGCCGCCAACGGATGGCAAATTCGATTAAAGACAATCACTTGTTACTTAAAGCAAGAGAAAAAGCAGAAAAGGAACGAGCGTTACTGAACGTTGGACATAAGCAAATCGAAATGACTGCAACAGGTAATCTTGTAGAAGTAGCCAAAGAACCAGTTGATGCAACAGAAATAATCAACAAAAGCAAAATATCTGACAAGGGGAAAGAGTTATTAAAACAAGCAATAGGGGGATAGATGAAACAAAAGCCAAAGGAATTTGAAGTGAGTTGTAATGTATCGTTCAATGTTAGCTTTACAGTACTAGCAACTAGCGAGGAACAAGCAAGGGTAAAGATTGATAACCTACTTGAAATTATGCGGAATGAGGCAACAGTCGATTGCCACATTCACGAAGATTATGATGTGTACATTGATGATACAGAGGCATCATTGAATGGAATGTATTACTACTAAGGAGAATTGAATGAATACAGTACAAATTTTAGGTAATTTAGCACGTGATCCAGAAGTGCGTTATACCCAAAGTGGCCGCACGGTGGCAACTTTTACGGTGGCGGCAAGCAATACTTATGTTGATAGCGCAACAAATGAAACAAAAGAACAAACTGCTTTCGTTAATTGCGTTGCATGGGGCAAGCTAGGCGAAGCAGTAGGAAATTACCGAAAAGGAAACCGTTTATTCGTAGAGGGGCGTATTCAAACACGCTCTTATGAAGATAGCAATGGACAAAAGAAATACGTTACGGAAGTAATTGCCGGTTTCGTTGGTCTATCCGCATTGAATGATACGGCAACCGAAAGTAATTTTGATAATTTTGCAGATAATAACGAGAACAATGAAAATGTTCCGTTTTAAAGGGTGGTAACGATGCTAGTAAAAAATGAGAATGAGTGGTGTTGGTGCTTTAAAGGGTACGTAGGTTGGCCGCAAAAAAGCATTGAAGATGCCGTTAATGATTTTGCAAGTACATATCCAGATGATGAAGTACCAAGCGTTAGGGTGGCAAATCCGTATTATTATATTCCGACAGTTAATGCAGATCGAGTTATTGAGGATATTGTGGAAATTGATCTTGACGATGAAATAGCGGAGTGGTCGGAAGATTATCTACTAGATGTGAAACAAGAACATATAGATGAATTACAAGAAGAATTAACAACAGTATTTAGGAAGTGGGAAGAACGTAACGGATATAAAAATACATCTTTTGTGATTTTTGAAACGATTAATCCTTTTGAGTGAGGTGGTAAACATGGTTGAGTTATTAGTTGTAATGAATTGTGGAACAAGTAGATATAAAACAGAAACTTTTAAAGATAGAAAAGCATTTATTGAGGATTTACACAACGTGCAAGCAGGGCATAAAAAGCTGATTTGTTTTACAGATAAACTAGGAAGATATATTGCGGTATCTCCAGCTAATTGCGTTATTGAATGTACTGATTGTTAGTGGTGAGTGATGAAAATACTTGATGCTTGTTGTGGCAGTAGAATGTTTTGGTTCGATAGGGAACACAAAGAAACTGTATATATGGACAAACGAACATTAGATACAACGCTTTGTGATGGTAGGAAGTTAATCGTAAAGCCTGATGTGATCGCAGATTTCCGTAAGATGCCGTTTGAAGATGAGCGTTTTCACTTGGTAGTGTTTGACCCACCTCATTTATTAAAGGTAGGTGATAAATCATTCTTGGCATTAAAATATGGTCGGTTAGAACAAACGTGGCAAGAGGATATAAAGCAAGGCCTATCAGAGTGTTGGCGAGTACTAAAACAAAACGGAATATTAATCTTTAAATGGAACGAAGAACAAATCTCATTGTCCATGGTTAAACCTTTGCTGCCATGCGAACCACTCATTGGCCAACGTAGGGGTAAGACAGTATGGTTAGTGTTTTTTAAGGAGTGAGTATTAAAACATGAATGAATACCAACTTATTAAACAAATAGGTAAATGTCCTAAATGTGGATGCAAGGAGTTTATTGTAAACTCAAAGGTTGATGGTGAAGTTTCTTATTTTGCAAGTCTAGATGGTGAAGAGTGTGATAATTCAGAAATGTATTCAGCGTTAAATTACTACTATGACGAATGGTGCGTTTGCGCAGAGTGTGAAAACAAACTATTTAAATATAAAGATTATTATGCTAGTGGTGATTTTTTGCTTGAATAAAATAACGAAAATAAAGGGTTAATTTTTTAGGAAAAGGAGAAATAAACATGAATAAGATTGTATCAGCTTTATTGGTAGTAGTTATGATTGGTGCGGTAGTTTGGAGTTTTGCGTTTGGTGTGCCAATGTACATGGTATGGCAGCAACAGAAAGCGGGTGAGGCAGAACTTGCGAGAGCGGAACAAAACAGGCAAGTTGCAGTATTAGAGGCTAAGGCAAAACTAGATAGTGCTGAAAGCCTAGCACAAGCGGAAGTAAAACGTGCAGAGGGTACTGCAAAAGCTAATCAAATTATCGGTCAGTCATTGAAAGGTAATGAGGCATACATTCATTGGTTATGGGTTGATACTTTGAAAGATAGTAAAGACCAAATCATTTACATTCCAACAGAGGCTGGTGTGCCTATTACTGAAAGTTTCAGATTAAAAGAAAGTAAATAGAACAATTATGAAAATCGAGTTATTTAATGATAATTTTCAGAATTTTAAAAGATATGGAATACCAAAAGCACAGTTGGTGATTGCTGATATCCCATACAATCTAGGAAACAACGCTTATGCCAGCAATCCTATGTGGTATGTAGACGGTGATAACAAGAATGGTGAAAGCAAAAAAGCTGGTAAAGCATTCTTTAATTCTGATTACAACTTTAACATTGCAGAGTATTTTCACTTTTGTAATAGGTTGTTAAAAAAAGAACCTAAAGAAAGAGGTCAAGCCCCATGTATGATAGTGTTTTGTAGCTATCAGCAACAACCAATGGTAATTGAATATGCAAAAAAACATGGGTTTAAGAATTATATTCCTATCACGTTTAACAAAAATTATAGTGCGCAAGTCTTAAAGGCAAATATGCGTATTGTAGGCGCTACAGAATATGCATTGATTTTGTATCGTGAAAAACTTCCTAAGTTTAATAATAACAAGAAAATGATATTTGATCACTTTGAATGGAAACGTGATAACAAAAACTTAGTACCTAATATCCATCCAACACAAAAACCTGTAAGTGTACTTAAACGATTAATTGAAATCTTCACAGATGAGGGCGATGTTGTGATTGATCCAGTAGCTGGTAGTGGTAGTACATTAAGGGCTGCAATGGAATTAGGGAGAAGTGCATATGGGTTTGAAATCGATAGAAGAATGTACGCTAAAGCAAAAGAAGAAATGTTAAGCGATGTAAAAGTACAAACAAATTTAATGGAATTTGCAGAATAGAAAAGAGAGATAAATATGAATGAATTTCAAGAAAAAGCAATTAATGCAGCAAGAACAGTTTTATTTAATGAGTTTGGGTATAACGCTAATGAAATAGCACCTATGGATATGTATATAGTCTGGTTTTGCAAAACATTACAAAATTGGAAAGCATTGGTAAGCGGTGTACATATCAAAGAGTATATCGAGGTTACATATAACGGAGATAAACAAGAGGTTTATGTTGATGTGTATCAAAAAGCATGTAATCAATACTTAAAAGATGGCGGTGATGATCGTTGCCAATAAACAGTAAACAAAAAGGCGCTAGGGGTGAACGAATGTGGCGTGATGTGTGCAGGTCGCATGGGTTTGATAAAGTACGTAGAACTGCACAATATTGTGGTAATACAGGTGATGCATCGGACTGTGTAGGTTTACCAAACATCCACCAAGAGGTGAAGTTTGTAGAAAACCTTAATGTAAGGAAAGCCTATGAGCAAGCGGAACATGATGCAAAACAAGCAGACAATGGGGATATACCTATAGTCGCATGGAAAAAAAGTAATAAGCCGTGGTTAGTGGTGTTGAGTGCGGATGATTTCTTCCGCATATACAAAGAAAGTGAATGGAGTGAGGAACATGGAACAAATGAAAGTGAAATTGGTTAATGAATACGCACAACTACCAACAAGAGGTAGTAATGATGCAGCTGGGTTAGATTTGTATTGTCCGTTCCACATCAAAGTTCCAGCTGACAGTCAACAGAAAGTACCTTTAGGAGTAGCAGTTGAAATTCCAAAAGGTTGTATGGGGTTACTTGTACCGAGAAGTAGCATGAGTAAAACACCATTAAGATGTGCAAATAGCGTAGGTATTATTGATGCTGATTATCGAGGTGAACTAAGCATTGCATATGAGAATGTATCTTGTAATGACTACACAATATTTAGAGGTGATCGCATCGCACAATTAATTATCGTACCAGTAGCAATGGTTGATGTATTAGAAGTAGACGAATTAACCGCAACAGAAAGAGGCGCTGGCGGTTATGGTAGTACTGGCAAATGATTAAACAAGCGTTAATAGGTGGTGTTTAGCAAACAATGTATAACCCAAAAGAAAAGCGTACGTGCAATATCTCTATTGAGGAGTTATTGGAATTGGGACGTGAACATAAAAGAAAACAAAAGATACATGCTTCAGCACATATAGGAGCATTAATTTATTTAATCGCATTAATAGTATTTGTGGCTTTTAGTATAGCTTTTATATTGTATTGGTTAATTATTGGAGGATAATAAAATGACATGGAATGAATTAATCGATCTGATTGATGAACATCAATTTGGAGAAAGTGATGTTAAATTGCTAACGGCAAATAATGATATTGTTGATGTAATGTGTGTTGCGATTGAAAAAGAATGTGATGATGTAATTTTGATTGGTGAAAGATTATAGAGGATATGGGTGGCAAATAATGTGTAAGAAAGATGTTTTTTTCAATGCATTGTTGATATGTATGATTGTTTGGAGTTTTACATTGTTAATCGGAATGACAATTATGATGTTTAAGCAGTTGTTTTAGTAAAGGATATGGGCGGTGAAATATCCGCCCTATCATGAGAGGTGAGTGGATAGAAAATGTTTAGACGATATGAGAAAAGGGTTAATGAAATTCAAGCTGTGCAATATAACGGCACTAACGTTATGGAAATAGTCGATTTTGTTGGTGATGTAATTGGTATTGATTGGTATGAAAACGCATCATTAGAAATCACAACAGATGATGGAAGAATCGAATGTTTTAAAGGTAATTATATTGTTAAAGATCATAAAGGTAAAATTAAAGTTCATGAGGTAAATGAATTCGAAACGACTTATAGAGAGGTAGAAAATTATGATTAGTGATGAACAGGGAAAGAAATGGCTATTGCAAAAACTATATGATGATGGGTGGAGATATTGTGCATGTCGGTATAATGGAGAGTTATATTTAACCAATGGAATGCCTATGGTGGATATGGAATCAGGTTATATAAATATTTACAGTTGTAATAAATTTGAATATGCTAATTGTTTAAAAAGTATATTTCCTAAAATGAAGGGAAACGAGGTTTTAAATATTGCAAGAGAATTAGGTTTTATTGATTGGTCGGAAGTACCAGTTGATACACCTGTATTAGTTAGCCAAGATAAGGTGGCTTGGAAACCAAGATATTTTGCACGATATACAAATGGAGTTGTGAAAACTTGGTTGTGTGGATGCACATCATGGAGCGTTGATAGTGCCGATGACACGTGCATTTGGAAATATGCAAAACTAGCAGGTGATACCGATGAATGAAATGGTTATTATAAACATTCTACTAGCGATTTACCTTGTAGTTATTTTTAAAATGTCCTATTACTCTTATCGTGAAGCTGCTGCATTAAAACATTTTATGGTTTCTGATGCATATAAAATGCAGTTACAGAAAATAGTTAGATCACAAATACGGGATATGGTGATATGTAGTATTCTGTTTGCATTAAATATTGTTTGTGTGGTGGTCCTATGGTAGAACTTAGCAAAAAGGAATATCGTGAGCTGGCATATAAGTACCTGCATGAGGCAAGTAAAGCAGCATTAAGGATTAAGTCGTTGAAACGTAATATCCAACGCATTAAAAACGATATCACGTCATTACGTGCCGTAAATTATGGTAAAGAACGAGTAGATGGTGGCGAACCATCAGGTATTGAAGATGATATTAACCGGTTACTTGATATGGAAATGAGGTACAAACGTCAAATCCATGAACTACTTACCAAACGTGATGATGCTTGTCATATGATTGATTCACTAACCAATACAGTTGGATCTATTATCCTCATGCAACAATATATCAATGGTATGTCTGCTAAAGGGGCTTATGCATTTGTGGGATATGGCGAATCGCAAGGAAAAGAATATAAGAATTTGGCTCTTCTTGAGTTAGGTTATAAACTCCGCCTAAAATCGGCTTAAATCGGCTAATTCCGACCTTTTAAGCCCCCTATATCTATGATATATTGTAAGTGGAAGAACATGAGTTCATCTCCTAAGCATTTAGAGTACCAAACGCAAAAAGGCGCATCTTAATTGATGTGCCTTTTTTGTTATAGAAAATTATGACACAAATACACTGCATCAAGCACAAATGCTTGAATAATAAAAA
>OGGI01002096.1_pt1 | contig 12294 bp, 10 predicted proteins | sample 1571051 | NCBI WGS metagenome assembly OGGI01 (sample SAMEA2582075, study PRJEB24529) | metagenome | biome: Human gut stool | place: China | collected 2011 | reverse complement strand
GCCCGCATGAACGGCTGCGAGCTGCCGGTCATCATCAACTCCGGCAGCGGCAATCAGGGCATCACCTGCTCGGTGCCCCTCATCGAGTACGCCAAGGAGCTGCACAGCGGCAAGGAAAAGCTCTACCGCGCCCTCATCATCTCCAATCTGGTGGCCATCCACGAAAAGACCGGCATCGGCACCCTGTCTGCCTACTGCGGCGCGGTCAGCGCGGGTGCGGGTGCAGGCGCAGGCATCGTGTACCTGTGCGGCGACGGCTATCAGGCTGCCATCCACACGGTGGTCAACGCCCTTGCCATTGTGTCCGGCATCGTGTGCGACGGAGCCAAGGCTTCCTGCGCCGCAAAGATCGCATCTTCGGTGGATGCGGCGCTGCTGGGCTACAACATGTACAAGTGCAATCAGGAGTTCAAGGGCGGCGATGGCATCGTGATGAAGGACATCGAGACCACCATCAAGGGCATCGGACGTCTGGGCAAGGACGGGATGCGGCAGACCAATGAGGAGATCATCCGGCTGATGATGAGCTGAGCGGCGGAGCCTGCGTCCCAAAAATCATACAAAACCTTCTTTATTTTGTCATAACTCTTCCGTATAATAAGAAGTGGATACTTTGTCACAAGGCCCGAAAGGGCCGGAATATACAGAATTGGGGAGGAAACCACTATGGCCAACGAAAAGATCCTCGTCGTAGACGACGATACCAACATCTGCGAGCTGCTGCGGCTTTATCTGACCAAGGAGGGCTATCAGGTCACCACCGCGAACGACGGCGAAGAAGGTCTGGACAAGTTCAATCAGGTCAAGCCCGATATGGTGCTGCTGGATGTGATGATGCCCAAGATGGATGGCCTGGAGGTCTGCCGCCGCATCCGCAAGCTGGGCAACACCCCCGTGATGATGCTGACCGCCAAGGGCGAGACCTTTGACAAGGTGCTGGGCCTGGAGCTGGGTGCAGACGATTACATGGTCAAGCCCTTTGACACCAAGGAGGTCGTGGCCCGCATCAAGGCGGTGCTGCGCCGCTGCACCACCACCACCGCCCAGACCGAGAGCACCGAGGGCGTGATCGAGTTCGACAACCTGCGGCTGGACATGAACAGCTACGAGCTGCGGGTCAAGGGCAAGGTGGTGGAGGCTCCCCCCAAGGAGCTGGAGCTGCTGAACTGCCTGGCCTCCCACCCCAACCGTGTTTACACCCGCGACCAGCTGCTGGACGAGGTGTGGGGTTTTGAGTACTACGGCGACAGCCGCACCATCGATGTCCATGTCAAGCGCCTGCGCGAAAAGCTGGCGGGCGCTTCCGACAAGTGGGAGCTCAAGACCGTCTGGGGCGTGGGCTATAAGTTCGAGGTGCGTCAGTAATGCGCAAAAGTATTTCGGTCACCTTCTTTTCGATGGTGGCCACCCTGCTGGTGCTGGGCACGGCGGTGCTGGGCTGCTCCGAGTGGCTGCTGTTCAGCCGCTATTTTGCCCAGGAGCGGTACGACACGCTGGACAGCGTGGCGGATGTGACCCAGCGCGCGGCGGATTATATCGTGCAGCAGGCGGCTCTGCCCAAGGGGGCCGAGCTGGATGCTCTGAACACCAAGCTGGAGATCATCGGCGAGAGCGCCGAGGCTTACCTCTTTTTCACCGATGAAGAGGGCAGGGTCCTTATTGCCTCCAACCCCGAGATGGTGGGAACAGATGTTGTGGGGCCGGAGCTTATGAAAAAAGTTGCTGGGGATCAGCCCTACCACACCCTGAGCACGCTGGACGGTGTGCTGACCGAGAAGAGCTATGTCTCGGTGCGGCACATGCAGGATGCCCAGGGCAACAACAGCGGCTATCTCTTCCTCTGCTCCTCCGGTGCGCGGTTGACCGATTTCAAGGAGGAGTTCTGGTCGAACTTCTTCTTCTCGGCCTGCATCATGCTGCTCTGCGCCAGCGTGCTGACCTCCTTCCTGATGCGGAAGCTGACCGACCCGCTCCAGAAGATCACCGATGCCGCCCAGCGGTTTGGCGGCGGGGACTTCTCTGTCCGTGTTGAGGGCGTGGAAGGTGAGGGCGAAGTGGTGGATCTGGCCCGCACCTTCAACCAGATGGCGGAGAACATCCAATCCAACGACAATTCCCGCGGCCAGTTCATGGGCAACATCGCCCACGAGCTGCGCACCCCCATGACCACCATCAAGGGCTTTGTGGACGGCATTCTGGACGGCACCATCCCGCCCGATATGCAGAACCACTACCTGCAGCTGGTCAGCGAGGAGACCGGCCGCCTGGCCCGGCTCATCCAGAACATGCTCGATCTCTCCAAGCTGGAAAGCGGCGAGTATCAGGTGAACGCCCGGATGTTCAACATCTGGGAGACGCTCACCGGTGTGGCCCTTTCGGCGGAGCAGCGCATCAATGACGGCATGATCGATCTGGAAGGCCTGACCATGGATGAAAAGGCGCTGGTCTACGCGGACCCCGACCTCATCCATCAGGTGGCTTATAACATTCTGGACAATGCCATCAAGTTTACCCCGGCGGGCGGCACCATCAAGTTCCATGTGGAGAAGCTGGGCCCCGAGGTGGAGATCTCGATCTGGAATTCCGGTCAGGGCATCAGCCCCGAGGCGCTGCCCTATGTGTTCCAGCGCTTCTACAAAGAGGACAGGTCCCGCGGACTGCATGCCCGGGGTGCCGGTCTTGGCCTGAATATCTGCAAGGTGCTGGTCAACCTTTCCGGAGGCCAGATCCGTGTGGAGAGCCAGCAGGGCGAGTGGTGTCAGTTCGTGTTCACCCTGCCCGCCACGCCCCCCAACCCCAGCGGCATGAAGCGCCTGCCGGACGAATCCGGTCAGCCTGTGCCGGTGGAAGACCCCGCCAGCATGAAGCCTGTCAACTGAATCCGCGGCCAGACTGTCCCCCTGAAACGGGCGGGGCGGTCTGGTCGTTTTTGGTTTTGGAATGGATTTTGGATGGATCCAGGGGCAGGTTTGAGACTTTTCCGTGAAAAACACGGCTCCGGGTTTGATTTTTTGCGTGTTTTCATGTAAACTAAGAGTAACCATGCCCGCCCTGCATTCTGGCCCCAAAACAGGTGCTCTGACAGAACGGATGGTGTAATCTTTCTGAAAAATAACGGAGAGTATAAAACACAATGACGATTATTAGTCCTTCGATCCTTTCGGCTGATTTCAATCAGCTTGGCGCAGACTGCCGCATGGTGCTGGATGCCGGTGCGCAGATGCTGCATTATGACGTGATGGACGGCCACTTTGTGCCCAACATCAGCTTTGGCGTGCCGGTACTGAAAAGCCTGCACAAGGGGATGCCCGCAGCATTCTACGATGTCCACCTGATGATCAGCCACCCGCTGCAGTATGCAGAGCCTTTCATCAAGGCGGGTGCCAGCCTGTACAACTTCCACCTCGAGTGCGAGGACGACATCCAGCAGACCATCGATGCGGTCAAGGCACTGGGCTGCAAGGTGGGCCTGACCATCAAGCCCGGTACTGATCCGGAGGCGCTGGCCCCGTATCTCGACCAGCTGGATCTGGTGCTGGTGATGAGCGTGGAGCCCGGCTTCGGCGGGCAGAAGTTCATGCCCTCGGCGCTGGAAAAGCTGCGCTGGCTCAAGGAAGAGCGGGCAAAGCGGAGCGCCCGCTACCTGCTGGAAGTGGATGGCGGCGTGGACGACACCACCGCCCCCCTGTGTGTGGAGGCGGGTGCCGATATTCTGGTGGCGGGCAGTGCCGTGTTTGGCGCAGCCGACCCGGCTGCGGCGGTGCGCCGTCTGGCCGCCCTGTGAGAGGTGCCTTACCATGGATGAACGTTTGATCCAGCAGCAGGAGCAGGAGCTTGCAAAGACGGGGCGGTACTATCTGCACGTCTGCTTTATGACCATCCCGCTGCTCTGCATGGCCTGCTTCCTGTACGGTCTGCGGCCCCTGCTGCTCTGCGGCGCGGCGCTGCTCACCGGCAATCTGTGTGACCGCCTGGTCTCCCTGCTGCGCCGCCGCGTGTATCGGGCCGGGGATTTCTCCAACGAGAGCTTTGCCCTCATCATCGCACTGCTCATGCCCGCCACGGTGGACTGGTATGTGGTCATTATGGCGGTGCTGGCCGGTGTCCTCATCGGCAAGGAGGTGTTTGGCGGCTACGGCAGCTATCCCTTCAACCCCGCTGCTGTGGGCTACGCCGTGGCGGCGGTGTCCTGGCCGGAGCAGGTGTTCCGCTACCCCCAGCCCTATACCAACATCCCCCTGTGGGATGCCACCGGCGTGCCGGTGTCCAGCACCATCTCGGATACCCTGCGCAGCGGCGGCAGCCTGAACATCAGTGCCATTTCGCTGGGCCTGGGCGAGTACGCCGCCCCCATGGGCACGGGTGCCGCCCTCATCCTTCTGGCCTGCGGGCTTTTCCTCTGGCTGCAAAAGGATGTCCGTCTGGGCGCTTCTGTCAGCTTTGTGGTCACCTGTGCCCTCATCGCCTTCCTCTTCCCCCGTCAGGTGGGTGTGAACGGCGTGGACATCGCCCTGCGCCTGCAGTGTGTGCGGGATGAGCTGCTGACCGGTGCCATGCTGTTCAGCGCGGTGTTCCTGCTCAACGAGCCCTACACCTGCGCCCATCACCATCTGGGCCGCATCCTGTACGGTGTGCTGGTGGGTGCGATCACCATGGGCTTCCGGTATTACGGCGTGTACGAGACGGGTGTCTGCTTTGCTCTGCTCACGGTCAACAGCATTTCCGGCTGGATGGACCGCACCGAGAGCCGCCTGTACCAGCTGATGCACCGCCCTGCGGCCGGAAAGGAGGGCGCTGAATGAAACGCTCCATTGCAGAACTGATCACCCGTGATCCTGAAAAGTTCGCCCACCATGACCGGGTGTTCAAAAATAACCCCGTTGTCATGCAGGGTATGGGTCTGGCTCCGCTGGTGGTGCTTGCCACCACGGGCAAAAATGCTTTGATGCTGGCCGTGGCTGTGGCCCTGCTGCTCACGCCTTCCCGGATGCTGGCCTGCCTGGTCAGCCGCCTGTTCCCCCTGCGGGATGAGCAGCCTGCCCCGGAAGAACTGGAGAAAAAGCTGCTGCCCCGGGCGCTGGTGTACAGCGGCAGTGCGGCGGTGGTCTACCTTGCTGCTTATCCCATCCTGAACGCCGTGTTCGGCACTGACCTGCTGATGCTGGGCATCTACCTGCCCATGCTGGTGGTGGAGCCCCTGCTGACCTACCGCTTTGGCCGCGTGCAGGAATCCATGCGCAAGGCTGTCTCCAAGGGCCTGCGCATCACGGTGGGCTACGCGCTCATCCTGTTCATCGTGGGCTGCCTGCGGGAGTGGCTGGCGCTGGGCAGTGTGTTTGGAATCCAGTTCAGCCGCTCTGTCCTGCCCATGGCATCCATGCCGGCAGGCGGCTTCATCGTGCTGGGCGTGGTGTGTGCCGTCTGGCGCGCGCTGGCCCGCAAACACAAGGAATACCTGAAAACTGAGGCGCGCGGCACTCTGGCTGCGCACCCCCGGAAGGAGGTGCAGGATCAGTGAGTGCTGTGATGAATGCCATCGGTGTGGCCTTTGCCTACGCCGTGCTGGCCCTGTTTGCCCAGAACGCCATCTTTACCCGTGGTCTGGGCGTGTCGCGCCTGATCCAGCTGGTGGGTGACGAGCGCACCAGCAGCTGGTGGTTTGCCCTGCTGCTCTGTGTTACCCAGACGCTGGTGGCTCCGCTGGCGTATTTTGCGGGCAGCCAGATCGTGGATCTGCCCTACCGTGCCCCGCTCCGCCCGCTGCTCTACCTGGCCTGTGTGGCGGTGGTCTGCATCTTTGAGCACGCCATCCTGCGGGCAGTCAAAGGCCCCCGCAGCGGTCTGCTCATCCGAATCCTGCCCATTGCCGCCGTGAACAGCGGCGTGCTGGGCACCGCGCTGGTGGAGCGCACCCAGAGCTTTACGCTGGCGCAGTCCATCGGCTTTGGCCTGGGCAGCGGCCTGGGCTACCTGCTGGCTGTGATGCTGGTGACCGAGGCGGGCAACCGCCTGCGCAGCAAGGCCATCCCCGAAGCATTCCGCGGCCTGCCCATCACCCTGATCTATATCGGTGTGCTGGCGCTGGCCATCTACGGCTTTACCGGCCATTCCGTGATCCTGTAAGTTGACCCCAAGGAGGGTGGTTGATTATGGCAAGATATCCCAAACGCCAGAAGGTCAAGCGCTACCGGCGCAGCTTTTACACCCGCGAGATGCGGCTGAAAAAGGGCATCGGCATTGCGGTGCTGGTGGTGGCTGTGCTGGCAGCGGCCTGGGTGGCCGCGCCCCATGTGCTGGACTGGGCCACCCACACCTGGTATACCGTGGTGCGGGATCGTGACCTTTCCGCATCCAGTGCCGTCAGCGAGAGTGCATCCTCCGGGGCACAGAGCACCGCTGCCAGCGAACCGGCAGCTTCCTCGGTGCCGGAAAAGGAGCCGGAGCCCGAGGTCAAGGGCACTGATATTGTGACGGGCCTGTGGGCAGAGGTGGATGTGACCACCCTGACCGACGAGGCCGCCATCCGCTCCGCCGCCCGGCAGCTCAAGGCACAGGGCATGACCTATGCCATCCTGACCCTGAAGGACACCGCCGGGCAGGTGTATTACGCCTCCCAGACGGCGGTGGGTGCCGCCAATGCAGTCCCCACGCAGGTCGAGCTGACGAGTGTGGCATCCATCTTCAAGGAGGAGGGGCTGGTGCCGGTGGCCGCGCTGAATGCCTTCCGTGACCCTGCCGGTGCCCGGGCCGACCGTGCTCTGGCCATCCGGTATCAGGGGCAGGAGTACCTTTGGCTGGACAACAAGGCTTCCGCCGGAGGCAACCCCTGGCTGAACCCCTACGCCGCGGAGACCGTGCAGTATATCGGTGATCTGATCGCTGAGGTACACGCCGCCGGGTTTGATCAGGTGCTGCTGGAAAATGTCCGGTTCCCCTCGTCCACCAGCGCCAAGCAGGATTATGGCACCACCAACGGTGTGGATCGTGCCGGGCAGCTGGCTGCGGATATCGCCGCCTGGCAGGCCCGCTTCGGAGATACGGTGACGCTCTGGTACGGTTATTCGCTGGCCGAGGTGACCGGTTCCTCCAGCCAGCTGGGAGCCCCTGCGGCCCAGCTGGGCGTGAAGAACCTGCTGGTGAAGATCCCGTCCTCCTCTACGCTGGATGCAGCGGCCCGGGAGGAGCTGACCCTCTCCCTGACCGAGGCAGGTGTGGAGCATGTGGTCATCCGGGACGATGCCGCCAGCTATTTTGAGTGATCCCTGCGTTTTTGTGAGAGGGAGGAAAGTATTATGAACAAAACACCCTGTTTTTCCCCGGCGCACATCCTGCTGCCGTCGGAACAGATCCCGGTGGGGCAGTGGGGCTGTGTGGCCTGCGATCAGTTCACCAGTGACCGCTCCTATTGGGAAAAGGCTGCGCAGGCCGCCGCAGGCGGCCCCAGCACACTGGACCTGATCCTGCCGGAGGTCTATCTGGAAGAGGATGACGTGGATGCAAGGATCAGCGCCATCCATGCGGCCATGGACGATTACACCCGGAACGTGCTGACCCGCGCGGTGGACGGCTTCATTTATGTGGAGCGCACCGAGCAGAGCGGCCGGGTGCGGCAGGGCCTTGTGGGCAGGATCGACCTGGAGGCATACAGCTATGCCGAGGGCGCGGTGCCTGCCATCCGCCCCAGTGAGCACACCGTGGAAAGCCGCATCCCGCCCCGCATGGCCGTGCGCCGGGGGGCAAGGCTGGAAACGCCCCATATTATGATGCTGGCCGATGACCCCGGCTGCACCCTCATCGAGCCCATCGGCGAGAAAAAGGAGCAGCTGCGCAAGGTCTACGAGGGCGACCTGATGCTGAACGGCGGCCACATTGCCGGCTGGGCAGTGGAAGATCCCGCCCTGCTGGCACAGATCGACAACGCCCTGAACGCTCTGGGCAGCCAGGAGGCCTTTGATGCCCGGTACCCCCAGGCAAAGGGCGGCGCGCCCCTGACGCTGGCCGTGGGCGACGGCAACCATTCGCTGGCTTCCGCCAAGGCCTGCTGGGAGGAGCTGAAAAAGACCCTGACCCCGGAGCAGCAGCTGACCCACCCGGCCCGCTGGTGCCTGGCTGAGGTCTGCAATGTCCACTCTCCGGCCATTGAGATCGAGCCCATCCACCGTGTCCTTTTCAATGTGGACTGCGGTGCCGTGCTGCTGGCCCTCATCGCGTGGAGCGATTCCCATGCGGCAGACATCTGCTTCGGCGATGCAAAACAGCAGTCCTTTACGCTGGCAGGCCCCCATGTGGCCAATGTGCTCAGCTTTGAACATCCCGTTGCCCCGCTGACCGTGGGCACCATTGACGCATTCATTGAGTATTTCATGGCCCGCCACATCGAGGCCCGGGTGGATTATGTCCACGATGAGCCCGCTGTCCGCGCCCTGTGCAGGCAGGGGGGTGTGGCTTTCCTGATGCCGCCCTTTGAGAAAAGCGATCTGTTCAAGGGCATCGTTATGGGCGGTGTGCTGCCCCGCAAGACCTTCAGCATGGGGCACGCAGAGGAAAAGCGCTATTATATGGAATGCAGAAACATTTTAGGTGAAGAATGACATTTAACGAACTGAATCTTTCCGCGCCTGTGCTGCGTGCTGTGGCACAGGCGGGCTATGAATCCCCCTCGCCCATTCAGGCGGCGGCCATTCCGCCGGTGCTGGCCGGGAGGGACTTGATGGGCTGCGCCCAGACGGGTACTGGCAAGACGGCTGCCTTTGCGCTGCCCATGCTCGACCGCCTGACTGCCAGCGCACCCCGCAAAAAGGGTGCCATCCGCGCCCTGATCCTGACTCCTACCCGGGAGCTGGCTTTGCAGATCGGCGAGAGCTTTGAAGCCTACGGCAGGTATCTGACCCTGCGCAGCACCGTCATCTTTGGTGGTGTGGGTCAGGCTCCGCAGGTCGCGGCCCTGAAAAAGGGCGTGGACATCCTCATTGCCTGCCCGGGCCGCTTGAACGACCTGGTGGGGCAGGGGCTGCTGGACCTCTCCAGCATTGAGATCTTTGTTCTGGACGAAGCCGACCGGATGCTGGATATGGGCTTTGTCCACGACGTGAAAAAGGTGATCGCCAAGCTGCCCAGGCAGCGCCAGAACCTGATGTTCAGCGCCACCATGCCCAAGGAGATCGAGCAGCTGGCCGCAGGCATCCTGCATGACCCGGCCTTTGTCAAGGTGGACCCGGTGTCCAGCACGGTGGACCGCATCCAGCAGAGCCTGTATTTTGTGGAGAAGGGCAACAAGAAGTTCCTGCTGCCCTGGCTCATCAAAAACCTGAAGCCTGAGGTGGTGAACGCGCTGGTGTTCAGCCGCACCAAGCACGGAGCCGATAAAATTGCAAAAGACCTGAACAAGCAGGGCATCCCCGCTGCCGCCATCCACGGCAACAAGAGCCAGACCGCCCGCGTGACGGCGCTGGAGGATTTCAAGGCGGGCAAGACCCGGGTGCTGGTGGCGACCGATATCGCCGCCCGCGGCATTGACATCAGCGAGCTGTCTCATGTGTTCAACTACGACCTGCCCGAGGTGCCCGAGACCTACGTCCACCGCATTGGCCGCACAGCCCGTGCCGGTGCCGACGGCACTGCCATCAGCTTCTGCGCCCCGGAGGAAAAGGAATATCTGGCCGGGATCGAAAAGCTGAACCGCCGCCAGATCCCGGTGGTCTCCGGCCATCCCTGGGACGGTGTGCCTGCCCCTGTCAAGGCTGCGCCCCCGGTGCGGGGCAAAAAGCCCAAGGCGGAAGCGGAGCAGCCCGTGAAGGCAGAGCAGCCCGCCAAAGCAGAAAAGGCAGCCAAGGCCGAAAAGCCCGCTGCCCCCAAGAAGGAAAAAGCGGCTGCAAAACAGCCCGGCCCCAAGAATACCGAACCGAAAGAAGGAACATCCATGGAGGAAAACCAGAAGCGCACTTCCGGCGGCCGCAGTGAGAACCGCCGCTCCAATAACAGCCGCACCCGCCGCGAGGGCAATGCCCCGCAGCCGGCCAACCGCGGCAGCAACGCCCAGCCCAAATTCGACCCCCACTTTGTGAGCGCCCCGGAGGCTACTCCTCTGCGCCCGGTCAAAAAGGCTCCGGCTGCGCAGCCTGCCGCAAAGCAGACTGCTCCGGCCCAGAACGGCCAGCGTCAGCGCGGCGGTCAGCCTGCCCGTGCCGAACAGCACACCGACCGCAATGATCCGCGCACCGAGCAGCGGGCAGAACGGAACAGCCGCAATGCCCGCCCGGCCCAGAACAGCCAGAGCCAGCAGGGCAGCCGCAATAACCGCAATGCAGTGCAGAGCAGCCGCCCGGTCCGCCCCGCCAAGAGCGAGGCACCCCGTAGCCGCGGCCGGAACGCCGCCCCTGCACGGGACGAGGATCCGGGCCTGATGCTGATCAGCCGCCGCCCGCCCCAGCAGAAGTTCACCAACTTTGAAGAGTATATGACCGCCCACGGCGGTGCCACCGCACCCATTGAGGATCACACCGATGAAACCTGAGCCATTTGCCCCCTGGCAGTGCCCGCTCTGCGGCGAACCCCTGACCGGGGACACTGCTCTGAAATGCGGCAGGAACCACAGCTTTGACCGGGCAAAAGAGGGGTACTGGCACTTGCTGCCGGTGCAGAGTATGCGCACCAAGGCCCCGGGCGACAGCAAAGAGATGGTCGCCGCCCGCCGTGCCTTCCTGAACGCCGGGTATTACGGCATCTTCGGTCGGGCACTGGGGGAACTGTGCCTTGCATACGGCGCTGCCGCCGGGGCAGATGTGCCGCTCCACCTGCTGGATGCGGGCTGCGGCGAAGGCTGGTACGACCGCTGCATTGCACAGGCCTTTGCACAGGCCGGCCGACCGGTGCAGCTGGCGGGTTTTGATATCGCAAAGCCTGCGGTGCGTCTGGCCGCAAAGGCACTGCCTGCTGCAAAATACGCGGTGGCATCCAGCTTTGCCCAGCCTATCCGCACCGGATGGGCCGACCTGCTGCTCAACTGCTTCTCGCCCTTTGCGCAGGAAGAGTTCCGGCGTGTGCTGCGCCCGGGCGGACGGATGATCTATGTTGTGCCCGGTGCAGAGCACCTCTACCAGATGAAGGCTGTCCTCTACGACACGCCCTATAAAAATCCGGTGCAGGAGGTGGCCTATGAGGGCTTCCGCCCCATTGGGGAACGGGAAGTTTCGGGCCGCATCACGGTGCCTGCCGGGCAGCTGGAGGCGCTGTTTGCCATGACCCCCTATTACTGGAAAACGCCACGGGATGGCGCGGCCCGCCTGGCCGCCCTGCCCGAGCTGACCACGGACATCGCATTCCGCTTCCTTGTGTTTGAAAAAGAGTGATCGAAAAGCCCCCGGCCTGTGAGGATACAGGCCGGGGGCTTTTTGCGTGCAGAAAACAGGGTCACATCGCGATCCAGCCCAGTGCGTTGGCGACCGAGCTGGCCAGGATGATAGCCGCGAAGATGGGGCAGAGATACCGGAGCATAAAGTTGAACACCGGTTTGCGGCGGAAGGGCTGACCTTCCCGTGTGACCTCTTCCTCGATCTTTTCCACACCGACGATCCGGGAGACCAGCAGGCAGGTGGCAATGGCCGCAATGGGCATCATCACCGAGTTGGTCAGGAAGTCGAAGAAATCAAGGAACTGCATCCCGAACACGGTCACGCTGGCAAGGGGGCCGTAGCCCAGCGCGGAAAGGCTGCCCAGTGTGATCATAATGCAGCCGATGAGGATGGTGGAGCGGGTGCGGTCCCAGCCCAGCTCATCCTCAAAGGTAGAAACAGCACTCTCGGTCAGGGCAATGGAGCTGGTGAGGGCCGCGAACAGCACCAGCACAAAGAAGAGCACGCCTATGGCAGTGCCCATGCCCATGCTGGCAAAGACCTTGGGGATGGTAATGAACATCAGGGCCGGGCCCGCCTGCAGGGTGTCAGGGTCGCCGCCCGAAAAAGCGAAAACGGCGGGAATGATCATCAGGCCCGCCATGATGGCAATGGCGGTGTCGAAGATCTCCACGTTTTCCGTGGACTGCTCAATGGACACGTTCTTTTTCATGTAGGAGCCAAAGGTCACCAGGATGCCCATGGCAATGGAGAGGGAGTAGAACATCTGCCCCATGGCGGAAACCACCGTCATCCACGAGAAGTTGGCCGGGTTGGGCACCAGAAAATACTTTACGCCTGCCAGTGCGCCGGGCCGTGTGACCGAGTAGACGGCAATGACCACCGAGAGCACCACCAGCACCGGCATCATCACCTTGGAAACGCGCTCCACGCCGTTGCGCAC
>OGGI01002088.1_pt1 | contig 12313 bp, 3 predicted proteins | sample 1571051 | NCBI WGS metagenome assembly OGGI01 (sample SAMEA2582075, study PRJEB24529) | metagenome | biome: Human gut stool | place: China | collected 2011 | reverse complement strand
ATTGAGACTACAGCTAAAAAAGGTATTTATAAACTCTCTTTCTGGGGTAAGTCTGCAGATGGTGGTAAAGCAAAAGTCTTTATTCGTTTGACTGACGCTGGTGGTAAGGATGTACAGAAATTCTTTATTAAGGAAACCGGAAAACCGTCTGATCCTGCATCAAAATGGTATGGCTCTTATTTTAACACGTCTTTAACTACCGAATGGGCAGAATATTCTGTAGAATTTGACCTTACGAAGACAATTACCAGCATGTATAGTGTACCGTTAAGTGATGCAAAAGATGCTGATGAAATTGATTTAACTAATTTCAGTATTTGTTTCCAGGGAGATGTTGCAGATAAAACTATCTTGATAGATAATGTATCATTTATCCTTGTGAAGGATTTATCGGATCCTGAGGAACCCGATCAACCGGGAGAGAATTTGGTAAAAGATTCAGGTTTTGAATCAAATCCGGATTTGACCTTACAATTGGAAGAACCGAAGGTTCTCGGGCAATGGGTTGCTTATAAAGATCAACAGTACGAAACCAAACCAGTTACTATTACTGTAAGTGACGATGCAACTCAGGGAAAAGTAGTAGCTATCACGGGACAAACATTCTCCTGGTATACAACAGTATTATCTCAACGTATTGAAGGAACTATTCCTCAAGGTATTTATCGTTTCTCCTTCTTGGGTCGTTCAGATGATGGTGGGCAATTGAGAATCTATACACGTACGACGGATGCTGATAATAGTAATACGAACAATTTCTTTATAAAAGAAACTGGAAAACCAAGTGATCCGACACAAAAATGGTACGGATGTTGGCAGAACTTTACTTTAACTAGTACGTGGAAAGAGTATTATGTTGACTTTAACCTATCAAAAACAGCTAATAGTATGTATCAGTGGACCTTTGATCAGGGTATTGTTAAAAATGCTACAGACGTTGATTTAACTAACATGAATATTTGTTTCTTAGGTAACAAAGAAAATGCAACGGTTTATATTGATAATGTGAGCTTTACTAAGATAGCTGATATTGATGAAGAAGATCAGAAATTGATTATCCAGTATGATTTTGAAGAAGCAACAGTACCTTCAGAGTGGAAAGCTACCGGTAGTGAACTTAGTCTGACTAAAGAACATTTCAAGAAGGGAGTACAAGCTTTGTGCTGGAATGCTGCTGATAAAGCAACATTAGAACTTCCGTTCAGTAAGAATTTGGCTGTAAGTCCTCAGAATGCTGCATTCTTCAATATTTATAGTACGAGTGCTAATAATGATACTATTTACACAGAATTCTTGGATGCTAATGATAAGGTTGTTAAGAAAGCTACTATTCTGGTAAATTTCAAAGGCTGGCGTGAGTTCAGTCGTGCATATGATGAATATGCTAATAAGGCGAATGCAAGTGTGAAGAAAGTACGTTTTATCTATGCTGCTAAGGAAGGTAACGGACAAAAGATTCTTCTTGATAATGTAGACTTTAATGCTGTTGTTGATAGTAAACGCCAGTATCCCGATATGATGGTATTGGATACTGAATATCTGAATGCAGACAATTCTCGCTTATTGAAAGTATACAACTTCGGTGCGGATGTAGTTCCAGGAACAGCAACAGAGGCAGAGATTGCAGATTTGAATACATTGAAACCTCAATTTGCGAGAACACCTGTAGGAAATACTGGTAAAATCAGAGAATTGCTTAGTAAAGTGTCTGCGATGAATATTGTAAGAAACAGCGATGGTACTGTATCAGGTAATGTAATGCCAACTCCTAAGGAACTGACTTTGGATTATTTGAAAGAGTTATCTTCTGATATTGAGATTATGGCAGCATCTGTCAATAACCAGCAAGTGAAGACGGCATTCAATAATCTGGTTGATCTGATCATTGATCAAGGTATTTTGTATAATTTTAGTGGACTCACTTATAGTGATTATACGAATGTGAAGGGCATTCCGGCTGGATTCCTCAATGCTATGAATGCTTATACAGATGAACAAAGAACCGAAATTGTGAAAGGTGTAAAATGGATGATAGAATTTAATTTGGCTTATGCTCCTCTGGAATATATCCTGTCACAATTTAGTTCGGACTACATTTATAACTTCTTGCCTAATCTGTATACATGTGCAGTCAATGCTGCTGATCAGAATGAGGCTGTAGAAAATCTGAAAGGCCTGACTCAATTGTTGGAGAATGCAAGTGAGTATGCTCCAGGTAGTAATGATATCCTTAAACCGGACGGTACAGGGTTCCACCATAATACGCAGTATAATAATTATATGTATGCATATAATACTTGGGTAGAATATATCAGCTATTTGAAAGGTACAAGTTTCCGTATTAACAAAGATGCCTATGAACGTATCAAAAAAGCGGTAGTAACATTGTATATGATGTCTACTAAATCAGAAAATGATATCCATCTTTTTGCTAATAGCATGGCAGGACGTCATCCATTGATAGGTGGTACTGAAATCACATTCAAAAAAGACTTATTTAAGAAGCTGATCGAAACAGGTGGTGATATCCTTGGTACAGGTATTGATGCTGAACTGGCTGCTCAATACAATTACTTCTTTATGGAAGATTTCTATACAGGAGTCAATAAAGCTGATGTAGACGGATTCTATCAGTTCAATTATAGTCCTGCCGGTATCTATCGTCAGAATAATTGGGTAGCTACGATGCGTTGTCCGACTACTAAGTTCTGGGGAGGTGAGGTTTATAGTAAAACGAACCGTTTTGGACGTTATCAGGCACACGGAACTCTTGAAGTGATGTATGATGGTGCAATGGAGAACTCCGGTTTCCCGAAAAAGAATGCAAGCCTTGGTACTAAAGTGACTGGTGGATGGGATTGGAATGTAGAAGCAGGTGCAACCACTGTACATTATACTTCCTGGAAAGAAATGATGCCTAACAAGAATGTGACTGATCGTTTTGATCAATATTCAAAAACAACCAACTTTGCCGGTGCTTTAGCATGGAAAGATTGTGGTATGTTTGGTGCTGAATTTGATCAGGATGATTCATGGGGTAGTCTACGTTTTACACCAACAAACCTGACATTTAAGAAATCGGTATATGCATTTGATGGAATGTTGATCAGTTTGGGTAGCAATATCTCTGCATCCGGAGCTTATGGTGACGACATGATTACTGCAACTAATTTATTCCAGGGTATTGACTCTGAAGTAAGTGGTGATCTGGTAGTAAACGGTGAAACAATGGCAGCTGGTGCGGAAGCTAAAACAAATGATTCGTCAGCAGATTTATGGATGGTTACACCACAAGGTACCGGATATTTTGTACCCAAAGGCAATGATCCGATTATCATTAAGCATGGTGAACAAAGTTCTCCGAATGAAACCGGTGATAATGTAGATGATCCTGTGACTGTAACTGCTGCCAAAGCATATATTAATCATGGTGTAAAAACTTCTGGTAAAGAATATGTCTTTGTAGCTGTTCCGGCAACGAATGTAACTGATATGGCAGAACTGGCAGCTAAGATGGCTAACAAGGGAGGTGAAATTTTTGAGATAAAAGCTCAGAATGAAAAACTTCACGCGCTGGCTTACAAACCTGCCAAAGTTACAGCTTATTCTATCTTTACAGCTGTAGACGGTTTGAACTTCGGTCGTCTGAAATCTACTGCTTCAGAAATGCTGTTGATGGAGAAACCCGGTGTTAATGATAAGATGCTTTCATTGGCTATTTCTAATCCTAACTTACGTCCGCAAGCGGATAATGTTTACGGTTGGGTAGCTACTCCTACACAAACCAGCATTGTTTTGGATGGAGAGTGGGTTCTGAATGGTGATGCAATCGACGGTGTTACTATCACTCCACAAAGTGATAAAACTACAAAGATTGATCTTACTCTTACTGAGGGAGAACCTGTATATATTGACTTAGTTGATAAAGACGCTGTAGGCATAACCACAGTAGATCAGTCAGAACAGGCACACGTTTATACAGCCGGACACGACGTATTTGTTGTAAATGCTGTGGGAACAGCTATGGTATATGATGTTGCCGGACAGGTTATTAAATCTGTTGACGTAGACGGATCGGCACGTTTCACTCTTGATCAGCAAGGATGTTATATTGTGAAGATCAGTGATAAAACAGTGAAGGTTGTAATTAGATAACCTTTCGATTTCGTAATTTTTCTAACCTTTGATTGGAACACCGGCTCGAAAGGGTCGGTGTTTTTCTTTAATTGATTTCTTTTTTGAAAAAAAATATTAAACAAATAAATCTATAACAGAGAATATTATTTTAAATACTATTTCCCTCTTTATATAGGTCTATATGTAATTTCTTTTGAAAATATTCATAATAAAATTTGCTTTTATCTATTTCATCTGTTAGTTTTGTAGAAACCTTTTTTCTAAAATATAAGTTATTATGGGAAAAACATTATTTATAAGGATAGGTAAATTGCTTTTTATTCTCATTACTGTTTGGTGTTGTGGCATTACTAATTGTTTGTTTGGACAAGTTACCACGCAAAATTATGTACGTACACGTACTATGCTGAATGAGGCGGGGGATAAGTATGTTGATCAGATACAATATGTAGATGGATTTGGACGCCCTTTTCTTCAGGTAAATAAGGCAGATAACATCATAGCTACACTACAAGAATATGATAGTGCCGGGCGTGAGGGAAAGTCATGGTTGCCACTACCTATAAGCAGCGATTATATGGAGCCTACTGCTATTAAAGCGCAACTTTCAGGATATTACGAAAATGATTCACGTCCTTATAGCGAACCTCTTTATGAATCTTCCCCTTTAAATAGGGTGGTAGCTCAGTATGGTGTGGGTGATGCGTAGAGAGAGCATCCTGTTAGAATAGACTATTTGGTGAATCAAGAAAATGGAGTATTATCTTGCAAATATTACAAAGTCAATAGTAGTGGTAATTTGGAAATTGAAGGCAACTATAGGCCGGCTTCTTTATATGTAACAATGCAAACTGATGAAGATGGAAATGTATCATATGTTTTTACTGATATGCGAGGAAAACAAATATTGACTCGGCAACTGTCAGATAACATTTCTCATGATACTTATTATATATATGATGATTTGGATAACCTACGTTTTGTCCTTTCGCCTATGTACCAGCAAAAAGCGGATATTGACTTATATGCTTATCAATACCGTTATGACGATCGTGGTCGTTGCATTTGGAAAAAAATCCCAGGATGTGGCCCTGTTATATATGTTTACGATAAGGCAGATCGATTGGTTTTTTCTCAAGATAGCCTGCAACGTGCGCAGGATACTCCAAAATGGGACTTTTATGTCTATGATAAACTTGGGCGTACACTTTTATATGGTATATGTTCAAATAACAATATTGATGAAGCGAGAGATGATATTATCACTGGAGTGTTTTCCAATACAACTAATACTATTGGGAATAGCGGATATAATAGTAACTTCAGTCTAATATCTCCTTCGGTTAGGAAAGTATATTATTATGATAATTATGATTTTCTTGAATTGCCAAGTTTTACTGATAGAAGCAGATTTCCATTACCTACAGTCAAGGCTACCGGACTCCTTACGGGAGAAAATGTTTGGCAGGCTATGGCATATTATTATGATTCAAAAGGTCAATTAATTCAATCCTCAGGTTCTGAAATTAGTGAAACAACAGATTACTCTTTTACTGGACAGCCTTTAAAAGTAGAACGAGTTTATCATATAAGACTTCCTATGAGAATTCTTAATCCCCACGAAATTTATATGTATCATTACGATGGGCAAGATCGGGTACATAAAATCGAACATCAGATAATAGCTGAGAATCAAACAAGTGATAGTCCTGTTATTACGCTTGCTGAAAACTTATATGATGATATAGGGCGATTGCAAATGAAAAAGTTACATAATGGAGCAATTTCTATAAACTATTCCTACAATATTCGTAACTGGATAAGTGACATCACAAATAAGCATTTTAAAGAGCATTTGTATTATAATACAGGTCCTTCGAAGGCGTGCTACAATGGCAACATAAGTGCTTTTGATTGGGAAGTTTCTAATAGTTCAACTTTACGTAATTACAAATTGAGTTATGATGGTTTAAATCGGATGACTTCTGCCATATATAGTGAAGGTGTCGCTTATAATATAAATGAAAATCATTTTAGTGAATTGATTGATGAATATGATTTAAATGGAAACATCAAGCGTCTACGCCGTTACGGGAAATCAAATGCCACATCGTATGGGTTGATAGATAATTTAACATTAGAATATAATGGTAATCAATTGAAATATGTAGATGATGCAGCCACAGATCCGTTGCGTTATGGTGTATCTAACTTCGTAAATGATTCCGATAGAGAAATAGAATATGTATATGATGGGAATGGAAATTTAATTCAAGACTATAATAAGGGTATTGCTCTTATCCAATATAATTATCTGAATCAACCTACGTTTATCCATTTTAAAAATGGACACAGTATTGATTATTCATATGGTAATGATGGCTCTAAAAGAAAAGCGTATTATGCTACTGCGAGAGCTGGGGTAGTTATACCTATGGGAGGGCGTATCACTGTTGAAGATGGGGTGGAAGAGAAAGGACTATATCCATCTGAGGTGTTAGAAGAAACTTGGAACGAATACTGCCAAAATCTAGTCCATTTTGGAACTGACTATATGCTACTACTTCCGGAAGGTTATGTAACTTTTGAGAATCGATTTAAATATACATATCATTATTATTTGAGGGATCATTTGGGCAATAATCGTGTGGTGGTAAAGCAAGATGGAGAAACAATAAAGCAGATTAACCACTATTATCCTTTCGGAGGTTCATTTGGGGAAGAAACTGTTATAAGTAATCAGCCTTATAAGTTTGGAGGGAAGGAACTTGATAAGATGCATGGGTTAGATTGGCATGATTTTGGAGCAAGATATCAACGTAATGATGTTCCCAGTTGGATTGGTGTAGACCCTTTATGTGAGAAATATTATTCAATTTCTCCTTATGCATATTGTATGAATAATCCGATACGGTTTATAGATCCGGATGGCCGCGATATTTCTTTTTCTTATGAATGGGAGAAGGATGAAGATGGGAAGTATGTAATAAACAAGGATGGTGGTCGTAATTTGATAGGGGTAATTATGAATGTTACCGGTAAAGTAATAAATGTGTCATCCAATTCAGGAATTAATATGGTTAATGCAACTAAAAGAATTTCTTCTCAAATAGAATCTTCTTTTAATGGACAAGATGATAATGGTATTACTTTTTCAACTAATGTAGATTTATCTATAGCAAATTCAATGGATGATGTTGCAGAAAGCGATCATTTGTTTGCTTTAGCTGATATAGACTCTCCTTTGGGCGAAACTGTGCAAGGTGTAGCTAATGTTTCCGGAGGGAAAGTTGCATTTATTAATGCCGATTATTTTACTGGGTTCTTGGATACCAGCATCGGTAATGTAGGACCAGGAACCGCAGCTCATGAATTTGGGCATTTGGCTGGTCTAAAGCATACCTCTGGATTGATGAAGGAAAATCCTGGAGGAATTTTGTGGATGAGAAGTACTAAAATGAATAATGAACAATTACAATCGATATATAGTAGTTATAGAAAAGGTCTTTTAAATCAAGGAAACAATTGGGAATATGTTAGATATAGTAGTCCTTCAGCAGGAGGCGCAATAAGGAAGAAAAAGCCTAATAGAGGGTTGGGAGCTGCCCGTTTATATGTTATATATTAATAATACGAATCAGTATTTGATTCCTTAGTTAAAAATTAGAGTAATTAATGCGATGGCAATTTTTCCCATCGTATGTATCAGAAGTCCAGATGTAGATCTGACTTTCATCGCTCTTTGAATATTTGTTTTTTCATTCAACCAGTTGAATAATGATTCAATGGGTTGTCTGACTTTTGAGACTGCCGTTGAAAACAAGTCTCTTGCCGCTTTCTCCCTTTTTGTTATTTCAGGTGATTCTCCTTTGATAGCTTTTACAGGAGTAAATAGCTCGAGTTTTTTGGATTCTTTCGTCTCTTTATAGAATGGCATATCCGAATATATTTTATCGGCATATATTTCTCTATTGTTCAGATTTCCCACACATTCTCTTTTGAATACAGTGGAGTCATTTTCATCAGCAGCGGAAAGTATGAGCATTTCAGGAAAAGGTATAGTTCCTTTTCTACGGAAAGCCACTGCATGGAGTTTTAGTCCGAAATAATACATGTTCTTTGTCGAACAATATCCTTTGGAAGTAATCTCAGTGGCGACCTTTCCTACTTTGTTCTTTCCTGCGCAAGTAATGATAGGCATCGAGTCAACTAATGATTTCATACTGTCACAATCTTGAGGTTTGAATGAATGGATTAACTGCCTGACGAGTTCGCTGATTGCTTCCGGCATCAAATTCAATCTATAATTGAATGTTTGGTAAGAAGGCAAGTCAGGGAACCATGAAAGCAGGTATTCTTTGGTAAAGGTATGTATGTCTTTGATTTTAAAGTATTGCTGATAAGCTCCGCAGAACAGATATACAGTAAGCAGTTCCTGATCGGTAAAGATTGGATGATTGTTATTACTGAACCTCTGGCAGTAGAACTTGAGTGAAGACTCGTAAACATCGCAGATATACATATATATTTTTATAAGTTTTAATTCTTTCTCCTTGGGAATCATAATTAGAACAATGAGTGGTTTTATTCTTCTAATATACTGATTTTCAAGGAGATTAGAAAACCAATTAATGAGATAATTAACTGAATAATAACATTTTAACAAGCGAAAAAGGTAGATGATTATCAACTGCTGATTCGCATTATTAATTAAAATTTAGTGTAACATGAGAAAAAAGAACTACTACTTTTTGCTAATGTTTGTCATGATGAACATTATGGCAGTGGCTACATCTACCGTAAAGGCGGAGGCGTGGGATGGTTCGTGGAGAACTATCAAATTTGAATCCGGGGAGGATGAGATAAATTTAGAGTTTACAGCTCCTGAAGCTAAAACTTATACTTTTAAGAGCAATACCCAAGAGTTTGGGATAAAAATTAAAGCTGTATGTGGAGATGTGACCGAGTGGTCTGATGCACTTTATGATTGGTTTGGTGCAACAGTCAGCATTGGGGCTAAAGCTAATGAAGTTATTAAGTTGACAGTTGTAACTGATGGAGAAGAATTTTTCCCTGTAATAGTGCCAATGGAATTGGTTAAAGACAGTGGGGATGATACTGCCTGGGATGGTACAAAGAAAGATATTACTATTACCGGAGCTGATGACGCAATAACTTTAACATTTACTCCTACTGAATCAAAACAATATACTTTTAAGTGTGATACAAAAAGTTATGCAGTAAAAATAAAGGCTACTTGGGAAGGACAGAGTTCTGCAGCATGGTCTGAGGGACTTTTCGATTGGGCTGGCGCAACGTTAACAGTAGATGCTGTTAAAGACCGGGTTATTACATTAACAATAACCGCAGCAGATGAAGAGTCATATCCTGTAACTTTCCCGCTTGAACTGAGTGATGGTAGCGGTGATGATGATACTCCCGCTGGGCCTTGGGATGGAACTACTATGGCTATTACTTTAAACGATGCTAATACTTCTAAAACATTCAGTTATACAGCTACTCAAAATGAAATGTTCTATCTCTTTTCTAAAGCTGAGGCTTATGATGTGAAATTTGCAGGTGGAGTAGTTGGAGAGCCTGATCTTGTATTAGAGTGGGAGGCTTATGATAATCTGGTCGGTGGCTATTCGGCCATAAAGCTGATGGAAGGCGATGTTCTGAAATTTACTGTGACTTCTACCGAGTTCTTGGAAGGACAAGGTGCAGATTTTCCTCGTAAATTTTCAATTAGTAGTTTAGTTGTACCGGTATCAGGCTTCTTCCTGCCGGGATCAACTTTTGAGAATGCAGTCGGCTTGCAACCGGATGTAGAGACAATTATTCCTGTAAACGAGAATACTAATGTAGATGAATTTCCTGATTTTGCAAGTTATTCGGAATTGTCCTGGTTGCAATTTACAGCACCGATTACAGGGCTTGCCAATATAGATATTGAGCAGTATGTACTGTTTGTATATGAAGGAGAAGATAAAATTGGAGCTTTAGATTATAAACCGATGATGGTTGTACAGGATGAAAATAATAATAGCCATAAATTTGCAGTAAAAGCCAATACTACTTATTATGTAGTAACTACTAATAATCGTCCAACAAAGGCAACTTTGAAGCTTACGGAAGTTGAAGAAGGTAATGATTGTATCGTACCTATTCATATCAATTCTACGACTTCAGCTCTTTCTGTGAAAGCAGGGGCTACCTGGTATAACTATACTATAACCAAGAGTGAAGATAGTGCACTTAATCTGTTGGAATTGGCTTCTAATAAGGGGTGGACAGGAACAATCAGCTATTATGTGGATTGTTCAGATGCCGAGCCTGTGGTAAATGAAGTGGCAGCTGGTGCTAAATCATACTTTGAAATGGAGACTACCAGAACTAATTATCTTATCTGTGTAAACAGTGCTAATGCTGTTGAGGATGCTATTAAGTTAGTGCAGCGTGATCCCAAACCAGGTGAGGCGAAAGTCAATCCGTTAAATGCTAAATTAGGTGATAACGAATATGGTGGTGAAAAACGTAATTATTGGTTTAAGTATATTGCTACTCAGGATTGTATGTTGAAACTTACTTATCCGGAAGATGCATTGACTATGATAACTTTGAATTCCGGTACAACGAATATTGCTAATTATGGTTCTACAAGCTGTATAGTGAGAGTAAATGCAGGCGAAGAGTATAGAATGAGATTTGTGGCATCAAGTACAGATAAGGCTACATTCACAGTTGTTGAAGATGAGAATATTCCATTAGGAGATTATTGCGATTATCCGAGACCGTTTAATCTGGATGAAGATATTGTAATGAAGAACCGGGACGCTCGGGAAGAATGGTATCTATTTACCGCTCCTGATGATGGTACTGTAGAATTTGAAGTGGAAGATAAAATATGGGTTAGAGATCACTGGTCATGTGGCATAGTAAAAGAATGTGGTACTACACAGGATAAATTGTCGTTTGAAGAATTGATGGGAAGGCTTACTTACCGTTATTCTGTAATCAAAGGCGAAACATATCGGTTTACTGTTTATCAGTTTAAGAATGAAGAAGGAGCAGATATTGTAATCAAAACTAAGTTTACTGCAGCAGGTGAAGGCGAATCTTGTGACAAAGCCATCAGTATCGATTTTGATAAAACTGTGATATGCAAAGATGTTGCCAGTGAGACATGGTATGAATTTGTTGCTCCTGAAATTGGCGAATACTACCTGGTAAGTTCATTGGGACAAGGTGCTGGTGTATCTTATAAGATTAATGATTGTAGTACAAAAGCTACAGCCGCAGAAGTGAAAGACTTTATGTATGGAAGAGCGTATACAACACTAAATCTGGTAAAAGACCAAGTTGTAAAAATATGCGCTATTATATCAAAGGATAAGCCGGAAGATCAGGATTATGATTATTCATTAATTGTAAGAAAGAAAGCTCAGGGCGATGATTTGGAAACTCCGTTTGTTGCTAAGGCTGGAGAATATTATGCATTGGGTGCCGGAAATGTAACAACTGCAGCTACTCTGGAAGGATATGTTTATTCTATCACTACCACAGATGATAAACTGGAATTTACTATTCTTACTAAAGAGGCATATTTTAGTGGAAACTTCTTCGTTTATTATGAAGGAAACAGAATTGGATTTACTCCGGCCAAGGTCAAAACAGATAATGGGGATGGTACATATACTTATACCTATACGTTGACTAATACAGCTATTGAAGCGGGTAAAACTTATACTGTTCTCTTCCCGTTCACTGTAGATGGTTTCAATCTGGGTACTTCGTTGATTACAGGAATCGAATCAACCGAATCTTCTGATAAGATTATTGTTTGTCCTAATCCGAATGACGGAAACTTCCGGGTTACTTTAGGTGAACTGGCTACCAATGGTGCTTTGGTTGAAGTTATTAATATGGCAGGTGTAGTTATTTATAAAGAATATACAACGTCAACTATGTTTTCTGTAAATCTGAAAGGTATTACAGCAGGGGTTTACTTTGTCAGGGTATATGCTGATGGTAAAAATGCAGTTGCTAAGCTGATTGTTCGTTAATCGTTTGTCTGGTTATATTATAAAGAATCCTCTTGCCTTCTGGCAGGGGGATTTTTTTATTTCTATTTTTGTCTGTATTGAATAAAAACCGTATATTTGCACGCAATAAA
>OGGI01002086.1_pt1 | contig 12317 bp, 8 predicted proteins | sample 1571051 | NCBI WGS metagenome assembly OGGI01 (sample SAMEA2582075, study PRJEB24529) | metagenome | biome: Human gut stool | place: China | collected 2011 | reverse complement strand
GATTTGCAGAAGGCACCAACGGCAAGTATTGAGAACCTCTTGCAGGGTCGTATGGCTGGTGTAGATGTAACTAACCTCTCTGGTTCACCTGGTGGTGGTGGTTCTCGTATTACTATTCGTGGTTTTAGCTCTCTTAATCAGAAGGGTATCAATGATGGATCCCCTCTCTATGTGATTGATGGTATTCCAGTGTCAAGTAGTGCAGGAGATGCAACGGGTGGTATCAACCCATTGTCAGGACTCGATCCTTCAAGTATTGAGTCTGTACAGGTACTTAAGGATGCTGCATCAGCGTCCCTCTATGGTTCACGTGCTGGTAATGGTGTTATTCTTATTACGACGAAGAAGGGTAAGTCTGGCCGTTCTGAAGTGAGCTTTAATTTCTCACAGTCTCTTTCTTGGTTGCCAAGTACACCAATGCAAACCCTTGGTAAGGGTGAACGCGATATTGCGCTTCTTCTTGCAAAGAGTCAGAGAGCTGCACATTATGATTATATCACAGATAAGTTGATTTATCCAGGTTCTTATAAGGATTCCTATGGTTGGGATGCTGATAATGATGGTGCGTACGACTATTTGTGGCGTAATGGTAGGGTGTTAGACCCAGAACGTCGATTGCCAGGTATTGCACAAGATTCACTTAACACCTTTTATAATAACAGAACAAACTGGTGGAAGTATGCCTTCCGTGTTGGTAAGGTGACCAAGGCTGATATGTTGTTGGCTGGTGGTACTGACAATATTAGATATATGGTTAATGCTGGTGTCTATAATGAGACTGGTATTATGATTAGTTCTAACTTCCGTCGTTTTAGTTTGTTGAGTAATCTTGATTTCAATCTGTCAACAAAGTTGAGTGCTTTCACACGTATTAATCTTACATATGCTACGCAGAAAGCTGGAGCAGATGGAGGTCGTGTGCAGGGATTGACATTCGATCCGAAGCGTACATCAACTCTCTTGCCGGGTAAGGGTAGTACTGCTGAGCAAGTGGCATTGAGGCAATTGAAGGATATTGATAAGACCAACTCAAATTATAATGTTCGTTTGAGTGTCGGTTTGAACTATAACATCTTGAAGGGGCTGAAGTTCTCTTCTACTTATTCGCTTGACCATTACTTCACACGTGTGTACACGTTTACACCTGATTATTTGAAGTATGATAAGAAGTCTGAGGTTCAGGCTTCTAATATTGCAATGACGAATATTCAGACAGAGAATATTCTTACTTACAACTTGGCATTACCAAGTGAGCATAAGTTGGAGTTGATGGCTGGTATGACATATAACTATGACTTGTTGCAGAACTTAAGCGGTACTGCAAAGGGTGGTCCTACCAACTCTATTAAGTATGCTGGTGAGGGATGGCCTTCACTCTTCAATGATGGTGGAACAGTAAGAGCAGCACAGAGTTTCCTTACTAATCAGCAGGAGCAGTCATTGCTCAGTTTCTTAGGTCGTGCAGCTTATAGCTATAAGAAGCGTTACATGGCAGAGCTTTCTATCCGTGCAGATGGATCAAGTGTGTTCGGTAAGGATGTACGTTGGGGAACCTTCCCTTCTGTTGGTCTTGGTTGGGCATTCAGTGAAGAGCACTTCATGAAGAAGTTCTGGTGGTTAAGCTTCGGTAAACTTCGTGCTTCTTGGGGTAAGTCTGGACAGAAGTTCCAGGAGCCTTATTTGGCATTGGGTGTGATGGAGGAGAGTAACATCTTTAACGGTTCGTTAGGTCTTATCCCACAATCTATGGCTAATAAGAAGTTGACTTGGGAGGAGAGTGACCAGTATGACCTCGGTCTTGATTTGCAGATGTTGGATTATCGTTTGAAACTCAAGCTCGATTATTACTATAAGTATTCAAGCAAGCTGTTGATGCAATCTTATCTTCCAGGTAATGTCTTCCTTGCTACAAATATGTGGGATAATGCATCTGCTATCTCTAACGAAGGTATCGAGTTCGAGGCTCAGTATGATGTTATCCGCAAGAAGAATTGGAACTGGAGCGTAGGCTTCAATCTTTCTCATAATAAGAACATGCTGCGTAAGACATACAATGGCGAAGACCTTAATGATAAAGTCTTAGGTCGTCCAGTCTATGGTATCTATACTTTTAAGGATGAGGGAATCGTTCAGAAGGAAGAGGATATCCCAATGTATCTTAATGCATCAGGTAAGCAGATTCCACTTTACTTCCAATCAATCAATAATCCATTGCGTGTGGGCGGAAGAAAGATTAAGGACCAGAACTATGATGGTGTGATCGATGATAAGGACCTCTATTATGCTGGTAGCACACTTCCTGCAGTTTATGGTGGTTTGAATAGCCACTTGGAGTGGAAGGGATTGAGCTTTGATGTACTCTTCAGCTATACCATTAGCCGTAAGGTTATGAATATGTATAAGAACAGTGCCTTCACCTTTACAAAGGACTTCGGTGTAATCATGAACTACTTCCATGCTAATGACTTCTGGACAACAAGCAATAGAGGTGCGAAGTATCCATCACTTGAGTTCGCTGATAAGGATTATGTAGGTCAGTTTGATGGTAACGTAGATTCTAACATTGAGAATATTAGCTTCCTACGACTCAAGCAGTTGGTTATTGGTTATCAGATACCTAAGAACTGGCTGAAGGGTTCATTCATCAAAGATGCTAATGTTTACCTCAGCGGTGAGAATTTGTTCTTGCTTACCAATTACTCAGGAGTAGACCCAGAAATTATTAATCCTTATTCTGGTAAGGACGATGGAACACAGTATCCATTGAATAGAAAGGTTACTTTGGGTCTCAACTTAAAATTCTAACAGAAATGAAGAAGATTATAATGCTCTCAATATGTGGTTGTCTTCTGTCCTCTTGCAGCCTTGATTTGCAGCCTGAGAACGGATTGACTTACAGCAACTCGTTCAATACAGAGAAGGAGTTGAATGCGACAACCACTTCTATTCAATATTATATCAACACCGTTGTTGGCAATAACTATGTTCTTTCCACAGCAGGTATGAAGGCTGACGAGATTCTTGATGGCAAGCAGTTACGCCAGTGGAATCCACGAACAGTAATAACAAGTGAGTATTCATGGAAGGGTCTTTACGACATTATCTTTGAATCAAATCTATTGCTTGATAATATAGATAAGACAAAAGACTTGGCTGAAGATCGTCGGAAGTATCATGTAGGACAAGCTGAATTCGCTCTTGGATTGTCTTATTTCCTTTTGGCACAACGTTATGGTGAGGCAATCATCACTGATAATTCTTCAGAGATAAAACCTTACTCTCTCTCTTCACAGAGTGATGTGCTTAATGCTGCAATAGAACACGCAAAGAAAGCATTGGATATTCTGCCTACATGGGATAAGTTGACAGACTTGAATGGTGTTTCTATCACTAATCGTCAGACTGCTTCAAAGGGTACTGCTGCAGCCTTACTCGCACAGATTTATGCGTGGAAGGGTAGTGTGACAGAACTTTATAAGTTGCAGGGTAATGCGCAAGAAGATTATCAGAAGTCTATCGATTACTCAACACAGCTTATCGATGGTCAGGTAGGTAATTATCAGCTTTGCTCTTCACCAGAGGAACTCTGCACGTATCTGTCTAATGAGAAGTCTCCTAATCCAGAGGCAATCTTCAGCTTGTACTTCGATAAGACGCGCTCAGAGAATGTAGTTTCTCCTAATGAGGTGGCACAGAACTTTGTGAGCTGGCCTGTAAGAGAGGACCAGACATTAGCTGATTTACCATCAAGTAGTACCTATCAGCTTTATACTTCAACAATAGAAAGCTTGTTTCCTGATGCTACTGACCAGCGTCTACAGGCATTTTTCTATCAGTGGGGTACCTCACATGAGGTAGATGGAACTGATTACGCTATTATGTATAAGTTCAGAAAAGCAATTATGGATGCCGATCAGTATTCTGCAAGTGGTAAGACTTACCGTACGGTAGATGCTGACTATGTTTACTGGCGTCTTGCTGATTTCTATCTGTTAAGAGCTGAGTGCTATCAGAAGTTAGGCAACGATGCAAAGGCTATCGCTGACCTTAATGTGATTCGTTCACGTGCTGGTGCACTTTCTTATCCATCAACCTACGATACAGAGGGACTGAAGAAGGCTATCTTCCTTGAAAGAGAGAAAGAGTTTATTGGTGAAAATGAAGCACGTTATGCCGATGTCATTCGTAATGGATATGTGAAAGAAGAACTGCAAGGTAAGTTCCTTTTGCTGACCAATCAAGACATTCAAGGCGGTGCACTCTTCCTTCCACTTCCAAAGGATGCATGGCAGGATAAAGATGGACACGTTATTAATACCCAGTTGCGCCAGAAGCCATATTGGCAGGCTTATAACTAATAACGGGTTAGGAACGTTACAATAAATATATTGTTTGATATATGAAAAAGATTATATATATAATAGCTGTGTGTCTGACAATGGGAGTACTCTCCAGTTGTACCAAGTATAACTTTGATGACACAGGTCTTGCTAATGGTAAGCACGATATGACGATGTGGGAATACTTCAAAGGCGATAGCTATAACTGGGATTCTCTTTGCGTGATGACTGAGCGTGCAGGTTTAGTTTCTCTTTTCCAAGGTACAAGTCAGTATGGCAAGAACTTCACGTTCTTTGGTCCTACCAATCATAGTATCAATCGTTATCTCTATGATAATGGAATGACGAGAGTGTCTGATATTCCTGTTGCTGACTGTAAGAAGTTTATCTTAAATTGTGTTTTACCTAACAAGCGAGTGATGCTTGATGATTTTAAGGAAGGTGTTAAATCTTCTGATGCATCAACACCAATTGGTAAGGGTGGTGAGACTGTAGAGATGGCTTCAGGCAATCAGTTGTGGATTTACACGTTCCGTGAGGCTTACAACGGTGTGCCAGCTGCTGGACCTTTGCGTATCCACTTGGTCTCTCCTACGACAACTAAGACTTCTGACGTTGCTTCATGTAATATTGAAACAAACACAGGAGTGGTTCACTCACTTGTTTATGACTTCAACTTAACCGACTTTTAAAAATGAAAAAGATGAAGAAAGGAATCGCATTGCTATGCCTTATGGCCCTTACAATAGGTTTTATGGTATCATGTAGCAAAATGGATGTAGGCTATCTGAGAACAACTGGAGCATCTTTTACTCCCGATTCTCTTAATGCCTTCCATAACGTTGATGCAACGAGTGAGCGTGGTATCAATAAGTTACCATTCGTTTCAACACGTATCCAAGGTGTTGCAGGAACCAACCCTATCAATTATGAGTTGTTTGGGGTTAAGGCTGACAATCAGGAACAAGCACAGTTGTTTATGAAACTCTATAAGGAGGGCAAGATTTCTGTTACTGGTGGTCTGATTGTTGTCACACAAGAAGCTACGCAACAGTTGGCAAACGGCAGATATCGTCTTTCTCTTAAGGTGTATAATCAAGACCATGAGGTAGTCTTGGAAAACATCTTTAAGGTGGTAGTAACAGATGATGAGCTGCCTGTCGAGTAATTTCGATAAAGGTATATTGTAGATGTATATACTACGTTCAGCATTGACTTTAAGCGTATTCCTCTCATGTATTAAAAAGATAGATATGAATAAAATCAATGCTGTAAGTAGGATACAGTTTAATAAATATATTGAATAAAATAATCCATTAAAAACAGATTAAATATGAAAAGAAGAAGATATATCTTACTGCTTGTATCTCTTTTGATGATGGCAGTACAGCTTCGTGCACAGCAGGGTACAGAAGCCGCAAATGGTATTAAGTTCTTTAAGGGAACTTTCAGTGAAGCTTTGGTAAAAGCTAAGCAAGAGAATAAAATTCTGTTTATTGACTTCTACGCAGTGTGGTGTGTTCCTTGTAAGAAGATGGCAAAGACAGTTTTCACACAAGAGGAAGTTGGAAAGTATTTCAATGAACACTTTATCAGTCTGCAGTTAGATGCAGAGAAGGGTGAGAATGTTGATATCGCTAAGAACTATAAGGTAGCAGCATATCCAACAGTAGCTTTCATTGCACCAGATGGTAAGGCCTTGTCTGTGAATACAGGTGCGATGGATAAGGATGAACTCATGGAGGCTGCTAAGATTGCAGCAGGTGAGAGTGTAAGTTTTGAGGAACTTTACAATAAGTACAAGGCTGATAACAACGACCTTGACGTTCAGCAACAACTTCTTCTCAAGGCACCATCATTTTTGCAGGCGCAGGAGGGTATGGATGCAGATAAGTGGGTAACCCGTCTACAGAAACTTTATAAGAACTATGTAGCTGCTAAGGCACCATTGAAGCTTATCAATGAGAATGACTATCGTATCATTCTAACATTGGAGGGTGATGAAGATAAGGAGCACAAGCAGTATATGATTGACCTTATGAACGACCACCTTGATGACTGGATGAAGAAACTTGGTAAGGCACCTGCCTACTACATTGTTGAGGCTAACGACATCTTTGCCGAGGATATGGCAAAAGATGGCAACGTAAAGTATAAAGACTATGTAGAGAAAGTTAAGAACCAGTATGCAAAGGCATACGAGGTTGTAGGCTTGACAGGTATTACTCCATACGAGAAAGCAAAGCTCTACTTTGATGCTCTCTACAACTTGTATAAGAATAAGGATGTAAATGGCTATGTGAAAGCTATGGAAACCTATTTTGGCAAGATGGAGAACAACCTCCGTTCAGCCGACTATGGTAAGGCAGCACAGAACCTCTACATGGCAGCAGGCAAGAGTCTGAAGGCTAAGGATCATGAGGTAGCTATCAAGTGGGCTGAGAAGGCTTTGTCACAGGAAGATGCTGTGATGGACCGTGTCAACTATATGGTAATGATAGGTGACTCTTATCGTGAATTGAAGAACTATACCAAGGCACGTGAATACTATAACCAGGCATTTGCTGAGACACTCCGTTTAGAGAATATGGAGATGCCACAGGCTATGTTGCAGGGTGCAATCAAGCAGAAGCTCTCTACGCTCGAACTCCTTGAAAAGTAAACAATGACTATGTTCAAGAATATCACTAAATGCCTATCGAGCGTGCCAGTGGCACTGCTCATAGGCTTTTTGTTTTTTCCCTTTAGTCCTGTCAATGCACAGATGAATGGATTGCGAAAGGGAAAACTGGCAAATGGGCTTACTTATTATATCTATAATGATGGTTCTGCTACTGGTGAGGCACAATACTACCTCTACCAGAATGTAGGTGCTATTTTGGAGAATGATGAGGAAATGGGATTGGCGCACGTGTTGGAGCATTTGGCTTTTAATACGACAGACCACTTCCCTAATGGTGTGATGAACTTCCTTCGCAGTAACAACCTCAATGACTTTGAGGCTTTCACAGGTGTTGATGATACGCGTTATGCCGTTCATAACGTACCAACCAATGATGCGAAGCTAAATGAGAATATGCTTTGGGTGCTCCGTGACTGGTGCCATGGCGTCAAGATGACTCCTAAAGACATTGAAAAGGAACGTGGTATTATCCTTGAGGAATGGCGTCATCGTTCGGGAGTAGACCGTCGTCTGACAGATGCCATTGCCCCTGTTGTTTATAATCATGCCGGTTATGCTACTCATAATGTGATTGGTTCACAGAAGATATTGGAGACCTTCCAGCAGAAGCAGGTAAAGCAGTTCTATGATAAGTGGTACCGTCCTAATATGCAGTTTATTGCTGTTATCGGTGATGTTGATGTCGACCAGATTGAAAAGAATATCCAGACAGTTTTCAAGACATTGCCAGCTAAGCAAGCCCCTGCTGTAAATCCACAGACAAGACAGATTCCTGACAATACCACACCGCTCTATATGCGTTTCATTGATCCAGAGAACAAGAGTGCTTCTTTTGGTCTTTATCAACGTTATGAGGTGAAGGGCAACGCTCCAGAAGAGGACCGAGTACGTCAGTTTATCTTCACTAAGTTCTTCAACACATTGGCTCCAAAGCGCTTTGTGATGTTGAAGAATGCTGATAAGGAGAGTTATATTGCCGCTGAGGTGAGTCTATCTCCTTTGGTAAGAAACTATTATCAGATGGCATGGGATATGGTTCCCTATCAGGGTAATGAACAGAAGGCGCTTCAGCAGATGTTAGCTGTACGTGATAACTTGCGCGACCAAGGCTTTACTGCTGCTGAGTTCAATACTGAGAAGGAGAAGATGTACAATGGAATGAAGGATGTTCTCGAAGCAAAGGGATTAGGTACACCAGACAATGCTTTAATGCTTTTCCGTCAGAACTTCCTCTATGATATTCCTGTACAAGACTTCCGCGGACAGATTAACCGTAACCTTGAGACTTTGGTTGAGTTAGAGGTTGAGGATATGAATGCTTGGATGAAGTCATTGCTTAATGATAATAACCTTGCTTTTGTCACTTATTCTAAGTCACAGAGTGAGATGAATATTACCGAGAATGACCTTATGGCTGCATTGAAGGAAAAGAGTTCATTCAGCGATATGGCTCATGCTGATGGTATGAAGCCTATCAGTCAGTTGATTGACTTCCCTCTGACAGGAGGAAAGATTGTTTCTGAAAAGCAGTTGAAGACTTTGCAGGCAAAGGAGTGGACACTCTCTAATGGTGCGAAAGTTCTTTATCGTTACGTTCCAGAACTGAGTGGTAAGTTCCTCTTTGCTGGTTCTGCAGAAGGTGGAAAGTCTATTGTTCCTGCACAAGAACTTGCCAACTATAATGCAATGCGTTCACTCTTGATGCAGTCAGGTGTATATAATTACAACCGAAATCAGTTGGCGCAGTGGCTACAGGGTAAGAATATCAATCTCTCCCTCTCATTGGAAGACTACAGTGATGGTATCGGTGGTAATGCACCTGTTGACAAGGCTGACGATTTCTTCAGCTATCTGTATTTGATTCTGTCACGTCAGAACTTCTCAAAGTCTGCCTTTGATAAGTATGTCCAGCGTAACCTCTATGTTTATGAGAATCGTGCAACAACAGGTATGGCTGCCGTACAGGATTCTATCCAGCAGTTGCTCTATCCAGTTAGTGCGATGAATCCACGTCAGGATGAGGCTTTCTTTAAGTCAGTTCAGTTTGATAAGTTACAGGAACAGTTCCAGGCACACCTTGGAGATGCATCACGTTTCACCTATTGTCTTATTGGTGACATTCCAGAAGCAAAGGCAAAAGAGTTGGTGCTTCGCTATATCGGTTCTCTCAAGGGTGAAGGTAAGCCTGTGAAGACTGCTATCCAGCCAATGGATTTCTCGTCATCTACGCCTGTTATCAAGCGCACTTTCGAGACTGAGACAGAAGGTGGTATGGCAGAGATTGAGATTTCATTTGCCAATAAGCAGAAACTGTCTGAGCGTGAGCAAGCTGCTTTGGAAGTGATGCGTGGACTCTTGGAGCGTCGTTATTTTGATGTATTGCGTGAGAAAGAGCACCTAACTTATACCGTAGGTGTACAGAGCAACTATACTTCACAGCCAGTAGCTGGCGAGAACCTTAACATTCATCTTTCTACTGCGAAAGAGAATGCTGACAAAGCTGTTAGCCTTGTTTATAGTATTCTTGATGATGTGAAGGCTGGCCGTTTCACTGCTGATGAGTTCAAGGCTGCAATGGTACCTTTGGCTGTTGATGAGGAACAATCAGGTGCAGCATCACAGTCAAACAGTGACCCATCAGTTTGGATGGCTTTATTGAACATCTATGCTGAGACTGGCAACGAGCTATCTCCAAATGATAATGCCGCTTCCGCACCAGTATTCAAGACCCTCACACCACAAGATATCACTGCTGTAGCTATGAAAGTGATGACAAATGCTAAGCAGCGTGAGATTATTGTCAAGCCTGCTGCGCAAGAAGGTAAGCATACTTTTAAGTAATTAATGGTAAGTAAATTTAATAAAACAGAGGTGTACCAAGAGTGCACCTCTGTTTTTTTTGACTTTGTACAAGATGTACTGAATAAAGTAAAGATGCAAAATATACAAGCAGTCTTTATTTCAATATTTTAGTTGCAAGTTTATATGTGAATAATATTCGTGGGTTAGATAAATCCCACTGTATTACCTCCTGCTGTATCAAATCTGGATATTTTTTGCTTATATCCTTTAACGCATTACCTACGGATTTCCTAAGATACTCACTTTTATCATCTTTGTGTTGGCTGATTAATGCGATAGCAATCAATGGATTTTCTTTGAAAAATGGTCTATTTGTCCAAATTCTCAATCCCTCTGTTACAGCACGAACAACATTTGGATTGTTGTCGTTTATCCATTCTTCAATGAGAGGTAAGGATGATTCATATCCTTTGTACTTGCAAATTTCGTCAAAGGCTTTTGCAAGCATTTCTTGTACTCGCCAGTTTTTATCGATAGAAACTTGCTCTTTCAGAAAATAGAGAGCTTTTTTATCTGTTGTAGCTAATTTACCCAATATTGATGTAGCTAACATTCGTGCTTGATATGCTTTATGTTCAAGTAGAGTGATGGCATATTTAAAGCACTGTTCTTTCGAATTTGAAGAAAGGATTTCATTAGTTCCATCAATGATATGTTGAAATCCGTGCTCAATTTCTAAAATTCGACTTAATACATTTTCTACACTCATAACAATCTGGTTTTTAGTTTTTTATAATCATTGTAACAATGTATCTCACCACGCTGTAAGTAAATAGAACCAATTATTCTTATGTCTCGTGTGGATTTATACGCTCTGAAACTATTTAAAAGTTTAGTCCTATTCTGTTCAATGCAAATATAGAAAAAAGGTTGTGAACTTCCAAGAATATACATAACCTTTTAGCAAAAATCTTTTTATTTCAAGGTTGAAGCTATATACTTAATGAGCTCTTCTCCCGATTATTTGGTTCTGTTGTTAAATACGTGGATACTTTTCGTATAGATTTAACAGAAGAAGCGAAGTTATTTATTAGACAAAAAACATAGCTAAATCTGTCAACTGTCTATTCTATTATTATCCTCTGATACAGGAAACCTTTTCATCTTTATACTTAAAAAACGCAGGTGCAGGTTTGAAAAATCATTACATAATTTCAAATAAGACATCAATAAATAATAGCAAAAACACATACAAAAAGTAGGTTTGTAACCATAAGGAAATCAATTAGTTATAAAATAATAAAGTAAGCGGTGCCTAATTGGACTTCAAAAGGGCGTTAGTTAGCCCTCAAAAGGGCATCTATTGCAAGTCAATTAGGCGTCTTTTAGAAGGCAAAAGAGCATGTTTTGGATTTGAACTATACGAAAATAGTTTACAGATGTCGCTTTGTAAGGGGGATCGATTGATTGTAGAAGACGAATAGGGATAGTAATAGGAATTACTTTCTCTTGTGTCCAGCACTCCCCTCTCTCTTGGAGAGGGGTTGGGGGAGAGGTCTTTAATAATCCTCCTTATATTTATCTGTTTCAATATAGATATAAATTTTGTAGTCTGGGAAGGCTGCACGCATATTCTTCTCAATGTCATTAACCAACTGAGGAGCTTGTGCTTCGTATTCGCTTTTAACATCAATCTTTGCAGTGACAAGAATGTCTGTAGGACCGAGATGAATGGTCTTGACGTTGATGAGGCGGTCGATTTCGGTTCTGTTGAATGTCTCTTTGATACGTGTTAAGTCCTTCTGTGTGACGCTCTCACCAATAAGTAGACTGTAGAACTCACGTGCAAGGAAAAGAGCTGCTGCACAGAGGAGTACACCAATCAGCACACCCGAGAGGGCATCATAGAATGGATTACCTGTGAAGTGGGTCAGAAGTGTACCTCCTAAGGCTATTAGCAGACCAATGACAGCACAACTATCTTCTGCAAAGATGATGAGAATTTCACTGTGACGGCTTTCTCGTAGGAAACGATAAAGTGAAAGATTGTCCTTATTCAGTTCCTTAATCTCCTTGAAGGCAACCCTTAGACTGACAGTTTCTACTAAGAGTCCGAAGGCCAGAATACCAATGACGAGCCATGTGTTCTCCAAGCTGTGTTCTGGGTGAAATAACTTCTCTGCTGCTTCCATGATACCTAATGCACCACCAGCGAAGAATAGCATCATTGCAACAACCAAGCTATAGAAATACTTAGCACGTGCCTGTCCGAACGGATGTTTATCTGATATCTTCGCTGTTGACTGTCGGTTGCCTACTAACAGTAGTATTTCATTGCCACAATCTACGATACTATGGATTGACTCATTCAACATAGCGGCTGAACCAGACACTGCAAAACCAACAAACTTTGATATCGCTACCAAGATGTTTGCACCTAACGCTGCAATAACACTCATCATTCCTTCACTTTTCTTTTCCTTTTCCATATC
>OGGI01002052.1_pt1 | contig 12540 bp, 8 predicted proteins | sample 1571051 | NCBI WGS metagenome assembly OGGI01 (sample SAMEA2582075, study PRJEB24529) | metagenome | biome: Human gut stool | place: China | collected 2011 | reverse complement strand
ATGGTATCAATGGTGCTAATACTCTTGAAGCAGATGCTTCAACTGGAACTATAGTAGCTTATGCAGAAGGAACTTGGGATCAATTAAAACATAGATATGGAAATGATGACACAAGAATAGCTCAAAATGATGCTGATGCAGTCGCTATAAATAATGGAGGAGCTAGAAAGGCATTGACAGATACAACAGCTACAACAGCTGCTAAACTACAAGGTCTAGGTTCTGAAATAAATATTAATCCTAATGTAGTGCTAGCTTCAAAAGAAGGTATAGCATATATGGGAGATAATCAAGGTATAGTTAATGCTATGGGAACAACAGAAGCTGTTAACTATGGTTCAATAATTGCCTATGGTAAAAATAAGGGAATTGTTACTGTAAATGGTGCAGTGAAAGCTGAAGATAAAAATACAGTTTCTGAAGCTAATAAATTTAAGAATATAGGAGCTTTTGCAGAAGCTGGAGGAAGAGCTGAACTAAAAGGGGCAGTTACTATCAATGGAATAGGAGCCTTTGCTAAGGGAGCAGGTTCAGAAGCAATATTATCTTCAACAAATAATGATGTAACAATAAATGCTGGAACTGTTGGAGGAATGGTTGCAACAGATAATGGATATGCTAAGTTAAATGGTGGAACTATCAATGTAACAAAAGATAATTCTAGACTTTTCTATGCAGATGCAACAGGAAAAATTGACTTTACTGGAGCTACAAATATAAATGTTTCAAAAGGAATAGTACTTCCTCATGAAGAAAGTAATCCAGCTTTCTATAATAGTAAAGTTTCAACAGCAACTGGAGTAAGTCCTACAAAATACAATGGTATGGAAAATGTAACAATAAATCTTCTAAGCGATGATGTAGTTTTAAGAACTGTTGATAACCATGCTCCTGAAACTTGGACTGGTGGAGCAAATTTTGAAACTAATGTTAAGAATATAATGAAATATTTAGCTTTAAATAAGAATGGACATACATATAAGGCTTACTATACTAATGGAGAATTTAAAATTGCAGTAAACATCAATCGTGATGATGCAACTGATATTTTTAACGGTATAGTTATGGGAAATGAAAAAGTTACAATTGACAATGGAATTTCTATTACATCTAATGCAGGAAAAGGTTTAGCACAAGCTGCCTTAAAAAATACTGTAGACAATAGTAAGACAGCATATATCAACAATGGAACTGTAAATATAACAGGAGCAAACAGTGGAAGCATTGCTCTTAAAGTTGATCATGGAACTATTGAAAATAATGGATTAGTTAGTATGACTGATGGAATAGGTCTATATGGAAGTAGTGGAAGTAAAATTTCAAATAATGCAAATGGAAAAATTAGTATAAGCTCTCCAAGTCAACATGGAATAGGAATAGCAGGTTTCCTTACAGGAACTAGTGCTCAAGAATACGGAACAGATAAACTAATCAGTAATTTAATAGCAACTGGTGGAGGAAATCTTCCTAATACTGTAAAAACAATAGATATTACTAATGATGGAGAAATTGAAATTTCAGGAAAAGCTGTAGGAATCTATGCAGATAATACAAGTAAAATAGCAGGTTTTGATAATCATGTTACAAAAGAAAATGCAGTAGTTAACAACAATGCTACTTTAAGCTTTGGTGATGACAGTGTAGGAATTTATGCTAAAAAAGCAATAGTTAATTTAAGTGGAACTGGAAAAGATGATATCTCTGTTGGTAAAAATGGTATAGGAGTTGCTGTAGAAGATTCAACTGTAAATCTTTTAACAGACTATGGTTTCCAAATAAAAGACAATGGCGTAGGACTTTATGCTAAAAATACAGATACATCTACAGGAACTATGAATGTAAGATATACAGGAGCAAATGCACCTTCTGTAGTAGGAACAGGGGCATATTTTGAAATGACAGGAAGTCCTATAACTAATAAATTAAATGTTAATGTGGAAAATGTTTCAAATACTAAAGAAGGAATGATAGGCATCTATGCTGCTGGAGGAACTTTCACTAATGAAGGAAATGTAAAAATAACAAATAATGATACCTTAGGTTTTGGTATTATAGCTTCAGGAGCAGATGTAATAAATAAAGGAGATATCACTTTAGAAGATTCTCTAAATCCAACTAAACCAAATATTGGAATGTATACAGTAGGTTCAGATTCTTTAAGAAACATAGGAAAGATTACTGTTGGTAAAAATGGTATAGGTATTTATGGAAAGAATTTCTCTAATGGAGATACAGTAACTTTACCAAATAGTACAATAGAAGTTGGAGAAAATGGTATAGGAGTTTACACAGAAAGTGGAAATGGGAACCTTGAATCAGGAAGTATAAAAGCTGGTAAAGATGGAGTTGGAGTATATGTTGCAGGAAATGGTGGAACTATAAGAGCAGCAAATACATTCAATATGACTCTTGGAGATGGTTCGAGTGATGCTGATAAAGGAGCTTTTGGTTTTGTTAACGTAGGAGCAAATAATAAGATTTACAGTGATATATCAAATGTTAGTCTGCAAAATAACTCTATATATATCTACTCAAAAGATACTAGTGGAACTTCAGCTAATCCACAAATTATTAATAACACTAATATCACTGCTACTGGAAAGAACAACTATGGAATCTATTCAGCAGGTTATGTTGTTAATAATGGAAATATGAATCTGTCAGCAGGGTCTGGAAATGTAGGAGTATATAGTGTAAATGGTGGAACTATAGAAAATATAAGTGGAGCAATCACTGTAGGTGGTTCTGTTCCTGTAAATGATGAATATGGAATAGGAATGGCAGCAGGTTATACTTGGACAAAGAAAGATTTACTAAAACCTGTTTCTCAAAGACCTGTCCAAACTACTGGAAATATAATTAATAGAGGAACTATTAATGTAAATGGGCAATACAGTCTAGGAATGTATGCTAGTGGAAATGGCTCTACTGCTAAAAACTATGGAACTATCAACTTAAATGCAAATAATACAACAGGAATGTATCTAACTGATAAAGCAGTTGGTCATAACTATGGAACAATAACAAATGCTGCAGGAGTAAAAGATGTCACAGGAGTTGTTGTAAAAAATGGGGCTAAATTTATAAATGAGACTACAGGGGTAGTAAGTTTAAATGCTACTAATGCTCTAGGTATTTTAAGAACTAAAGATGAAGGTGAAACTTTAGGAATTATTGAAAACTATGGAACTTTTAATATCACAGGAGATGGTTCAGAGGTAGAAAAAGTTTCTGAATCTAAAGATTTAAATAAGAGTTTAGGAAAAGGTAAGGATAAAATTTCTATAGATGTACCAGCAGGAGCAACAACAGGAACTATTAAACTTAACGATATAATTCAAAGTCCAGAAATTGTAGAAACAAAGAAATTGGAACTAGAAGAAACACAAGTATCTACAATAGGTATGTATATAAATACATCAGGAGTTAAATTTACAAAACCTATAACAGGTCTAAGTGAATTAAGTCAATTAAGAAAAGCTGATTTAATTATAGGAGCTGAAGCTACTCAAAGCACAACAGCTAAATATATACAAGTTGGAAATAGTATCTTAAAGCCATATAATGATACTATATTGAATAATCCACAAATAAATAAATGGACTATTTATTCAGGTTCATTAACATGGATGGCTAATATAGGACAAAACCAAGTTAATGGAACTATAGAAAATGCTTATTTAGCTAAGATACCTTATCCTGTATTTGCAAAAGATAAAAATACTTATAACTTTACAGATGGATTGGAACAAAGATATGGAAAAGAAGGAATAGGAAGTAGAGAAAATGCATTATTCCAAAAATTAAATAGTATAGGAAATAATGAAGAGGCTCTATTATTCCAAGCATTTGATGAAATGATGGGACATCAATATGCTAATACTCAACAAAGAATCCAATCAACAGGATCTATCTTAGATAAAGAATTTAATTATCTAAGAAATGAATGGTCTAATCCAAGTAAAGATTCTAACAAGATAAAAACTTTTGGAACTAGTGGCGAATATAAAACAAGTACAGCAGGAGTAATCGATTATACAAACAATGCTTATGGAGTTGCTTATGTACATGAAGATGAAACTGTAAGACTTGGAGAATCAACAGGTTGGTATGCAGGTATAGTTCATAATACATTTAAATTCAAAGATATTGGAAATTCTAAAGAAGAACAACTACAAGGAAAAGTAGGTATCTTTAAATCAGTTCCATTTGATCATAATAATAGTCTAAATTGGACAGTATCAGGAGAAATATTTGCAGGACATAATAAAATACATAGAAAATTCTTAGTTGTAGATGAAGTATTTAATGCAAAAGGTAGATATCACACTTACGGAGCAGCTGTAAAGAATGAAATATCAAAAGAATTTAGATTGAGTGAAGACTTCAGCTTAAGACCATATGCTTCATTAAAACTAGAGTATGGAAGAGTATCAAAGATAAGAGAAAAATCAGGAGAAATGAGATTAGATGTTAAGGCTAATGATTATTTCTCAGTAAAACCAGAAATAGGAGCAGAACTTGCTTACAGACATTATTTTGGAGCTAATACAGTAAAAGCAACTGTAGGAGTAGCTTATGAAAATGAATTAGGTAGAATAGCTAATGGTAAAAATAAAGCTAAAGTATCTGGAACAAATACTGATTACTTCAATATTAGAGGTGAAAAAGATGACAGAACAGGAAATGTCAAAACAGATCTAAATCTTGGATGGGATAACCAAAAAATAGGAGTAACAGCTAACATAGGTTATGACACAAAAGGACATAATGTAAGAGCTGGAGTAGGATTAAGAGTAATATTCTAATTTAATATTTAAGAAGAAGATTGAATTTTTCAGTCTTCTTTTTTTGTAAAAAGTATTAATATTATTGACAAAATGAAATGTTATAGTTATAATTTTCCTAAGTAGACTTAATTTTAGGGGGAATAGAAATGAAAAAGAAATTATTAGCTATATTTTTACTAGTATCAAGCTTAGCATTTTCAACAGAGAGAATATTATCATATGAAGAAACATTTCTAGATGAAAAAACTGGAAAAGTACATGCAAAAGGAGAACAAACACCATATACAGGTGTAATAAAAAATTTTAAAATTCCAGGAGAAGATGGAGTTTTCGAAGGAAAAATTTCATTTAAAGATGGAGTAATAGATGGACTTGTTGAATTATATTATTCAAATGGTAAATTAGCAGAGACGGCTACATTTAAAAATGGAGAAAAAAATGGTATACAAAAAACTTACTATGAAAATGGTCAAATAAAGATGGAAGTTTTACGTAAGAATGGGAAGAAAGATGGAATTGGTAAACTATATTCAAATAAAGGAATATTAATAGGAGAATATCCATTTAAAAATGATATGGTAGATGGACTAGCAAAAAAATACAATGGAGTTACAGGAAAATTAGAGAAGGAAGTTACTTATAAAAATGGAAAAAGTGAGGGCTTACTAAAAGCGTATTATCCAAGTGGAAAGTTAAGATGTGAAGAAAATTATAAAAATGGTTTAAGAGAAGGCTTAACAAAAGATTATTATGAAAATGGAGTTTTAAAAGAAGAAAGATTTTATAAGAATGATAAACTAGAAGGAATAAGTAAAATTTATTATCCAAGTGGAAAAGTTCAGATAGAAGCTAGTTTTAAAGATAATAAACTAGATGGAATTTCTAGAGAATATGATGAATCAGGAAAAATAATTGATCAAACAGAGTTTAAAGATAATAAACAAATAAATTAAATAAAATAAATAGGGAGAATATAAATGAAAAAAATATTGTTAGCTATATTTTTACTAACATCAAGCTTAATATTTTCAGCAGAAAGATTAGTTAAAATAGAAAATACTTATATGGATAACAAAGGAATAGTTTTTGTTACAGGAGAAGAAACTCCATTTACAGGTATAGTAGAAAATTATAAAACTTTAGAAGGAGATAAGACTTTATCAGGAAAAGTTCCATTTAAAGATGGATTGATGGAAGGTACTTCTAAGCTTTTCTATTCAAATGGGAAAATGGCAAGTGAAGCAACATTTAAAAAAGGAAAAATAGAAGGAGTACAAAAAGACTACTATGAAAGTGGAATAAGAAAGAGAGAAATTTCTTACAAAAATGGCTTAGTAGATGGTATTACAAAGATGTATTACCCAAATGGAAATATTCAAAGTGAAATTTCTTATAAAAAAGGTGTACCAGATGGAATATCTAAAACTTATCATAAAAATGGTAAAGTGAATGTAGAAGCAACATATAAAAATGGAGTACAAGTAGGAATACAAAAAGATTATTATCAAAATGGAAAATTAAAAATAGAGCTTCCACTTGATAAAAACGGACTTGTGAATGGTATTGTAAAGATTTACTATCCAAGTGGGAAAATAATGTCAGAAGAAAGCTATAAAGATGATAAACTAGAAGGAACAGTTAAAAAATATGATGAAAGTGGAAAAATAACTAGTGAAGAATTTTTTAAAAATGGTAATAGAATAAAATAATAAAAGTAGGAGGAGAAAAGATGAAAAAACTATTATTAGGAGCATTTTTGTTAGTATCAGCTTTATCATTTTCAGCAGGAAGAAAGGTTCCAGCAGGAAAAATAGTAATGGATCAAAATACTGGAATAGCCTATGTACAAGGAGAACAAACACCATTTACAGGTACAGTTGAAGTCAAATTTGATAATGGTAAGGTTCAAGGATTATTAGAAGTTAAAAATGGTTTATTGGATGGAACAGGGGTTACTTATTATCCAAGTGGAAAAGTTAAATCTAAAGAAAATTATAAAAATGGTTATGAAGAAGGGATAAATACAATATACTATGAAAATGGTAATATAGAATATGAGAAGTATGTAAGTAATAATGGAAGATTAGTTTATGAAAAACATTTCTATCCAAATGGTCAAATAGACTTTGAAGCTACATATAAAGATGGACAATTAGATGGTATAGTTAAAAAATATGGACCAAATGGTCAAGTAGCTCAACAAGGAATATTTAAAGATGGGGTACAAGTACAATAGGGAATATAATAGTGCTGATAGAAGAAATTTTCTATCGGCATTTTTTTTTAAAAGCTTGAGATAACAAGATATTTTTGTTAAAATTAAATTGAAATATTGGGAAAATCGCAGTAAAGAAACAGCAGAAATATTAGCTAGAAGCTAATGGAATAAAACTAGGCTAAGAAAATGGATGAATATCTAAGAAAAGGAGCTGATCTATGATGTTAAAAAGAGTAGTAATGTTAATAGTGTTAGGATTATTTTTAGCAGTTTCAGCTTTATCTTTTTCAGCAGAAAGAGTTGTTAAATTAGAGAACGCTTATGTTGATGATAAAGGAATAGTTTATGTTATAGGAGAAAAAGCACCATTTACAGGAATAGTGGAGAACTACAAAGTGCCTCCTATTTCAGAAGGAGATAGTGTCTTAGAGGGAAAAATTCCTTTTAAAAATGGAGTAATGGAAGGTTATTCTAAATTATATTATCCAAGTGGGAAATTAGCAAGTGTAGCAACATTTAAAAATGGAAAAGTAGAGGGAATACAAAAAGACTACTATGAAAATGGAAAAATTAAGAGAGAAATTTCACATAAAAATGGACTTGTAGATGGTGTTTCAAAGCTTTATTACCCTAATGGAAAAGTTCAAAATGAAATTACTCATAAAAAAGGTATACCAGATGGTGTATCTAAAACTTATTATGAAAATGGGAAATTACTTGCAGAAGTAACATATAAAAATGGCATAGAAGTAGGTATACAAAAAGATTATTATGAAAATGGAAAATTAAAAGTTGAACTTCCATATAAAAATGGAGTTGTAGATGGTCTTGCAAAGGTTTACTATCCAACTGGAAAACTAATGTTAGAGGAAAATTACAAAAATGATCAGTTAGATGGAGTAGTTAAAATGTATGATGAAAGTAGAAAGATAATTAGTGAAGAATTTTACAAAAATGGTAATAGAATAAAATAATAAATAAGGTGGAAAATAGATGAAAAAATTAATATTAGGAGCATTTTTATTAGTATCAGTTTTATCATTTTCAGCAGAAAGAAAAGTTCAAGTAGAACAAGTTTTTAAAAATGCAAATACAGGAATAGTATATGTTCAAGGAGAGGAAACACCATATACAGGTCTAATTGAAGTTAAGTTTCCAAATGGTAAAACTCAAGCATTAACATCATATAGAAATGGAGTAGTACATGGAAAGGGTATTACTTATCATCCAAATGGAAAAGTATGGTCAAAAGAAAATTATAAGAATGGTGTTGAAGATGGTGTAAATATTATATATTATGAAAATGGTAATATAGAATATGAAAAAAATGTAAGTAATAATGGAAGAACAGTTTATGAGAAACATTATTTTTCATCAGGTAAATTAGATTTTGAAGCTACTTACCTAGATGGTAAATTAAATGGAGTAGTTAAAAAATATGGAGAAAATGGTCAAGTAGTTCAACAAGGAACATTTAAAAATGGAGTACAAGTAAAATAAGAGGCTATAAAGCCTCTTACTTTTTTAATCTTCATATCCATTTGGATGATTTTTATGCCAATTCCAAGCAGTTTCAATAATTTGTTCTAATTTATCATATTTAGGAGTCCATTTTAAGACATCAAGAGCTTTTTGAGATGAAGCTATAAGTCTTGCAGGGTCTCCTGCTCTTCTTGGGCTAACTTCAGCTGGAATAGGGTGTCCTGTTACTTTTCTTGTAACTTCTATAACTTCTTTAACAGAGAAACCTTCTCCATTTCCTAAGTTAAATACTTGGCTATCTCCACCATTTCTTAATCTATTTAAAGCAAGATAGTGAGCATCTGCTAAATCCATTACATGAATATAGTCTCTTATACAAGTTCCATCAGGAGTAGGGTAGTCATCTCCATAGATAGATATTTTTTCTCTTTGTCCTAGAGCAACTTGTAAAATTAATGGAATTAAATGAGTTTCACAAGTATGAGCTTCTCCAATTTCTCCACTTGGGAATGCACCTGCAACATTGAAATATCTTAAAGCAGTATATTTTAATCCATAGGCATTAGCACACCATTTAAACATCTTTTCAACTGCTAACTTACTTTCTCCATAAGGGTTAGTAGGTTCAGTTCTATCAGTTTCAAGTATAGGCATGTTTTCTGCCTCACCATAAGTTGCAGCAGTAGATGAAAATACTATCTTATCAACATTGTGAGCTTTCATAACTTTCAATAGGCAAAGAGTACCATAGAAGTTATTTTCAAAATATTTTAATGGCTCACTAACACTTTCTCCAACTAAAGAGAAGGCAGCAAAATCTATAACTCCATCAATTTGATATTTTTCAAAAACTCTATTTAAAAATTCTTCATCTTTTAAATCTCCAAGTTCTAAATGTGCTTTTTCATCAACAGCATCAACATGTCCTGTGATCAAGCTATCAACAACAACAACATCTTCATTTTTTTCTAATAGATATTTAACAACATGGCTACCAATATAACCTGCTCCTCCACAAACTAATATAGACATTAGAATCTACCTCCAATATGATTTATAAATTTAAGAAAGGCATTTTTACCTTTTTCATCTCTTTTAAATACTCCAGCGTCTTCAAGCACTCTTGAGAATGTTAAACCAATTTCAACATTTAAAATATTTTCTAAGATTTCATCTGCTGATAAATTCGCAATATTAGGATATTTATTTATAAAGGCTTTTAACCAAGATAAATGTTTTTGACAATCTTTATCTTCAGAAATTTTCTTTTCAAAATCTTTATCTTTTAAGAATTCAGCTATTTTTCTCATTTCAAATTTCAATCTTCCAGGAAGAACAGCCAGTCCCATAACTTCTATCAGCCCAATATTTTCTTTCTTAATATTGTGGTGTTCACTATGAGGGTGGAAGATACCTAAAGGATTAGCTTCATCAGTTCTATTATTTCTAAGAACTAAGTCAATTTCGAAGTATTCTCCTCTTCTTCTAGCGATAGGAGTTATAGTATTGTGAGGAGTTGAGTTTGTGTAAGCAAATACTCCAACTTCTTCATCTGAATATTCTCTCCAAGCTTTTAAGATTTTATCTGATAATTCAATTAATTCATTTCTATCTAAAGATTTTAATCTTAAAACAGTCATAGGCCATTTAACTATTCCAGCCTTTATATTAGGATACGCACCAAAGCTTACTTCCTTTTCAATCTCAGATTTTGCCATAGGGAACTCATGATTTCCACCTTGATAGTGGTCATGGCTTAAAATAGAACCTCCAACTATTGGTAAATCAGCATTTGAACCTATAAAGTAATGTGGGAATTGATTTACAAAGTCCAAAGTTCTTGAGAAAGTATCTCTATTTATTTTCATCTCTCTATGTTCAGAACAGAATATTATCGCATGTTCATTGTAGTAAACATAAGGAGAATATTGAAAATACCATCTTTCATTTTCTAAAGTTAAAGGTATAACTCTATGATTTTGTCTTGCAGGATGTGTTAAAGTTCCAGCAAAACCAACATTTTCATAACATAAAAGACATTTAGGATAATTTACTTGAGGCATATTCTTTTGTCTTTCAATCTCTTTAGGGTCTTTTTCAGGTTTAGATAGATTTATAGTGATTTCTAAATCTCCATATTCTGTTGGACTTTTCCAATATAGATTTTTTTCTATTCTTTCAGTTCTTATATAGTTAGTTTTTTTAGAGAAATTATAGAAATAATCTGTTGCTGATTTTATATTTTCATCAGATAAATTTTTAAATGTATTTATAACTTCTCTTGGGAAAGGGGTAAATTTTCCCATAACTTCCGTATCAAAAATATCTCTATCAGTAGTTCCATCTTCTATAATTTTTTGTTCTATAGCATAATCACAAATTTTATCCAAGATTTCTTGAGGATATTCAGGTACTTGATAGTTATCTTCATTGACATCCTCCCAATCTTTTAATTGCAACAATGCCATTAATTCATTTCTAACAAACATAACATCATCTTCTGTTATCAATGAATTTTTAAGTGAATATTTTATAAGTCTATTAATTAAAGAGTAAATTTCCATCCTTTTTTCCTTTTTCCTTTCTAAGATATTAGTTATATATAAAATAAGTGAGGTACATTCCAAATTTTAAGATAAAAATTAAATAGAATGAGCCGAGCAAATCTCACTGTGTTTGAACGAAGTGAGTTTAGTGAATTTGCAGCGAATTCTTAATTTTTATCTGTTAAGAAATTTGGCTAGTACCGAACTATTTTACATATCTCCCTGCTCCATCTCCAATGTTTGCTATATAGAAAGTAGCTCTTAAATCTGTTTTTTCCTTATATTTTTTTCCAACATTTTTTATAAAGTTTTCAACATGGTCATTTTCAACTATACTTACAGTACAACCACCAAAACCTGCTCCAGTCATACGAGAACCAACAGTTCCTTCTTCTTCCCAAGCAGCTTCCACAAGGCTATCGAGCTCTATACCTGTAACTTCATAGTCATCTCTTAAAGAGATATGAGATTGATTCATCAGTCTTCCAAATTCTGCAATATCATCTTTTTTCAAGAATTCGACTGCAACTTTTGCTCTTTCATTTTCACTAACAGCGTGAGTTGCTCTTTTTAGTTGTTCTTCATCTGTTATAAAGTGTTTAACTTTATCAAATTCAGCAACTGTTAGCTCACCTAGATATTTTATATTAATTCCATTGTCATTTAGAACTTTAACAGCTTCTTCACAAGAACTTCTTCTTTCATTGTATTTAGAATCTGCTAAACCTCTCTTTTTATTTGTATTAGCAATAACAATAGACATATTTTTTAATTTTACAGGAACATATTCAAACTTTAAAGTATTACAATCTAGTAAAATAGCATGGTCTTTTTTACCCATACCAACTGCAAATTGATCCATAATTCCTGAGTTTACCCCGATGAATTTATTTTCTGCTACTTGGCACATTTTAACCATTTCAACCATATCAACGTCAAGTTTAAATAAGTCTTTAAGTATAACAGCAGTTAAAACTTCTATAGAAGCTGAAGAAGAAAGTCCTGCACCATTTGGGATATTTCCATAGAATAATACATCAAAACCACTGTCTATTTTATAAGCTCTATCTAAGAAAGTTTTTACAACTCCTTTAGGATAATTAGCCCAGTTATCTTTTTTATTATAGACTAAATTGTCTAGATTAAATTCAATAGTTCCCAAATTTTTAAAGTTTTTAGAATACATTCTAAAAACTTTGTCTTCTCTTTTTTTAACAACAGCATAAGTTCCAAAATCTAGTGCACAAGGAAAAACAAAACCACCATTATAGTCTGTGTGTTCACCAATTAAGTTTACTCTACCTGGTGAAAAAAATGTTTCCACTTCTCCATCGTATTTAAAAATTTCTTTAAATTCCTTTATTAAATCTTCTAACATAAGTCCCTCCAAAAATAAAAATGTAATTTATACTATTATATATCATTTTAAAAAAAATATAAACAAAAAAAAGAGACTGTTGCAAAATTAAAATTTCAAACCTAAAGTAAAAAATAAGTGAGTTAC
>OGGI01002026.1_pt1 | contig 12701 bp, 7 predicted proteins | sample 1571051 | NCBI WGS metagenome assembly OGGI01 (sample SAMEA2582075, study PRJEB24529) | metagenome | biome: Human gut stool | place: China | collected 2011 | reverse complement strand
GCTCTCCCAGCTGAGCTATAGGCCCATATTTAGGGGCGTGACGCGGTTGGGCGACCAACCGACATACTCCCCATTTGAATGCCCACAACTCTGTGGGGCACAAAAGCGATGCGCTTGCTCTCCCAGCTGAGCTATAGGCCCATATTTAGGGGCGTGACGCGGTTGGGCGACCAACCGACATACTCCCCATTTGAATGCCCACAACTCTGTGGGGCACAAAAGCGATGCGCTTGCTCTCCCAGCTGAGCTATAGGCCCATATTTAGGGGCGTGACGCGGTTGGGCGACCAACCGACATACTCCCCATTTGAATGCCCACAACTCTGTGGGGCACAAAAGCGATACGCTTGCACTCCCAGCTGAGCTATAGGCCCATATTTAGGGGCGTGACGCGGTTGGGCGACCAACCGACATACTCCCCATTTGAATGCCCACAACTCTGTGGGGCACAAAAGCGATACGCTTGCACTCCCAGCTGAGCTATAGGCCCATATTTGTTTTTCAGAACGAGAACAGTGTAACTCTTTTAGAAAGATTTGTCAAGGACTTTTCACCCGGGCGGCCTGCGGGGAATGGCCGGGTGGATCTGCCGTTTCTTAAAAAACGGCAGATCCTTTATAGCAGTTTGCGTTTTTAATGCACAAGCAACGGCCGCAAACTGCATATCGCAAAGATGCCGTTTTGACCGGCACTATTTTTGAAAATTGCGATAGTAAAAATAACAGTGGCTCTCAGAGAAAAAGCGTGCTACAATAATGCTGAGACTTCTGTACATAAAAAGTCTATCACCCAAAGTCAGGAGGACAACGGTTATGGAATTTACTAAGGTCGTTGCAGAGCGTTATTCCTGCAAGAATTTCAGCACACGTAAGGTAGAAGCCGAGAAACTGACGGAGATCCTGGAAGCGGGGCGGCTGGCCCCGACCGCCAAGAATTTTCAGGAGCAGCGCATCTATGTGCTGCAGTCAGAAGAAAGCCTGGCAAAGCTTGACAAGGTGACGCCCTGCCGCTATGGTGCGTCTACCTGCCTCGTCGTGGCCTTCGATAAAAACAGCGTCTTTACTTATCCCGGCGGAAAGCGGGACTCCGGCGTGGAGGATGCCGCCATCGTGGCGACCCACCTGATGCTGGCCGCCGCCAACGCAGGTGTGGACAGCTGCTGGCTCAACTTCTTCGATCCGGATGAGCTGGCCAAGGAACTGGGCTTGCCGGAAAATGAAGAGGTCCTGATGATCCTTGACCTCGGCTATGCCGCAGAGGGTGCAGGGCCGCTGGCAAACCACGGCTCGAGAAAGCCCCTGTCCGAGACGGTCGCATACCTGTAATACCAAAAAACACCCGGAGATGCTTCCGGGTGTTTTTGCGTTATTGTCCGACGATGCGCCAGTGTTCGGGCTTGTGGTGATCGGTAGTCACGCCGTCGTCGGTATACATCCGGTAGGGCGCAGGCTGGCCGTCGGGCGCGAAGCGCCAGAAGGTGAGGGCCGTATCGTTCAGCTGGGCGGTGTTGGCGGCGGGCTGTGCCACCGGTACGGTGTGACCCGGACGGATGAAGAGCAGCACCTCGTCAAGTTCGCAGGGCAGATAGTGCCGCCCAGCGGGCAGAACTTCCTCGTCGTAGTCGGAGACGCTGCGCAGACGCAGCATCTTCATCGCCTCAGGCAGATAGACCGTCCGGCCATGGGCGTTCTGGGTGTGGACGGGTGCGACCATCAGGCCCTCGCCAAGAAGCAGCTGGTCGTCCACCTCCCGGGCGTCGGGGTCGGCAGGGTAGTCAAAAGCCAAAGGCCGGAAGTAAGGTGCGTCCTCAAGCGCGGCTTTCATGAACTCACTGTAGAGGTAGGGCAGGAGGGCGTACCGCAGATCCAGCATATTGCGGATGGCAGGCAGAACGTCGGTAAAGCGGTAAAATTCCTGCTCTCGGCTCTCGGCGTCGGCGTGGTTGCGCATGAGAGGTGTGAACAGTCCGAACTCGAGCCAGCGGAGCGCCAGATCGGGGGTGGTGTCCTCACTGAAACCGCACAAATCGGCACCGCTGTAGAGGAAGCCGCACATCTGGACGGCAGGCATCATCTGGATGTTGGCCAGCAGCTGGCTCCACGAGGAGTGATTATCGCCCAGCCAGATCCCGCCCCAACGGTGGGCGCCGATGATGCTGCTGCGGCAGTAGAGCAGAGTGCGCTGGCCGGGACGCAGGGTCTGGAACGCCTCGCCGGCAGCCCGGGTCATGCAGCCGCCGTAGAGGTTGTGGACGCGGTCGTGGCGCACCCGCCCGGCAGCGGTATCGTGGTAGAAACTGCGGTAGTCCTCGGGGGCATTCATCAGGCCCATCACCGAGCGCACCAGCCCGAAGAAATCGTTCTGGTCGAGGTTATCCTTCCGGCTCAGGGCGGCGGCATTCTCGAAGAAGGCTTTCAGCCGCTCAGGGGAGTAGAAGAGGGCGGGCTCGTTCATATCGTTCCAGAAGCCCTCGATGCCGAGGTCGGTGAGCACCTTGTACTGCCTGCCGAACCACGCCCGAGCCTCGGGACGGAGAAAGTCGGTGAAGTAGGCCTTGCCGGGCCAGACCGCAGCCACAAAGGGTGTGCCGTCTTCTTTGGTGCAGAAATAGCCCTTCTCGAGGCCCTCTCGGCAGACGGGGTCATTGTCATCACAGCGGATGCCTGCGTCGATGATGGGGACGAGCCGGATGCCCTCGACTTTCAGGTCGGCGGCAAGTTTTCCGAGGTCGGGGAAGCGGGCCTTGTCGATGGTGAAATCAGCGTAGGACTGCATGTAATCAATATCCATGCAGATCATGTCCAGCGGCAGACCGTTGGCCTTGTACTGCGCGGCCACCTCCCGGATGTCGGCCTCCGTCTTGTAGCCGAAGCGGCTCTGGGCCAGACCGAACGCCCACTTGGGCGGGATATAGCTGGGGCCGATGAGCTGCCGGAATCCCTTTGCGACCTCTGCCGCTGTAGGGGCTGTGATGAGGTAGAGCGCATAGTTCGGCTCTGCCGTGGCAAAGCGGAGGGTGTCGTGACGGGTATAGCCGATGTCGTAGCTCACTTTGCCCGGGAAATCGATGAAGATGCCGATGCATTCGCTGCCGTCGGCAGGGGAGATGAGTAGGAAATTGTGGGCGGCATAGTAGGAAAGCCGGTCTTCGCCGTGCTCACTCTCGTCGGTGTTGTTCGTCTCGTAGTGCCAGCCGCGCTTGTTGAGGCCTCGGGGCATCTCGCCCAAGCCATAGACGATGTCCTTCTCCTGCATGACATACTGCCAGCCATCGCCGTCCGGTGTCAGGTAAGGCACGGGGCCGGTCTCGGCGGGCAGGTCCAGCACGACGCTCTCGGTGGGAAAAGGCTTCCCGATGACAAAACGCTGTATCATAAACAGAGTGCTCCTCTCAGATGATCTTATGTCTATGGTACGCCGTCCGGCCCGGCGGGGCAAGAGAGAAAACCGTCAGAACGATACAACAAAACCGGCATTTTCGGCAGAACAGGCGGCCCGGGGCTTGTTTGGGCAGGGGAAAATGGTATATAATAAGTATATTCTAGGAATAAAAGGGAGAACCATCATGTATCAAAAAGGAATCAAGCGGCTGCTGGCCGTGGTACTGTCGGCCTGCGGGTTGCTGGTGCTGTCGCCGCTGCTGCTTTTGCTCTGCCTTGCCATCAAGTTGGACTCGCCGGGGCCGGTGTTCTTCAAGCAGAAGCGGGTGGGCATCCATAAGAGCTATTTCAACATCCTGAAATTCCGCACCATGCGCATCGACACCCCCCACGACATGCCCACCCATCTGCTCCACGACCCGGAGCAGTATATCACCCGGGTGGGCCGTTTCCTGCGCAAGACCAGTCTGGACGAGCTGCCCCAGCTGTGGAATATCCTTGTGGGCGATATGGCAGTCATCGGTCCGCGCCCGGCCCTCTGGAACCAGTACGACCTGCTGGCCGAACGGGACAAGTACGGCGCAAACGACGTCCGCCCCGGCCTGACCGGCTGGGCGCAGATCCATGGCCGCGACGAGCTGGAGATCGCGGAGAAAGCGAAGCTCGACGGCTGGTATGTGGAGCATATGAGCTTCTGGCTGGACGTCAAATGCTTCTTCGGCACCATCAGGGCTGTGGCCGACCACGACGGCGTAGTGGAGGGCGGCACCGGGACGCTGCACGAAGAAGGAAAGTGATTCGTCCTTTCTCTTGATTTATCCCCCGAAAAGCGTATAATAAAACAGTACACAAGACACAGAAGGAGGATTTCCATGGAACGCACCTATATCAATGAGGTACAAAAGGAAATTGGCAGCACGGTCAAGGTGCAGGGCTTTATCGAGAACCTGCGCAACAGCAAATATATGGCCTTCATCGTGCTGAAGGATATTACCGGCAAACTTCAGATCACCGTCGAGAAGGAGGACCATCCCGAGCTGGTGGACACTATCGACAAGCTGACCCCGGACTCTGTCATCACCGTCACCGGCAAGGTGATGGAGAACGACTACGTCAAGATGGGCGGCATCGAGATGATCCCCGAGGCCATCGAGATCGAGAGCATCGCCGACGCGCTGCCCATCGTCCGCAAGGAGATCGCCGCCACCAAGAAGAAGAAGGCTGTGGAGCGTTCCAGCATCGACCAGCGCATCGACTACCGCTGGATCGACCTGCGCACCGATGAGAACCAGCTGATGTTCAAGGCACAGAGCTGCTTCGTTAACGCCATGCGTCAGTTCCTGCTCGAGCGCAGCTTCATCGAGATCCACACCCCGAAGCTCATCGCTGCCGCCAGCGAGAGCGGCTCTGAGGTGTTCAAGGTGGACTACTTCGACCGCAACGCCTATCTGGCCCAGAGCCCTCAGTTCTATAAGCAGATGGCCATGGCCGCCGGCTTCGAGCGCATCTTCGAGACCGGCCCCGTCTTCCGCGCTGAGAAGAGCTACACCAACAAGCACTCCACCGAGTTCTCCGGCTTTGACCTTGAGTTCAGCTACATCACCTCTTACAAGGACGTCATGAAGATGGAGGAAGAGCTTCTGACTGCCGGCCTGAAGGCCGTCAAGGAGCAGTACGGCGAGCAGATCAAGGAGCTGTTTGGTCTGGAAGTCGTCGTCCCCACCACGCCGTTCCCTGTGGTCAAGCTGGCCGACCTGTACAAGGCTCTGGAAGAGGAGTTCGGTTACACTGTCGATGAGAGCGAGAAGGGCGACCTGACCACCGAGGCCGAGCGCCTGAGCTACGACTGGGTCAAGAAGCACTACGGCCACGAGTTCCTGTTCATCACCGACTACTCCGCTGAGAAGCGTGCTTTCTACCACATGCGCGACGAGAACGGCGTGCCGCAGGGCTATGACCTCATCTGGCGCGGCGTGGAGATCACCACCGGCGCACAGCGTGAGCATCGCTACGACGTGCTGAAGAAGCAGGCAGAGGAGAAGGGCCTGGCCGATGACGTCAAGTTCTATCTGGAGTTCTTCCAGTACGGCTGCCCCCCGCACGGCGGCTTCGGTCTGGGCATCGATCGTTTGACTATGCTGCTCTGCGGCCAGTCCATCAAGGACGCCGAGTTCCTGTTCCGCGGCCCCAACCGTCTGACTCCGTAAAACACTGCATACAAAAAGCCAGCGCACATTTCTCGTGCGCTGGCTTTTCTGCATTTTACAGCTTACTGGATGCCGGTGACCTTGTAGTCCTGTGCCTCGACGGCGTTCTTGAGCACGTCGTCGGCGACCTCGGCGTTCAAGGTGACGATGGCGGTGCCGGCCTCGTGGCTCACGACAGCCTCGTCCACCTCGGGCAGGGCTTCCAGAGCCTTCTTCACGCGGGCTTCGCAGTGGCCGCACATCATGCCTTCCACTTTCAGGGTCTTCTTCATGGTATGATCCTCCGTTTTGACTTCGGGCGCTTCGGCGTCCGATTTTTTGTTATTTTCAGCCGCAGACTGCACCGGGGCAGCAGCGGGAGAAGCGGTTTTGTGGTCGTGCCGGGTGCTGTGCAAATCGAACAGGTTCAGCCGCAGGGCGTTGCTCACGACGCAGAAGCTGGACAGGCTCATGGCAGCAGCACCGAACATGGGATTCAGCGTCAGGCCGAAGGGGATGAACAGACCAGCCGCCAGCGGGATGCCGATGATATTATAGATGAACGCCCAGAACAGGTTCTCGTGGATGTTCCGCAGGGTGGCGCGGCTGAGGCGGATGGCCGCAGGCACGTCCGAGAGCTTCGAGTTCATCAGCACGACGTCAGCAGCGTCAATGGCCACGTCGGTGCCTGCGCCGATGGCAATGCCGGTGTCGGCACGGGTGAGGGCGGGGGCGTCGTTGATGCCGTCACCCACCATGGCCACCTTGCCGCTGGCCTGCAGCTGGCGGATGACGGCCTCCTTGCCGTCGGGCAGGACGCCCGCGATGACCTCGTCCACGCCCGCCTGCCTGCCGATGGCGTCGGCGGTGCGCTGGTTGTCGCCGGTGAGCATCACGACCCGGATGCCCATGTTCTGCAGCTGACGGATGGCTTCGGGGCTGTCCTCTTTGATGGTGTCGGCCACGGCGATAACGCCCAGCAGACGGGCTGCGCCGCCGAAGAAGAGGGGAGTCTTGCCCTCGGCGGCCAGCTTCTCAGCCTGCTGTGCCAGTGCGGCGGGCAGGGTGAGCTTGGTCTGGATGAAGGCGGCATTGCCGGCATAGATGTCCATGCCGGCAAGCTTGGCCGTCAGACCGTTGCCCGGCAGGGCCGCGAAGTCAGTGACTTCCGGGGGAGTGATGACCTTTGCCTCAGCGTCGGCCAGAACTGCCTTTGCCAGAGGGTGCTCGCTGCGGCTTTCCAGCGCGGCGGCCAGCGTCAGCAGCTCCGTCTCGGAGACGCCTTCAGCGGGCAGCAGATCGGTGACACGGGGTGCGCCCTCGGTGATGGTGCCGGTCTTGTCCAGCGCCACGATCTGGGTGCGGCCTGCGGCTTCCAGCGAGGCGGCAGTCTTGAAGAGGATGCCGTTTTTTGCGCCGAGACCATTGCCGACCATAATAGCCACAGGTGTTGCAAGGCCCAGTGCGCAGGGGCAGCTGATGACCAGAACGGAGATGCCGCGTGCCAGCGCATAGCCCAGCTCATGGCCCAGCAGCAGCCAGACGATGGTGGTCACGACGGCAATGGAGATGACCGCCGGGACGAAGAAGCCCGACACGGTGTCGGCGATCTTGGCGATGGGAGCCTTGGTGGCGGCGGCGTCGCTGACCATCTTGATGATCTGAGCCAGCGTGGTATCCTCGCCCACGCGGGTAGCCTCGCAGCGGAGGAAGCCCGACTGGTTGGTGGTGGCGGCGCTGACTTTGTCGCCGACGGCCTTGTCCACCGGGATGCTCTCGCCGGTCAGGGCGCTCTCGTTGACTGCACTGGTGCCTTCCAGCACTACGCCATCCACCGGGATATTCTCGCCGGGGCGGACCACAAAGACGTCGCCCTTCTGCATGTCGGCGATGGCCACGGTCACTTCCGCGCCGTCCCGTACCAGCGTGGCGGTCTTGGGGGCCAGCTTCATCAGGCTCTTGAGGGCGTCGGTGGTCTTGCCCTTGGAGCGGGCTTCCAGCATCTTGCCCACCGTGATGAGGGTCAGGATCATGGCGGCAGACTCGAAGTAGAACTCCATCATATAGTGCATGACGAGCTCGTCGTTGCCATCCACCTGGGCACGGGTCATGGCGAAGAGGGCGTAAGTGCTCCACACGAAGCTTGCCATGGAGCCGAGGGCCACCAGCGTATCCATGTTGGGTGCGCCGTGGATGAGGCCCTTGAAGCCGTTGATGAAGAACTTCTGGTTGATGACCATGACGATGCCCGCCAGCAGCAGCTGGACAAGGCCCATGGCGACGTGGTTGCCGTCAAACCAGTGGGGCAGGGGCCAGCCCCACATCATGTGGCCCATGGAGAAGTACATCAGCACCAGCAGGAAGCCCAGCGAGGCGATGAGACGGCGCTTGAGCTTCGGTGTCTCGCGGTCAGCCAGTGCATCGAGGTCGGCGCTGGCGTCCGAAGCCTTACTGGCAGAGGCATTCTTCGGGCTTGCACCGTAGCCTGCCTCCTGCACAGCCGAGATGATGGCGGCAGGGGAGGCTGTGCCTTCCACGCCCATGGAGTTTGTCAGAAGGCTCACCGAGCAGCTCGTGACGCCCGGCACCTTCTTCACGGCCTTTTCTACCCGGGCAGAGCAGGCCGCGCAGCTCATGCCCGTGACATTGTATTGTTCCATTGTGGATTCCTTTCCCTCTTATAGGATGCCCGGAACGGGGTCATTTCATGAGCCGGGGCAGCAGCTGCAGCAGTTCGTCCAGCTTCTGCGTCTCGCCGGCTTTCAAATCGTCGGCCACGCAGGTGCGGATGTGCTGGCCCAGCAGCTCTTTGGAAAAGCCGTTCAGTGCAGCGTTCACCGCAGCCACCTGCACCAGAATATCGGCGCAGTAGACGTTCTTGTCCAGCATCGCGTGGATGCCACGCACCTGGCCCTCAATGCGGCTCAGCCGGTTGGCAAGGGCGCGGTACTCCTCAGGGGTACGGTCCTTGTGGCGGCAGCAGGAGGGGACAGTGTCCTTTTCGGCAGGCTCAGCGGCGCAGCAGCAGGGCTTTTTTTCAGCATCAGTCATAGCAGATAACTCCTTTCCGGGTGTATCAGTGTGAAGAGAAAATGTACCCTGTGGGGGTAAATCTCCCGACACTCTGATTTTACCACTTAGGGGTATCTGTTTCAAGCGGGTAGGAAGTGCTAACTGTGAAAACTTTGTGAAAATAAAAGCCCCGAAATGCAGAAACGGGAGCCTCCCGGTGAAGGAAAGCTCCCGTTTCTGTTTAGGATAGGAAAGAGAATGTCATAAATAGGGGAGAGGGTCACAGATTGGTGTAACCCATCAGATAGCGGTCCACCTCGGCGGCGCAGTCGCGGCCCTCCCGCAGGCCCCAGACCACGAGGCTCTGGCCCCGGCGCATATCGCCGCAGACAAAGACCTTGTCTACATTGGTGCGGAAGCCATGGTCGGCCACATTGCCCCGGGCGTTCCGCTCCACGCCGAACGCCTCGGCCACATAGTCTTCGCAGCCCACGAAACCGGCGGCGATAAAGGCCAGCTGGCAGTCGTAGGTGAACTCTTCGCCGGTGGGTACCATGCTGGTACGGCCGGTGTCGGGGTCACGCTGGGGCTTGAGATAGGAGATGACCGCGCCGGTCAGGTTGCCGGCGTCGTCCTTCAGAAACTCTTTGACGGTGGTCTGGTAGACGCGGGGGTCTTTGCCGAACTTGGCGAGGCACTCGGTCTGGCCGTAGTCCACCTTCAGCACCTTGGGCCACTCGGGCCAGGGGTTATTCGCGGCCCGTTCTTTCGGGGGCTGGGGCATCATTTCCAGTGCCACGAGGTCGGTGCAGCCCTGCCGCAGGGCGGTACCCTGACAGTCGTTGCCGGTGTCGCCGCCGCCGATGACGAGGACGTTCCTGCCTGCCGCGTTGATGGCCCTGCCGTCGGCAAACTTGCTGTCCAGCAGACTCCTGGTCACGCTGGTGAGGTAGTCCACTGCGAGGTACACGCCCTTCGCGTCGCGGCCGGGGACGTTCAAATCGCGGGCCTTCTTGGCACCGCAGCAGAGCACGATGGCGTCATAGCTGTTCAAGATCTCAGCGGCATTCACAGCCCCGCCCACATCCATGTTGGTGCGGAACTCGACGCCTTCGGCCTGCATGATCTTGATGCGGCGCTCGATGACGGATTTGTCCAGCTTCATGTTGGGGATGCCGTACATCAGCAGACCGCCCACACGGTCAGCACGCTCGAAGACGGTGACGGCATGACCCCGGATGTTGAGGTATTCGGCCACCGACAGGCCCGACGGGCCGCTGCCGATGACGGCCACGCTCTTGCCGGTGCGGGCCGGAGGCGGGGCGGCATGGAGCCAGCCCTTGGCGTAGCCCGTCTCCACGATGGCGTGTTCGTTCTCCCGGACGGTGACGCTGCTGCCGGTGACGTCGCCGCAGGTGCAGGCGGCCTCACACAGGGCAGGGCAGACCCGGCTCGTGAACTCCGGGAAACGGTTGGTGGTGCGCAGGCGGCGGAGGGCCAGCTCCCACTTGCCCTGATAGACCAAATCATTCCACTCGGGGATGAGGTTGTTCAGCGGACAGCCGGAGGCCATGCCGCCGATCGTCATGCCCGCCTGGCAGAAGGGAACGCCGCAGTCCATGCAGCGGGCTGCCTGGGTCTGCTGCTCCTCCCGGGAGAGCCAGATGTGAAATTCGTTAAAGTTTTCAATGCGCTCCAGCGGCGGAACATCCGTGCTGGTCTTGCGCGTGTAATCCATAAAGCCAGTGAGTTTTGCCATGATGTTCCCCTCCTTACTTGTTCTTCTGCACGGCGTAGAATGCTTCGATCTGCGCCTGCTCGCCGTCGAGGCCGCGCTCTTCCATGGAGGCGATGACCCGCAGCATATGGTCGTAATCGTAGGGGAGGACTTTCTTGAATTTGGGCAGGAACTCGCTGAAATTGTCCAGAATCTCCTTGCCGCGGGGCGAGCAGGTCAGCTCGACGTGCTCCCGGATGAGCTCTTTCAGGGTGGCGACGTCGTACTTGTGCTCCACCGGCTCGAGGCTGACGGTCTCCTTGTTCACCCGCTGGTAGAAGTCCCAGTTCTCATCCAGCACATAGGCGATGCCGCCGGTCATGCCGGCTGCAAAGTTCTTGCCGGTCTGGCCCAGAACGACGACGGTACCGCCGGTCATGTACTCGCAGCCATGGTCGCCCACGCCCTCGACGACGGCCACAGCGCCCGAGTTGCGGACGCAGAAGCGCTCACCGGCCACACCGGAAACAAAGGCTTTGCCGCTGGTGGCACCGTAGAGTGCCACGTTGCCGATGATGATGTTCTCTTCGGGCTTGAAGGTGATGCCCTCGGGAGGGCGGACGACGAGCTTGCCGCCGGAGAGGCCCTTGCCCATGTAGTCGTTGCAGTCGCCGGTCAGTTCCAGCGTCAGGCCCTTGGGAATGAATGCGCCGAAGCTCTGGCCGCCTGCACCGGTGCAGTGGACGGTGTAGACGTCATCGGGCAGGTCGCTGCCGTACTTGCGGGTGATCTCGCTGCCGAAGATGGCACCAAAGGCGCGGTCGGTGTTGGAGACATCCAGCTTCACGCTCTGGGGGGTCTTGCTGCTGAGCTTGAATTTCTTCATCAGCACCTTCATGTCCAGAGTGTCTTCCAGATGGAAGTCGTAGGTGTCTTCCTTCTGGAAGTGGACATTGCTATTGACGATGGCGGGGTTGTGCAGGATGCAGTCGAGGTCCATCTTGGACATCCGGCTGTCGGCAGGGGCAGACTTGACATGGAGCAGGTCGGTGCGGCCCACCAGCTCGTCGATGGTACGGATGCCCAGCTTTGCCATGTATTCGCGCAGCTCCTGCGCCACGAAGGTCAGGTAGTTGATGATATACTCGGGCTTGCCACGGAAGTGCTTGCGCAGCTCGGGGTTCTGGGTGCAGATGCCCATGGGGCAGGTGTCGAGGTTGCAGACACGCATCATGACGCAGCCCATGGTCATCAGCAGAGAGGTGCCGAAGCCGAACTCCTCAGCGCCCAGCATACAGCTGATGGCCACATCGCGGCCGGAGAGCAGCTTGGAATCGCTCTCGATGCGCACACGGGTGCGCAGGCCGTTGAGGATAAGGGTCTGGTGGGTCTCGGCGATGCCAAGCTCCCAGGGCAGACCGGCATCTTTGATGGAGTTGCGGGGCGCTGCGCCCGTGCCGCCGTCGTAGCCGGAAACAAGGATGACCTGTGCGCCGCCTTTGGCGACACCGGCAGCGATCGTGCCGACGCCGGCCTCACTGACCAGCTTGACGTTGATGTTGGCGTGGCGGTTGGCATTCTTGAGGTCGTAGATAAGCTCTGCAAGGTCTTCGATGGAGTAGATGTCGTGGTGCGGCGGGGGAGAGATGAGGCCGACACCGGTAGTGCTGTGACGGGTCTTGGCGATCCACGGATACACTTTTGCGCCGGGCAGATTGCCGCCCTCGCCGGGCTTTGCACCCTGTGCCAGTTTGATTTGGATCTCCTCTGCCGAGACAAGATACTTGCTGGTGACGCCGAAGCGGGCGGAAGCCACCTGCTTTATCTTGGAATTGCTCTCGCTGTGGTAGCGCTCTTCGGGCTCACCGCCCTCGCCGGTGTTGCTCCGGCCGCCGAGGCGGTTCAGCGCGATGGCGATGGTCTCGTGGGCCTCGCTGCTCAGCGCGCCGTAGCTCATGGCAGCGGCCTTGAACCGCTTGACGATGGAGCTCACCGGCTCTACCTCGTCCAGCGGGATGCCGCCGTCGGGGGCATAGTTGAAGTCCAGCAGACTGCGCAGATGGACGCCGTTCTGGCCCATGTTGTCCACGGTGTGGGTGAACTGCTTGAAGGTGTCGTAGTCACCGGTGAAGCAGGCTTTCTGGAACAGGTGGATGGTCTGGGGGTTGAAGAGGTGCTCTTCCTTGCCGCTGCGGAACTTGTGGGCGCCGCCGTCTTCCAGCTGCATGTTGATGTCAAGGCCCAGCGGGTCGAAGGCTGCGTTGTGCAGGGCCTCCACGTCAGCCTGAATGTCCTCGAGGCCGATGCCGCCCACACGGCTCACCGTGCCGGTGAAATACTTGTCGATGACGTCCTTGGAGATGCCGACGGCCTCGAAGATCTGGCTGCTCTGGTAGCTCTGGATGGT